>Ga0056114_1001565_pt1 | contig 10628 bp, 9 predicted proteins | sample WorMetHERISLAND1_FD_77005 | JGI IMG/M metagenome (GOLD analysis project Ga0056114, IMG submission 77005) | Marine gutless worms symbiont microbial communities from Max Planck institute for Marine Microbiology, Germany - Olavius loisae HERON... ... | reverse complement strand
TGCTGCTTGGTGGGCAGGGGTACATGTGTGTGAACAACTTACCCAAGGTTGTTACGCGGTATGCCTCGGCCGGGGATCGAACTCGCGACCTTCCGATCGCGAGTCGCGAGCGCTAACCATTGATCCACCGCGCCACAGCCACATACCGTAACAGCTTAATGTGTTGAATTTTTTAAGGATGTTTCGGTGGTGGACTTCAATGACCTGACATCCTCTTATTCCCAAACTGTGTCAGGGTTTCCCCACACTGGATGAAGCTAGCGGCAGTAGAACAACTCCTTCGTGCTGCTTTTTTTACAGTACATGTACTTCATGAAGTAATTGTTCATATTGGCGCATGATGCTTTAACGCTTTAAAGCCTACTGTTGCCATATGGGTACAGCTATAAAGCATCCAGTGCCACACCTGGTTAAGCCATCATTTGTAATTTTTGACATCCGGGCACTCTGACGCTCAGCCCTGAGCGTCAGAGTGCCCGGATGTCAAAAATTACAAATGACGGCTTAACCCGATCTGGCACAGGATGCTTTATAGCTGTATCCATATGGCAACAGTAGGCTTTAAAGGGTTAATGTTGTAATTTCCTATTAATATATCACAATATTAATATATCACCTTTCGTCGTTTGCGAGATACAGCGAGATCGCAAATGTCCCATACTCAACTACAGTCAACCTGTGTTTCTTGCCATTTGTTAAGAGACGACCGCGTCGGAACTTGTAGTCGCGTCTGACGTATGAAGGAGGATGATGACGATGGCCCGGTGGTTTAATTACGTGTTTAGTCTTTTCGATACAATATCGGCATGTGACACACAGATGGACGGACAACTTGCCACAACACAGTCCGCGCTATGCTATGCGTATAGGCATCGCGTGGTAAAAGCAACAGTGAAGAATTCCACCGATTGGGTTATGTGGACTGCACTGTTTTACAATCGTTCACCAGATGTCGCTACTAGATGCCTTCACTATTGTGTTAAATGTCGGGCGGTTGTACAACTGCAGATAACACCGATTATCCGTTGATGTTTAGATACAGGCAGTGGCTACCTGAATTTCCCGACGTGCCCATAGCCGCTAACAGTTCAACAACGATTCCATGCGTACGTCAGATCAACATGTCCTCGCTCCATTATCTCGACTCATCGCGTTTTATCGTCTCGTCAAATGTCTACGATCACTCGCCGACGTCCGGCCGACATCTTCGTCACCGGGCGTCTCGGTCTCGGCGCAGTCAGCGTCGTCGTACGAACAAGAACAAGTCCCCGGTGCTAAGGACGTCGTCCACCGACTCCGCTGTCATCGACTTGGACTGTTTCCGGCTGATCTTCATCGCCGTCGACGTCGCTGTCGTCGCGTTCCACGTGTGCCGCGGTTACATCGACTTACAGCGCTGCCGCTGCCGGGCTCACGACGCCGCTGCGCTGAACAACGGCGGTCTAACGACGACAAACGATCCAGACAACGATCCAGCCGGCCTTGGCCGCCTTCTTCCACCACCGCCACCGTCAGACGGCGTAGTACTGGCCGTCTGTAACGACTCCATGACGGCCACTCACTCAGCTGTGCATGAACGCGAGTCGGACGTACTGACGTGTCGTCGCCAGTCTTCAACAGACTCGTCACAGCGACAACTACAACAGTCGTGTGTCGTCGTAACTCGTACAACGACGACGCTCGTCTGTCGCGTGGTCCGCAGTCGATCTCTACTGCCGCTGTTGGCCTGCGCTTTCATCCTCGCCGCCACCCACTGTGTCGTCAGAACCTGTTGGCGACTGAGCAGCGCGCACCTCACTCAGTCGACGTCGACGTTGGTGTTCGCGTCCGCCGTCCGGTTCCAGACAGCTGCAGCGAACACTCGTCTCACCGAAGACACGCGTCATCTCGACTCAGCCGTCCTCCAGTTATCATCAGATTCCATGACGCAGGACCTTCACAATCTCGTCAGCATCGTTGACTACTTCAGACAAGGTTTGCGTGCCTCCCGTGTGATTTCGTAATATAATACTGTTTAATGTTCTGTATAATTTGTAAAGTGGATTGTATCACAGCTGTTGACAGACATGATCGTTACAATGCCCAATGCCACTGGTCAAACGGACCGACAATGTCATACGTTAAATTTTCAATCAAATTCGAAGATTTCCATTCCAAGCATGGTGCCGGTTGGAAAACCTCAGTTCTTCACGCCTGCTTGTCCAACACGTTTTTTGTTTATCAATACGCAAGTTACTGACAGCAACAATACAGTTTTCGTTCATGATCAAATTTTTCTTGAACAAAATAATTAGTTTAATGCATTATTTGCTATTTGTTGTTTGCTGTCTGGTCACCTTGGCCGTTTTGGCTTTATAGCGGCCGGGATGTCAATGCTGTGTTGTGGCTCGCAGAACATCATCGAGTTACTGACAAGTACGTGAGAGGCGCTTGTGACGCTCGGCGGACGTCACAAACAAACATGACGTCATGCGATGACGTCAGCTACTCAGGTGCACGTGACTCGGTGCTGCAGTTTCCTGTTATTGTACCGTGCAGCTTCGTGCCGTTGAAGCGACGATATATCGACGGTAAGATTGGTTATCACTAGTGTCAGTGGCCTTGTTGTCATTATGGAGGATTCAGTTGAGGTGTGTGTGTAAGGGAGTCAGTAAGTCAACAAGCAATCGAGAGCATTTCTGAAGCCCCGTTAGCACAGTTGACACTGTTTGTGTATTTGTGTGCAGTGCACGATAACTCACAGATCTCTAGATTGATGTCGAGGACACTTGGCATGCTGATAGATATTGTACCCGTTCGTCACTAAGACCCCGGTCACACTTAGCCGTCCTGGAGTCCCGTCCTCTCACGACATGAGAGTTACCGACCACTGCCGACCTGATTTTAGTCTGGAGAAGACGGGACCGCTTCCGACCTTCTAATGACCATTCCCGCCTTCTTCCTGCTTCTTCCGATGGCCGACAGTCGTTGCAGAAGCATGCAAAGATCGCGAGTGGTCGTTATGAAGTCCCAGAGAGGACTGGAATGCTCGTGCTATGACGTGAAAGGTCGTTGATGGGTCGTCAGTAGGCGTCGGAAGGGCGTTAATATGTCGTTAAAGAGTCATTAAGAGGTCGGCTACAATGGACGTCCCAGACATTTCTCGACCATGCACGACTTCTACCGACTGTGTTCACGACTACCGAACGACCACAAAACGACCATTGAAGACCTCGTAACGTCCCCACACGACTAACTTTTATTCCCGATCACTCCCTACTGATTTGAACAGATCAAAACAGTCGGGAACACCTCGACCGAGTTCATCGACTTCTCAGGACCTTACCAGACCAGCTACCGCCCTTTCCCGACCTACCACAGACCTTACACGATCTTTCCCGACAATGGAGGTCGGGTCAGGTCGGCCTCCAAGTCGGCTAATTGTGACCGGGGCTTAACGTCTGGGCAACCTCTTCCCTGAACAGAATTCGTCCCACAGGAGCAAAATGTAGGATCGAAAATTCCAAAGGGGCGGTAACCATGGAGATCAAAATTTTCACACCCACAATACCTGCGCAACAACTACTGTCGTTTAATCGATGGAACGCGATCAACAAAATATGGCGGGATGACTCACGTCACAGATCACAGTCACTATGACCCGGTCTCACTCACTGCCCGTGCAAGAAGGTTAACGGGCAGTTGTTACTGTTAGGGGGATATCGTCTATGGGAGCCTTTCTTTTTACTATATGTAACAAAGAAGTTGTTTGGTTTCTTGTTAACGACGTACATGTATTAGCATTTTTTCACTACAATTTCTCTACACGTAGGCTAACCTAATGAATTTGTGACGCACTTTTTGGTTTAGCATGGAAAGTTTCATTGGGAACTACTTTGACGGATGTTGTCGTGCATACGTGTGTTACTGTTTTAAAGAAGCTGGACGTTATTTATGTCTTAGTCTGTCGGCATTTGTTGGTCTGTTGTCGAAAGCATCCTGCAAAACTGCGCCATTATTTACAATACAGTGTTTGTGCGTTCCGCGGTGAGCAACATGATTGTGTGACGTTGAAACACTGTACAGGCAGCTTAGAGCGGCGTTTCGAGCACCAGCTGGTCGGGTCAGTTCAGCAGTCTATCGACGCCGCTCGACGCATCGTTACCATGGCATCTTATGTCATCCTCGTTGCCATGGCGACGTCGTTCAGTCTCCGTGTTGCAGCGATGCTCGTGTCGCGACGCTTGGCCAGCTCGGTGATACCTCAGAGTCGCCCTGCAGTGCTCGACGCCGACCCAGATGACCAATCAGTGTGTCCCAGTAATGACGTCGTCGATGACGTCAGTGATGACGATGACGTCAGCTGTCACTGTGACGTCATCGAGCGTCACGATGACAACGCTCTGTCGCCGCGGTCGTTTAGCGCGCGCCAGACTGGAATTCTACAGAGCCTCAAGTTTTACGAGACAAACGTGTAGTAGTGGCGTGGGCTGACATCATATCACTGAAAATTCGTCCTTTCACTAGATATAAATACAGCCTGCTACAGTACGGACATTGTTGAAATGTGAAGCAAATGTGTGGACACAGAAAGTAAAATTATGAATTTTTACACCCCGTATTGCATACTTACCTAACAGCTTAGCTTACTGTTATCTTTTGTAACGACAGGCAAGTCAGTCAACTGTATCTGCATCACCTTACTTGTGGAGTCAGCTCCCTTCTTCATTCTGTCAACCTCATTCTGTCCATGCACTCTCCTCCTGGTTCACCTCTTTCTGCGCATATCACCTCATCACAGTCATCATCTTTGCTCTCACCATCTATTACTCCCCCAGTCTTTTACTCCAGACTTAAAAATCATCTCTTTCACAAATCCTTTCCTCCATCGTCACTCTTATTCCTTCCGCACTGCCTTCACAGATCTTGAACCTGAATTAAGTGGGCACTGGCGTTTGTGTGTCAGTCTTAGTTTCTTCTTTTTCATTTTTTTCCGGCTACGTGTGCTAGATTAAGCTGATCACTCAGCTATCTGGCTTATATAATCTGAGTGCATGGTTTTGGATATCTGAGGTATAACCAAACACTTTTGTCGGAAGTTTTTGCAGAGCTTTTCTGTATATGTAAGTCGCACGTCAACGGTATTTTTATGGTCCGTTTTGTCTGAAATAATAGACGGCGGTTTAATTTCGTTGTTTATGATTACAGTATTCATTATTACAAATTTACAAAACTTATTTAAATTATCAATGTTTATTTTATTATTGAAGATTTTATCATTGTTGCAATCACAACACAAACCGAATTCATTAGGCTATGTTATTCCAGAAAACAGCTGACCACAAGTGACCCGCAAATTTGTTATTTTTGTGTGTGAGATAAATTAGCTGTTTGTGACGCAAAGAACAGTGTGTTCCTTGTGTGATATGTTGACAATAATTACTACGCATGAATAAAAGCTTCAGCAGCAGCAGCAGCAACATGTATTCCAAGTTCTTTGTATTGTACTACCCAGTGTTACTTGTGGACGAAAACATATTCTTGCGATTCTGTATTACGCAGTGCAGCGTAAAATGCTGATCAAATCCTTGCAAAGCTCTGATGTTTGCTTCGAGTTCTTGATGTAGTACAGTGTATTCATTCATTCATTCATTCAACGCAATGCTATGTCAATTCACCGCAGTGCTGAACAGCTGTCGGTGTTAATTGGCAATACGAAAAAGTTAAGAAGCTTGAAGTTGAAGCCCGGGTAAGTTCTTAATGGAAATCCATCTCAGAACTACAAGGTGTCGCTTGCCATATGGGATCACACAATGTTACTTGCCACCCGACACAAGCGAACACCCCGCCTTAATCCCAACCAGTGAAAGCTGGTACACGATTTACCTATACCCCGGAGGAACGGAGGGATGGAAGGCTGAGTTGACCTAGGTGACTTGATAGCGCCCCGACCGGGAATCGAACCCATGATCGCTAGGTCGGAAGTCCGACGCCCGACGCCGTACCGCTGAAAGTTATATCGGCATTAGCAATGATCTATTTAATACGTCAGTGACTATCGTCTATCATCTCTCATCACTGCAGATCAGCTGGCAGCAGCAGTCTGTTGATGATGTTGATGCTGCTGGTGACTGACATCATTCAGTGAACTCGGTATCAACACGCCAGCCCTGCCATCAGCACAGGCAGACAAACAACGTAGACCGAGTACCACCCTAATGGTCTGCAAGGCCGTGGAGTGATGTCTGCAGTGATGTTAAACGAGGCCAAAACCTCGAGGCCGAGGCCGAGGCTAAAATTTGGCCTCGAAGCCACTTTGGCCTCGAGGACTTAACATCACTGGATGTCTGTTAGCGTAGCCTGGTCCTACATAGTACATAGTTGCAGTAACACCTTACTCATTCTTAAAGGCCGTCACAAAACCGAACCAGAGAAACACACTCTTATTCATTCTATACAGCGATTATTCACAGACTAACTAAAAACTAACGGGAGCCACCAAGCAAGCTTGTCTGCAGGCTCTCGCGTATTTCGTGAGCTCTTTTCAAATTGTACCGCGGATGCTGCGAAGACTGTTTGAAACGCTCTCTCAATAGGTAGCCTACACGATAGGGAGCAGCTCATCACGTGTAGAGCTTCCGTCTGTTTTGAGACAATCAGAATCACACGAGTACAAGTTAATGTCAGGGTCTCCATGCGGACAAGGCCAGACAACCAGGATCTTACGTGGTCAGTGGTCTTAAGTGATCAATATCTGTGTACATCGCAGGTCGGTTTGTTCTCGTTCGGTCCAGTGAAGTCCTGCAGCAAGTCCGGTTTTTCCTCCTTGAGCAGTCGTTGTAGCAGCCAATACAACATACTGCTCAATGCTGCCACTAGATGTTAACATGATTAGGTTTAGGTACCGTTCCGAAGTGATGTAAAATACACGTGTAAAAATCTAATCGTTTATCTATGAATATATAACTACTATAGTAGTGCCATCAACACGGAATATGCTAAATTTTCGGACAGTTTCAATTACTGCTGATGTCTATAGTGATGGGTTTAAGTGTGTAAAAAGGCATGAGTGACACAGACCGTCGTAGATAGATCCAGACGACAGCGCTGAGCAGGTCGACGAGGACGAGAACAGCGATGAAGACGGCGATGAGTTGACAGGACGAGGCGACGACCTGACGAGCAGCGTTCAGGTACGGTACGACAGCGTCGACCAGACGACGACGCACTACACCGACGTCTTGTCTACACCAAACACACCACAGTCACTCAGACTTCACACGGCACAATAATATGATCCATATGTTACAACATAAACATCGACAAACAAACTACAACTTCACTGATGAGAGCTTATGAGGCTCAGTGGCGTAGTGGTAGCGGACCGAGAGGTTCACATCCCGGCCCTGCCGCTATTCTACTTGGTAGCAACCTTAGACAAGTTGCTTACTCGCATTGCCTCCCCAGTCTTCTCAGCTCCAAGAAACTGGGATACAAAAGGGAGTATTCGGTTCGGACTGGACCGATTTAACGGCTTAACTGATCGAGTGCGTTAGATTAAGCTAAACGGCGATACAGCTAATAGCTTTAGAAGGAACTATAAAATGAACTCAATTTGCATTTTTTGCTATCCTTTACTGCATGCACGCATGCTCTTTGTGCAGCACGAATGTCTGACGCTATCGTAGGAAACTTGTCGCTGAAAAGTTGAAATAAAATTTGTCCAGTAAGAGTCCTAGTTCACATGAGATAGCGTGTCGATCGGTCGATGGTACAGACCTGGGCAGGAGATGAGGCGCGACGGGCGGCAGGTTACAGCCGTCGAACGTGAGTGACGGAGCTTGGACCCTCGTACAGTGACATGTCTCACCGGGCGAGACAAGACGTCGCCAGGCACAGTACTCAGAGTCACGCTGAGCGTGCGTCGACCGCTCAACCTCGGCGTACAGGTCGAGCAGCAGGCGTAGACGCTTCGTCCTCACATCGACCAGATCACTGTACAGCGGCAGCTCGAACCGGTTGATTCTCTGAGCGTTCGTACGTACGCGAGCACCAGCCAGCTCGTATGTCGTCTCCACAGGTGATACCTGCCAATCAATACAGGTGTATAGTCGCATTGTGACAACTTAAACCCCGTGTCCTTCTGCTGTTTGGAAAAAAATTTTCAGAGCATTTTAGCTGTGTATTCGATGACGTTGTGTTAGCTAAGACGCCAGTAAGCAAAAAATGAAGATGAATACTTGTGTTTGTAAATAAGACTATGAAGACATCATGCTGTGTTTCTACTCTGTAAGACTTTTGGTGACATGGAAACTGTACGGTCCGTTGAAAACACGATATTTGATTGTGTCATCCGCAACAAGCTCGTTGTTAAACACGCCAGTGTAATCGTCCTTTTACTCGCGTGTCCGCCTGTAAACGTCGCTCAACGCAATGCTACGAGATTTCTGCCAGTCCACAGTTGTGACTTATAATGAGCTGAGATGCCGACCAGAGCGTCGAAGTATCCGACGGACGCCAGTGTTCTGACGGTCAGCAGACGGTCAGCGACAATGACGGTCGCGTAGACGGCACAGCAAGCACTGACGCTGGCGACCAGCTTCGGCACGAAATCAGTCTTCATCACCTGTCAATCACAATGTATACACCAGCACTGAGCAGCTGCTGTAACTTCGCTGTCGACGAGAAACCGCGAGACTTGATGATAACATACCGACACTGCTTCAGTTTCATCTCTGCATGTCTATTGGTCACATTGTAACTGAAATTATAATCCATACAACACACGGATGAGTTTTAGTCGAAGTCTGCGTGACGATATGAGACTCGAATAAAAGTAAAATCTATTGAAATTATTCAGTAAAATTGTCTAGTTCAAGTCAGAATTAAAAATAGTAGAACAACTGGTGGCTGTTGTTGTTTGTATAACAGCGGGCAATATTGCGAAAAGTGGGCGACAGTCAATGATTTTAGTCTAGTTTGCATCAACGCATAAACCTAAGGACGTGTACGTAAGTGTAATATGCAAAGCCCGTAAGCCACTAACTATCACCAAGTATCGCCGTTTACTTCACCAGATAAATCAAGATTGCTAGGATCAACAATTATACACATTTGGCACAGATATCGAACTAAAGATGGAAGTAATGAAAACGCACTCGGAGGTTGATATCTCGAACCCAGTGGAAACAGCGGCGGGTCACGTTAGCCTTGCTGCTGTGGGTGCTTGACTGTTGAGCTTCTGATGCCGTCGTCACTACTACACAATCAGCAATACCGTGCACTGTGTAAAAACTGATGGACATATCTTAACAAGTTTACACCACCTGATAAAACCTTCATTCGATTTTTTTGGAAAGTCATTGAAGCTATTTTAAACTGCAATAGACAAGTGGATGAACAGATCACTAGTATGAATTGATATGCGGCCTATCCAATTCCAATAGTGCCACTGCAAGTGACCCAGATTGACCCTGCCTCAGTGTCATTTCAGTTGCTGCAACTGAGAAACGTTGTCTGTGTGCCGTCTGTTTGCGACTGCTAAGTGTCTTGATTCATTTCAGTCTTCACCGGTTTTATGAAGGTCGAGAATTTGTCAATTATGTTTCTAATACTCAAAATGTTTGGAGTAAAAAGTAGTATAATCCATAAAATTTGATTTTTCAGTTAATTGGCATATGAGTAGATACAACGTGGTCAACACGTAATAACGACGTTTTATGATATTTTGATAGGAGTTCACTGTGTGTATAAATTTTGAAATGCATAAGTCTGAACCAGAAATGTACCATAAGATCTGTTCTGAAGAAGCTTCTCTGTAAGGTCACCTCACAGAGAAGCTTCTTCAGAACAGATCTTATGGAATTTTTCATACCAACGAATACGCCTTACTAAGGTGTATACGCTGGTATGAAAAATACGATTAGCGTAATACAGTATTCCTACCTTCACCAGTCGTAGTCCAGCCGTACAAGATCATTTTGGCTGTTGAGTACGTTCTGGCCATCCGATGCACAAACCAGATGACGTCTATGGTGACCAGTATAGCCATGAACGACACCCACGTGACCGTGACGTCACTTCCGGCGACTCCGGGGAACTTGAGCGGTTGTCGGTCGAAGGTGTTACCTGTGGCTGTAGGTCTGCGTTGATGTCTGCGATGATGAGCGTTTGATTCATAGTTGTAATACCACTGGTTACGAGGCAGCTCGCCGCCGGGCTCCGCCATGGTCTCGGGCGGTGTGTGGTGAACTGCTGGAGTAGCGACATCGATGAACTCAGTCAAGTTCGGCAGCGGAAAGTCGTTTAGCGACAGGTCTGTGACGACAAAACAACAATCACAGTCGTGTTTACACGTGTACACAGAAATCTGTGAACGATTTCACATGATCGACGTGTGTCAGATAGCGCAGTTAAACGCATGATCCAGCACGGTAGGCCTAACACCCATGAGCGTGTATGACAAACTCACACTTGTCGTTGTCGAATGTAGGAAATCGCAATTGAAGCTACTGGCACAGCTGTTCTCAACGAACTCGATCTTGATGACTGCACCCGCGGAGTTAAAGACACGTTAGTGCAGCGTCATCTTGTCACGGATCGACTACTGCAACTCATTGCTGTATGGCGCTTACAGCGCTCCCCCAGGC
>Ga0056114_1001564_pt1 | contig 10630 bp, 11 predicted proteins | sample WorMetHERISLAND1_FD_77005 | JGI IMG/M metagenome (GOLD analysis project Ga0056114, IMG submission 77005) | Marine gutless worms symbiont microbial communities from Max Planck institute for Marine Microbiology, Germany - Olavius loisae HERON... ... | reverse complement strand
GATGACCTCACGTGACCTTGAAAGGTCAAACTCGTGACCCCAATGCACTTAGAGCGCAATATCTCGAAAACTACTTGAGCTAGAGACTTCAAATTTGGTATGCAGCTTTGTATCGGGAATGCCGAGCGGGCGCACAAATAATTTTCCCTGAAAGTGGGCGTAGCCTAGGTCACGTGACCCCTACAATTTTTGGCAGTACGGTCGGCTATCCTAGCGACAGCTTGGCTTCTTGTTTTCTGTTTGCTGTCATTCGACGAATAAAGTTGCATATAATATGTTCGCCGTACACTCGCAGCACTACGAGTATGAAAAAGTTTAATTGGTGGCACGGCTGTCGCGTATGAAGGGGGTGTAAAAAGTGACATTTGTCGGCGTTGATTATAAAGCTGTCTTGATGCCGGCAGTAGTAGTACATGTACAGTTGATTCCTGGTTGCGTGCAAGCGTTGATTCTCGAGATCCGTCGTTGTTGTCGGCGAGAAGTAATGTCGCCTTCGCTTGATGTCCCCAGTAAGACGATACGGCGAACAGCGGGATAGATGGGGACTGGAATTGATTTGATTCAGACTAGCATTGATAGCTCAGAAAAATATTTGAGTAGAGCTGAATTTAGGGTTTAACGTCCCGCACGACACATACAGGGTGGGCCAAATTAAGTGACACCACTTTACATTTTTGTTTGTAACACATGAATGCATCCACAAAATTTTATGCTTTTGGCACATATAAACTACATAATGCAGAAAATGAGATGATGTTAAGTTTATGTCATTATGTCAAGTCTTATTCGCCAGAGGGCGCTACAAACATGAGTACTTTCTATCTGCATTGCAGTTTTACTTTCTCTTAATTTTTTACATTGAAACAGTGCATTCTTTATGCATTCATTACTTGACCTTGACCTTTGTTTAGAGGTCGTATCAAGGTCACGTCAACCATTGCGTTACATTTGACGTCGAATATCTCGAAAACCGTTAGAGATAGATGCTTGGTTCCAAAGGACTAATAGGAAATGGCATATGGGCTACACGTGACCGATGACGTCACGTGACCTTGAAAGGTCAAACTCGTGACCCCAATACGCTTAGAGCGCAATATCTCGAAAACTACTTAAGCTAGAGACTTCAAATTTGGTACACGACTTTGTATGGGGAATGACGAGCGGGCGCACCAAAAATTTCCCCCAAAGTGGGCGTGGCCTAGATAGCGTGACCCTACAATTATTGGCATACGATCGAACATATCTTCAAAACTATTTGAGCTAGTGACTTCAAATTTGGTAAGCAGCTTTGACTGCCGGGTTCTGCATACTATATGGTCTACTGTGGGGCAGTACGGATGGCTATGCTAGCGACAGCTTGGCTTCTTGTTCGTGTATTCTAATGCCATGTACGCGAGATCTTAGAGTGCTAGCCACTACATCGACCCCGCGTTGCCGTAGCGTGTTACTTTTGACGACTCCCAAGCGACCACGTTGTCTCAACGGAGCTAATGATGTGACCACAGAGTTCGTCGTTAGTCGCTAGGGCGGCGCCACCGGCGATTTTCTCCTTGCAGTCGTGCGGCCAATTTACCTCTGCACCGGCTAGTTATTAAGCGGTCGTGCAAGATCAAAGGCCGCGCCCGCGCCGTAATTGAATGGGCCTATACGTGCCGTCTGCGCCGCGAAAAACGCCTCCGTGTCGTGACGTCACGGAATTCGACCGCTGCTGCCGCCGATGTGATTTCTTATCCGCAGTCTCCTTTTCCTTTTCCTTTCTGTCAATCGACGACGTCCGGTGCTCGGGCCGTGCCGTGCAGTGGGACGACTTGGTATCGGGTCTCTCTTGTGGCACAGTGGTTAGGGCGTCGGACTTTTGATCAAGCGGTCGTGGGTTCGACTCCCGGCCAGGACGTAATCAAGTCATTGAAGTCAACTCAGACTTCCATCCCTCCAGGGTAGGTAAATCGAGTACCAGCCTTACTGGCTGGGGTTAAGGCGTGGTGTGCTTGCTTATGTCGGGCTGCATGTAAAATTGTGTGACACCATACTTGGGTGACACCGCGTAGTTCTGAGATCTCTTTCCCATGAAGAACTTACCGGCTTTAACTTCTGTACGTGCAACCAACCATACGTACGGTATGTGTACACATTATTTAGTCGTACGTTGACCTGATTTATCATGCCTACCTGTGGTGGAAAGTCATTTGAATTTTACTATTGTATTTTATGATTCTATCTGTTCGTTACTATGCACTGCACAGTGTTAGACCACATTCTGGTCCATTTAGCTGTAGCTTATGTATCAGTTTATATGTATGTATGTATGTATAGGCCTGTTTGTGTATGTATCCCTTTTAATTTTCCCCCGTTTTTATTGGTTGTAATTTTCAGCATTATCTGCTGCAATTCTAATAAACTGAATCAGTTAGGCCTACAGTGGGCGGGGCCTAGCTGGTTGCCGCCCACTAAGACATTGTGTCCAGAGTTATATACGGGTATATAATGTCACCAGCCAGCTGTGATTGTCCGTTGCTGTGAGAATTTCTGTGTCGATTAAAGTCGCAGCTGAAATCCGGGGCCGATTGGTGACGCATGGCATTAATGCTGTATTACATTATGCGTACGTAACGTGTGCGTCCCACTATGGTCACAGAGCAGAGTACCGTGGTGTCGTGCTATCTGTGTGTCGTGTGCTGGCCACCCGGTGTGATGCTAGCTAGCAGCCTCTGATGCGGCTGCTGCTGCTGTGTGGCGTAATACGTCTGTATCAGCGGCGTGCAGCATGCAGCGTACGTTTCATCAGCCTTTCATCTCGCCGGCATACAGACAGCCAGCCAGCCTTCGACGATTCGTAGCGGGGATGGGCGAGTGAGAAAACCGGGGGTCGTAGTTGTAGGGTCTCCCCCCCCCTCCCCAGAAGCTGAACAGGTTTCACTGATATCAAAGACAGTTTTTGCTCGATTTTTGATAATAAAATAAAATTATGCATGTATTCACAGCCATGCTGTATTGTAATAGCTTTGGACACATTCTTTGAAGACATTTGTTCTCTCAGAGTACTATAGTGCATAGAGCGCCTTAGAGGCTTCGGCGACTATGCGCTATACAAATCCACGTTTCACCTACGTACTCACTTACAACATTATCATTTCTTGTAAAACAGACGTGAAACTACAACATTTACCACATTTTTCAGGGGAGAATTTACAGTTTCCCGAGTTTTGGGAATTTCTATACTATACTATGTGCCTAGAATAAACGCTGCAGTGGTGAATGTAGTGGTTTCGTCAGCAATTATCGCTGGGTTATTCGTGGATTCGTTTGTTTTTTTGTCTACCGGTAAAAGGTAAAGCAGATGATTTATATCGCGGTTCTATGCAATTCGTAAATCACCGCTGAACCGCTCTACAATACCCCCTTGTTCATTGGACCTATGCCGCTGCCAACAATACGGCGCTTTTAGCATGAAGGCCCTCGCAAGGTACCAAGTTATACTGCTTGGTGAACAGAGGCACATTCGGTGTGAACAACTTGCCCAGGGTTGTTGCCTGAATAATGCCGCGGTCGAAGACGAACCCGCGACCTCTTGATCACGAGTCCAACGCCCCACCGCTACACCACCGAGCCACCGGTATGAAGGGACAGACGAATTAGGCACATGTAAGCCTTGTAAGGAGTGATTTAACTGATTGAGGTAATATATGTATTGTCGGTTACGGTTAGCATGTACTGATGACCATTAGCAGTCGTTTGTCAACTGCGTATGGAGTAAGACGTCCGTTAAGACAGACATTTCATCTCGACAGTCTCTGAGTTCTCCACCAGTTGTCACCCGAGCATGTATGGTCGTCGGACCTGTCCAGATGCCAGCCCGACTGTCTGGAACTCTGCATGATCCATCCATCAGTTTGGACTATCTTGTTAAAAGTACCGTGGCTTCTGATGCATTCTGGGACGATTCACTCCACATATTCACTTACCTACTCACTTACATTTTACTTGTCAATGTGCAACGTGCACTTGGCCCAGAGGAGGCCTAAACGCCTGCCTCTGAGGTGACCCCTTTGACACCCACTGTTGACATATGGGTTCAGCTATATAGAAAACATCCTGTGCCAGACCGGGTTAAGCCACCGTCGTTTGTAATTTTTGACATCCGGGCACTCTGACGCTCAGAACTAAGCGTCAGAGTGCCCGGATGTCAAAGAAAATAAAAATGATGGTGGCTTTTAACCCGGTCTGGCACAGGATGTTTTATAGCTGTGCCCTTATGGCAGCAGTGGGCGTCAAAGGGTTAAGGTGACATGGGGATGTTCTGGATGTTAGAATGACCAGAGTGTTATGTCTGTGTGTTGTCTGGCAGTGGCATGCACTGGATCGGTCGGAGCAGGCCAAGTACTATGAGATGGCTCGCAAGGAGAAGGAGCTCCACATGCAGATGTATCCAGGCTGGAGCACCAGAGACAACTACGCCACTCATACCAAGAAGAAGAAGATGAAGACGAGAGATGCTGTAGCGCCCCTGAACCATCGCCAGTCTCCGCAGCCACCGCCCAACACTCCATCCTCATCTTTACCAGTGTCATCACAGCAGAGATGTCATTCTCTGCAGCCGTGTGATGCCGCTGACGTTACAACTAACGGCGACTGCGGTATGCCAAGATCTTTTCTCATGAATCTCAGACATATTCCATGATTCCATGAGTATTATATCCAGGGTCTAGGCAGCGTTGTAGAATAAGCCCACCTGATTTCCTGGCCAAGTGTCATCATTTGTAATTTTTGACATCCAGGCACTCTGACGCTCAGCCCTGAGCGATGTCAAAAATTACAAATGACGGCTTAACCCGGTCTGTCACAGCTGTACCCATATGGCAACAGTGGGCGTCAAAGGGTTAACAGCTTGCCCCTTGGAGAACTGGAGGAGACCACCAGGATGCCCTCGTACTATGTGATCCAGCAGGACCTGAAATCCAAAAACCTCTTCGTGAAAGAAGCAATCGTCGTGGCTCAGAATCGTCCATTCTGGAGACTGATGTCTACGTTTGGTGCCAGAACTGATGACAATGCATAGATGATGGCACAGCGGTTAACTGTGTGTGACCCGTGTGGTGGTGTCTGGAGTAAGACATGTGGATTCTGTCCACCAGAACTTCCGTCATTCCACGAACAAAGTGACACCACGGCACTCCAACTGTTTGACCAAGTTCAACGCAATAATAATCATCCGCTCCGCTCTTCAACCTTCTCCCGTGCACCACCTTCGACATCATCACAGAACTACAATCTCCGGACAAGACCACACAGCCAGCAGCTTCGTCAGCGAACTGGACATCTCACCAACTCTAACTTGTCAAGAATGCTTTTCAAATACATTTATTGACATTTGCCACATTAATTTTCATCGTTTTTATTTTTTTCTGTTGTCATGAAATTGCGTTTTGTCATTTTTCTATTAACCGAAGATTGGATTGGCTTGGATTGGATGTTGAGTGTTTCGTGTTGTCAGAGTGGTTTTGTTGTGTGTTTCCTGCAGACTGTCCCAACATGCGACGGTGTCGTGACCATTACGGCCCTGATCAGCAGTATCTCTGGTGTCGACTGTGCCGGTAAGATCACACACACGTACAATCTAAGCCAGCTGTTCTTGTTGACAGCTCAGCTTAGTTCAATTCAGTTCAGTTCAGTCTCTTCAATAGTTCTCAGAGGAAAAGTCAGTGAAAGGCCAGCCTAAGAAGATGAGTCTTGAGACCTGCTCAAAACTGACTACGACTGATGGACGGAGAGCAAAGGTGACTCTGATTTACCACTGTTTGATGAACTGTGCGACAATGCTGACGAACAATTATATGACAATGTACGAAGAAACTTTCACCATACCTTACATAATCTCCTTCCCCCGGAATCGCTAGCCTCACAGAACTATAGTCTCCGTAGCCGTGCGCACAATCGTCAATTACCAGAACATTTTAATCATCTCGATGACAGTAATTTTATCATCCATATGCTTTATAAAAACATGTACTAACCCTATTCTCCAAATTCTCTGTACGCGGAGTCATTGAGCAGTCTCCAGTTAATTGCATCGCCTAGTTCATGTCTGGTTGCGTTTTGACAACCGATAATAAACGAATATGAATGATGAATGAATGAAGCGGCAGTGAGTTCCAGACAACTGGATCGAGCTTGGATGAAGAAGCTCAGCCTTCCAAGCGTAGTTGTTCTGGTTCATTTGTGGTCGGCGAATGACCAGCTGTTGATGTACCATAGAGCACTGCATTGCACTAGTCAACTCGGTTAGCAACAAACGCAGTAGCAAATGTCCGCCGGGCATCGTTATAGTTAATGAACGCTACACAATACTTGGTCAACCACTGTCAACTGTGAGTGATTGTTGCCAATTCTTCACAGTCGCTGTACTCACCTAGCGAGCAGTGAGTGACAGTGCTCCAGTGCACCTGTCGTCCTACTTCACCCAAGTCGCTGACGTGCCATCTTGAATGACTCCGCTCATCCACATCCGACCAACTGATAGTTCCATCTTACGACCTCACTACTGACAGTAGTAAGATGGAACAATCAGTTGGTCTGACTCAGATGTGGATGAAATACTAACGGGTTCCCCCTGAGCGGGGGCGTCAATCTCTGGAACAGTCTCCCTGCACATGACCAGAAAAGTGTTTAGCGGTGAAAGACTGAATTGAGGTCTCCTGTGGTAATTGTACTCTGTTTCAAGCCTACCATACATCCTGGCATCACAGTTTTCCCTATACTTCTTTTACTACTTCACAAAGTCAGACATCTTGGTTGTGTGTCTTCTGTCTGCCTCTGTCGTCACTCAGTCATCACCGTCTCTATTTATGTCAGCTGTACTCAGTGGAGACAGAATTTATATTTATCACTTATTATCCCTCAGGGGCTGCATAAAGTGTTGCACCCTGTCTGTCCGTCTGTCCTGTGCGTGCGATTTTCTTGAAATGGAAAAGCCGTAGAAACTTCTAATTTAGTGGAAACAGCGCTGGAAAACAGTAACTTGGTGAGCAAATTTGAGGTCTAAAGGTCAAAGGTCAAGGTCACTGAGAACGAAAATGGAAAAGTCGTTTTTCACACGTTTCTTATTCAAAAGTGAATCGATTTACGTCAAACCAAGACCATAATGATCAGCTGCCCATTCTACACATATCGTTGAATACATTTTATCAGTGGAAGTGCTTCGTTTCTGTGACATTTGCCTGCCTGGCCATGCACCTACGTGTTATTGTGAAGTAGGTAAGAAACATGGTTTGTATGTTGTGTGTGAGTGCTTAGTAAGTAACTAAGATATTTTATTTTGTGATCAGGTCGGAGTGTGATGAGAACCGGCTGATGTCGACTGCGTTCCTCGGTCCGAGTGATGTGGGCAGTGAAACAGCATTACGTGTGCCATACCGGTCCATCGCTCTGTCTGCCGCCGACCTATGACCTCTCGTCGTATGTACTGTTGCTGTGTTGTCACATAGATATGACCTAGTGTGATGCCACACTTCACAAAAAAGCTGTTTTCTTGCTATCACTTCCTTCTCAACCGATTACACTAGTGTACATGGACTGACAGACAGACAAACGCTGTGCTAGCAGCAACAGTTGTCTTAGTCTGCAGACCTTGCAGCTGAATGTAACAAGAAAGCCTAGCTAACACTAAGGTAAGCACGCGACAGCAGTGCATGTATGAAGGCCGTTAGTGAAGAAATCTACGGCAAATCAACGCAAGGAACATAATGCTGAGAAGTACATTCAGTGGGTTACAACGCTGTCGCTGGCAATATGGGTCTATCTTTATTTGTTGTTGCCTCTCAAATCTGCGAATTCCCACGAAATTCTCCAAAAATTCAAATTTATAGCAATTCAAGGTCCTCCCAAGGTCATTGATATTGGCGCCAACCTAAAGCACATATGCAACTTCCTATTAGTCACTGTACTTAACTTTGGACATCTTCTACCGTTTTCGAGATATTGACATATGGCAACAGTGGGCGTTGAAGGGTTTATTACTCCACAGTGCTGTATGACTGTATTGCTTTCACTTGCCTTAGTAAATTTCTTAATTACTTATTTTTCAGGAACGTGGACAATAGACCAGTACTGTTTAGTGCATTAGAGGTGAAGACGTAATGCGCTATACAAATTTATTTCACTTATTTACTTTATCTGCATGCAGTTTGCTCCAGCAAACAGTAGGCTTAGGAAGGAGCAGTGAAGCAGACTGTACGGCTTGTCTTTTACTTAAGAGTCGGAGGTCAAGTCACTGAAAAAATGATATTTTTGCATTTGTGTAATTTTACAGGAGATAATTAATCACCCACTGTACAGTCGTCGCACATCGTCAGCTGGCATCCGTGTGACCGCTGGCTATTCAGCGGCAGAATTCAGTTCAGTCTGAGAACAAGAAATGTGTATCTCATCTGAGACAATCAGAAGTTGGCATGACAGAGCTGGTATTTCCGCAAGAATTCCGCCGCCGGGAATCCCACGACTCATCGTCTGTCATCTGTGCATGGCACGTGCATAGAGTTGGTTTTGTTGTTGGCATAGAGCCATGCGTTGTTCCGCAATTTTCCTCCATACCGAACTGTCGGCCGTAAGTCGTGATTTGAACCATCGCTGTGTGTTGGATCATACCCATGTTGGTGTCCAAGCGACACACTGTCTGTGAATGTCTCGATCATCTTGGCATGCTTAGTCCGTTTGAGCTGTGTATATTGTTTGTTATTTTTGATAATTGTGAGCAGTATGGCGTCTAAAGCAAACGTACTGCATCCAGATATTTCGATCTTGTCCCCACTGTCACCTTTGTTGGCCTCGAATTCATTCACATCCAGCGGAAATTGCTTCTGTGCTGAAGAACAAGTCTTCGTTTACGTGGATTTATGGGGCAGACTGACCCTGTAAAACCCGTAATTTTCACATGCCATTTGTTTTACGATCTGCTAGGTAAACAAAAATGATAAATTAACGGGTGCGACTCTCAATACTACTCGTTTACCAATATTTTTTGATAATAAGAACTTACAGTAGGTCCACCACTAAACCACTGGAAGCAGTACATGTAGTTGTGTTTGCGCGTCAATGTTTACATGTGTGCAGTCGCAAAAAAATCAAACTCTATGAGAACTTCTGTAAAATTCAAAGCAATTTTGGTTCTATTTGTGATGGCGTTTTAAGTCCTGAAAATGTAAGGCGTGAAAAACTGAATTTATATATACAAAATGCAAGATTTAAGGACAGTGAAATAGTAGGTTTTCTAGTAAACTGTTTTTTAGCCTGGAATATTTAATCTAATGTAATATGCGGTAGGCGTGGCTAACATCTGATGTCACTGTGTAGCCAATCATAAGATGACGGGGCATTTTAAAGCCACTTCCTTGTGTTTAATTGGCTTTTAAAACTTAAGTATTGTGGTGGTGTGGGCCAAAGTCAGATATATATTCAATGCATTATCTGTGATGTGGGACCTGCCATGTGATAGAGTTAACACCATTGTTATAAGTAGTTTGAGAGTGCTTGTTTCTCGGAGTTGCATTAAGTTTTGTCTTGCTAAAGTATAATCCATACTTCTGTCATTGCGCTGTTTCTGTCAGTTTGTTCTATAGACATGAGTAATGCCGTGATCTTGTACACACACAGAACTGAAATACTGAAAGTGTATATGAGGAACTGGTAAGTGTTGGGGTTGCTATGTACGCTTCCTTTCAGTGTGGTATTTCAAGACAACCAGTTTGTGTCAGATGATAAGCTTACTGATGGAGTGACATGTTTGGACCACCCCATACCATCGCTAAGCCATGTGCCATCTACTGGCCCAATGCAACTCACTGACTGATACAACATTCATTCTAACAGTAAAGACGTTTGTTCACCCTGAATGAACAAAGTTGACATTACTGGCCTTGACAGCCTATCTGGATCATCAGTTCTGAAGCTAAGATGAATTAGGGTCAATGTCCATTACTGCTATAACTTCTTCAGTTACCGGTAATTAGCGTGTCATTTTTGACCTTTATCTCAAACCTTCACCATTTTCTCGCCACTGCTAAGATCACTTACTGTACCAACAACTGGAAGAAGCTTCTTATAGAGGTCGAAACGTCAAGGTAGAAAATAGTTTGGTTTGATAATAAGATTATTCGTGTCCATACCAATAGAGGCTTTGGTGATTATGCGCTATTACAAATCTTACTTACTTACCAACTTTCAAGCAAATGAATCTATTCATTGTTTATGTCAAACCATTTCCATTTTGGGATACCGCACCGGCAGCCCCACTGCCGTTCAGGCTTAGCACCCCTGACCTCTGGGAGCCATCCCTTAGTCACCCCATATTAGTGTAGACTGGGGGAATGTTTGTATGTGTGTCTGTTTATTGTATTGCTGTACTTTGTGTTATTTGCTTTTTCTGGGTTTTCTTCACTTTTGTAGCGTCTTTTCCTTCAGTACTTTGATACTGTTGGTTGAGTCTTTTCACCTGTAATATTGTCTCCCAGATAACCTGACTCTGATCCGATCCCCACCTGGCTTCTGAAAATATGTGCTTCTGTCCTTACTCCTACCATTACCAATATTGTCAATCTGTCTCTCTCCTCAGGTCAGTTCCATCCTATTCTCAAAGAAT
>Ga0056114_1001563_pt1 | contig 10630 bp, 3 predicted proteins | sample WorMetHERISLAND1_FD_77005 | JGI IMG/M metagenome (GOLD analysis project Ga0056114, IMG submission 77005) | Marine gutless worms symbiont microbial communities from Max Planck institute for Marine Microbiology, Germany - Olavius loisae HERON... ... | reverse complement strand
GAAACGCCAGAAGTATGACAATGCGACTGCGAATATTCCAGCCGCAGTGCTACGTGCCCGTCGATGTGTTGCGCTTGGGCTATGCAGAAGTCATTTTCATTCAACCAGGCGGAAAGTTAGACACCATGTGACGTGATACTTAACAAAGACTAGCTAGTAGCTACCCGACATCAAGGTGAGATGTGGCCATTAATTTAATGGTCACTGCAGCAGGACGGTGCTCCCTCTCACACCAGAAACACAGAAACTTGCAGCGTGAGAACCTGCAGTTCACTTTGTGCACCAAATAGCCCAGATTTGAACACGGTTAACTTGCCATCTGCATACGGTCTACCATCATCAAAGTTTGTCATCAGTTGACAAAATGAAGAGAGCGATTGTCAAAAGTATGGCAGAAACTACCGCATGGGCGCAGTCATTGCCAATTCACCACTTTTATCACCTTTTTATTTACGGTTAATGTTATTCGCCAGATGGCGCCACTATTTTCCAAGATTGATTCAAATAAATTATGGCGTGATGCTCAGAATGAACAGAACGTGATTTGTGCCAAATTTGGTAAAGATCTGTTCAATATTTCTAAAGTTATAGGCCGTAAAAAAGTGGCCCAGTTTTTTTTTGACTCACAGTGTATATGACCTGAACAAAGGACCCAGTCAGGAGGCCCTCTGTGGGCTAAGGAGCTTTCGTGAACCAACGTGAATGGCACTGTAGCTTAATTGTGATGTGCCGTTAAGGAACTACTCACTCACCCAGTCTGGAGCCGAATACTTGTCAGGCAGCAGTGCCTGCTGCTGCCTGATAAGTTGACTTGTATAGTTAGAGCTCATTGCCGTAGTTGCCATGTATCTAAAGCTGGCATCATGACGGTTTTGAATGCTCTGCATACGATGACGAAGTCTGGTACAAGTGACGACTTTATCATTATATATATGGTCAGCATATGATACTGACACGTAATGTGGACCACGACGTGACATCAGTGGCTAGTACAGTCCAAGTCTGTGACACATATAGCAAGACAGAAACCAGAGTCTTTGTAGGTAGTGAAAACTATTTGTTCGTTCAGTCTTGCACGAGTTGTTTCTAGGTTGACCAAAATAGCCTTTTCCAGATCTCTTTAGTTGCCATCTATGTTTCATACCACTATCAAAGCAGTGTTTTGTGAATACACAGTAATGAGGCCTGTTGCAACTTACTGCCAGATCACTAAAGTCGGCTGATTGTGTTGAGTCGGCATAAAGTAACTAAGTTGTTTATTTAAGCATGTTCGGTACCACTCAGCAGACTGTGTGTTATTCGACACTAATTATCCATTCAGTAAAAAGTACTGTCAAGCACTGGTACTGTGACACACATTAGAGTCAGCAGTGTGTGACCCGTCGTGTTTGTTGTGGAGTTAAAAATGAAGGAATTACCAAAGTAAACTAACACTAAACTACAAACCATAGCAAGATGCTCAGAGAAATTACACTTTTGTTGTATTGTTCTATTGCCCATGAAATGTCGTCACTAGCGATATGTGTGTGCATGTCTATCGTCAGTTTGTTAACGTGGAAGTCCGAGCATCAGAGAAATCCATCAGAATCACTGTCACATCCTGGTCTCGATGTCGTGGAACATTTACCGTCAAGGGATGACGTAAGTTGTCACAATTGAATGTTTGTCATGCCAGCTACAGTTGTAGATTCATGTAGTAATTTAATGTGATAGGCAGGTAATAATTTAAATCACGTGCAACTCAACACTTCCAGTCTGCTATCTTTTAAACAAATTTAAAGGTTAGCAGATTGGAAGTGTAAAGTGTTAATGCAAACTGTACAGTCACATCCTGTTGGTCTTTTCCTTCAGTACTTTGATACTGTTGGTTGGGTCTTTTGACCTGTAGAACTGTCTCCCAGATAACCTATACTGTGTTGGTGGGGACGTTAATCCCTGCTCACTCACTCACTCACTGATGTGGTGGGACATTGGTCTTACTAATAAACTTTAAACTAATTCAGGCATGATATAGCCACTATTTGCGTGCTTAAAAATGCCATAATATGCTAACCATCCGTCTATCTATCCTGTTCTTGCACTGTGTGACATCACTGAATTATGCATAAAGCATGATAATAAAGTTGTATATTTATTAATACGGTGTCATGAAACACTGCACCGGCCCCAAATGTATGTCTTTCCGTGGTTTATCCATGCAGATATCTAACATTCTCCAACAGCCAGCAGGTATGGCAATGACAAAATGTATTAACTGCCGGCTGCACCGTGCATTTGAGCCTTTTTTACAGCAGATATAACTATTATGGGGGCCGATGCGGATGTCACGGTTGGCGGTAAATCTTTATAATCGCAGCGGCATTATCGTTCAAGTCACGTTGTAATTAGGCCCATCCTTCGTATTACCTTCAAGTATACCTGTTTTTATATTGCATCATGTTGATTCTATCTTTTTATAGATGAAACGACCTATATTTGGGGCCGGTGCAGTGTTTCATGACACCCTTGTTAATAATCTACTTTTCAGCAAATAATAATCTACTAATTGGCAAATATTAATTTAACAAATGAAAAGAAAAAGAGTAGTTCTGACGAATATTTATGTAGTAAACTAGTTTTTATTTCCAGAAGTTGATGCTTGAGAGCAACTGTGAATTATATTTCTGTTTGAAAGACTCAGTATTAGACTTTATTTTGTAATTGAGGCATGCACAGCCTTCACACATGTGTATTTGCTTGGATGATGTGATTTCATGCATGGGTGGACCGGTGACTAGGAGTCAATGCTGCCGCCTGCAAGAACGAGAGCTGACAGTACTGAGAGTGACCAGAGCTTATTGAGTGCAAGTTCACTGGATGCCAGAGACCGCAAGCTGCCAAGACCTAGTAAGTTGTCTGTTGGACTGACGCTCTCTCACTACTTAGTGCTATGTCATGTATAGACACACAGACACAGGTTCTGTTGATAGTTTGGGTCGGACAATGTGGATCAGAATGTCCACTGCTGGCATGTAGTGGGTTGACTGGTGATCTTTCTAGTGTGTGACTGATGGCTGTTGTTAAATCTTAGTAATGGTCCTTGCTTCAGCAGAGAACAAACTGAGGTCAACTGCTGCCACAGGCCCAGTCCGCCCCCTGTGTTAAGTCTGGGCTGGCAGAATATAGATGCTGAAGGTTAGGCTATTGGAGACGATCACTGTCAACATGTTTGCCACCGATTGATGTTCTTTATTTTCAGTGATGTGATACATCCGATATTCTGACATTCAGACAATTAAAAAGCTTTGATCTGCACAACTTTAAACGTTTTAAGCATAGATACTCTAAACATTTTGACGTCCTTCTCCCCAATTCAGTATACAAGCTTACATACTTGGACCAGGCTTAGTGGGCACTTTTTTGTTTTAGTTTTTTTTATATTTTTTTTGTTTCGGGCTATGTGTGCTAGACTAAACTAACCACGTTAAAAACTCTTGTATCATATCGTGAGCCCAGCATGTTGTGTTCTGTTGTACAGAAGTGACTTCTGATCACGAGCTGTTTGCATCGCTGCTGATAAAGTGCGTCGTTCAGCTGGAGCTTATTCAGACCATTGATAACATTCTGTTCTTTCCTGCGACCAGCAAGAAGGAAGATGCAGAGAACCAGGCCGCTGCACAGGTGCCTGCAGTATGTTTTATTATTCTGACAAAGTCGAAGGATTGTGCGATCGTTTTGTTTATTTATCCGTCTATTTGTTCCTTTGTTCGCTGGATAACTTAAAAACTTGTTTTCAGATTTGTATGACATTTTCAGGGTAAGTTTATATTCGGCTCCAGCCCCAAATTTTTTCATACCCACCATTTCCATGCTTCAACAGTTGTAGCTAGAGCTAACAAATTTAGCACAATTGTTGGGTTATGCCATCTGTTAAGGGCTTTTATAGTCTGTTTCTCGTTTACAGTTCAAACTTATCGCTGGAAATGACCATTTGGTTTTCCCTTTATCTTACTTTCATGAAGAGTCTCTCACCCATCACTTAAGCCGTCAGCTTGGCTGTATGCAGGCCTGTGTTAGCCCCGGGAGCTGTAGAAGAGACCCGATTCATTAACTGGCATAAAGTGCCCTTAAACCATTGGTTGAGAAGGCTGTGTTTTGCACCTGTCAAGAGATAGGCTGGGAAGATCGTTTCTAGAATGACCTGTAATGTGTAGTAATACATGTGCACAACGTTTCACACATGTTTTGGTGTTCAGAATATTTCTTACCTACAAATCTGTTTTGTGCACTGCATGAGTTTCATTCACGCAGTATCAGAATGTGTGATGAACTCCCAATGAGTCTGTCAAATTATTGATGTCAAGCAGTTGTGCCGGTGCATTGTCGTTTCTTGTAAGGTGTCGTGTGGTTGCTGCAGAGAGATGTGGCTACTGCCGCCATCTCCGCTGTTAAGTTATCCCAACACGAGGACCACGGCATGTATCAGTATCTGTCATCAGATCAACTTCTCCAGTTGCTCAACTGTCTGCTGGAGTCACACAGCTTTGCAAAGAAGTTCAACTGTAATCAGGAACAGCGGAATATCCTCTGGAAAGCCGGTCTGATGATTCAGATAGTTTCAATTTACTGAAACCGTTGTAATTGTGTTACTGGATTATTGTAATGCTGTAATGTCTTTCCACTCTGAAAGTTAGTTCAGTTTCCGCTGGGAATTTACAGAAAACAACAGTTGCATTTTTTCTAGTAAATTTTACCGGAAAAAACCAGCATTGTGTACTGTTTTTCTGCTGTAACTAAATAGCTTGTAGTTTTAACAGAACTGTATTAGAATAAGTAACTCGATAACAGTCAAAAAAGTCAGGGTTTTGATTTGAGTTGGTTTTGCAGGCGAACTTTTTTATGTTATGGAAATTATCGTGTCACAGTCAGTAACTGATGTTTGATTATTGTTACTTAGGTGCTATGTTGTGAGTCACTTAGCCTCAAAATTTTAGAATTTGCTCCTCGACAAAATCTGTCCTAGCGATGTTACACGTTTTTAGCCAAAGATGCCATATATGCACTGTAACATACTTGATCATTGATAATGTCTCAGCACGAACAGTTTACTTGTTTTAGGGTTTAAAGGCAAGATGAAACCAAATCTGCTAAAACAGGAAACACAAAGCCTCGCCTGTGCTCTGCGCATTCTGTTCCGAATGTATGCCGATGATCAGCGGAAAGCTCACATTGCTCCGGTGCAGGACCTACTGATCAGGTACTGGTAAATGTTCTTAAAACCTGTGCTGTAGCTGATGTGCTAGTAATAGATATGTTAAAATCTGTCATTATTTCTGTTGATATAAATAAATTGACTACTCTTAAAAACTGTAAGCCAGTGCCAGAAAAAATTCACGAAAGTTTTAAAGCAGTTTGGGATCACAACCGTGACCCACTGATGGACTAATTAATGAAATTCGTGGTTATTGATGTTTAGGCAGAACCCGAGTGACAGACACTTAGGCTACAGCAGCAGTGCAGACAGAAATGCATTGAAAACAAACCAAGACTGCAGCTTTGCTGAGTTAACTGACTGTTTATCAAATTAGCATTCATTGATCGGGTTAGAGTTAGGTTAACCGAATTGCTATGTTGAGTGTGATGCAGTAATTTTATGCAATCACGGGGATCCATCTGTCTGGGATAAAATGCTACCCCAGGCAAAATGCCGTTCTTCAGCAAACTTTCACACAGTGGTTCCTAGGTGTGTCTTCGTACAGATCGTGCTCAAGGTCAAGGTTAAACATCACAAAATACCGACACTTCTACAATTTCACAAACATTGCATCTAGGCCTTCTGCATTCAAGTTGTCCTCAAACGTTACAAGATCTGGACTTCTTTGCAATTTCATGAAAATCGTCGCTCCTCATAGGCAAATGGGCAGATTCTCATCAAGCTTGCAAGTCAAACTAGCAGTACTGATGAATGCAATGAGCTACATCATCGTTGACAGTCTGGTTTACACTTCTCTCTTACTTTTGGTATGTGTATTGTTATTGTGTGTCTACATTATTGGTTCCGAGTAAGCGCTGATGTCATCTAAATGCTTATAGTGTACATCATGCAAGCTGGCTACATGGATGCTTGCACAACAAGCACTTGTGCATCTCATGGTGGTGTTGGTGTGTGAAGGGTTGGCAAGGATGCTCTGAGTTACTTCCTGTCTCTGCAGTCAGACAGCCACCGTGAAGCATGGTCAAGTCTCGTCTTGCTGTTCCTGACACGAGTTCTCAAGCTGCCGGCCGACCGAGTATGCTGTTTTTATGTGCTGTTCTCTAGAAACATTTCCGACTGGATTTTAAATTCTAGTTAAATGTCATCCACTTACGGGCTTCTTGATGTGTGCAACTGTAAAAGCATTTTTCCATAATGAAATATGTAGATCATGAATAGCCAACAATGGTGCATCAGTGGCCTTATGGTACTGGTAGAGTACTGGACTTGTGATCACAAGGTTGCTGTTTCAAATCTCTATTGTACCAGTGCCAACTCAGCATGCTCTCTCCATGATCGGTTAATGCGTACCAGCGAAATCTAGGTAGTAAATGGGCATACCACGTGATGCAGTAGCCCCCATATACATGGTCTTGCAGATTCTGATGGTGTCCGCCTTAAGCCTACAAAAACTGAGATCAGTGCCACCATGTGGGCTGATCAGACTTGGAAGACTCTACTTTTTAACCAGCATTAGTCAGAGTTTGAACTGGGCGTTCTGGAAGGATGAGGTATGCATGTGTGGACCATGGTAAGCCAAGTGAACCTGGTTACCATGGTAACCACGTGAGCTCAAACCAGGTGAACATGGATCACAGAATCGATTTCATTCTCCGTTTGATGCAGACTCTTGTGTTTATCTTTCTAGGACAGACCATGGTGTAGTAAGACGAAGTGGCAGTTCAAATCTGATTTCACAAGTGAAAAATGGTTTGCATTCGCTAAAGTTATCACAGTGTAAGACGATCACGTTTTTATGGCACATGGTGTTGTATGATAAATTACCTGTGAGCTGTAACGACATATGTGTTCAGTTTCAGGTTCATGTGTCGGAGTACTACCCATACCTGTGCGACATCGTTCTGTGTGACTTGAAGTCGGAGCTCCGGTCGGTTGTTCGGAAGTTTTTCCTCCGCACAGGCACTACATTTTGTATTACGACAGCTTCAGCGAGTTAGCATCACGCTGCGTCAGAATCGCTCGGGACCAGGAAAGATGTCGGCTTCGCCACATACTGATGTTGTCGCAAGATTTGTTAGCGAGAATTTCTGTGATTTTAGAGTTACTCTTTCCAACAGCGTTTTCATATCATATAGTTTAATGAGGGAATTATTATGGGATTTGTGCGCTGTATGTTGCACAAGTGTGTTAGTACATTTCATTTGTCAAGTAGAAACGTTATTCACCATTGATTGTCTTTTGAAAGTTGTACAGTAGTAACAGTACAGATTTCAATGATATCCATTCTGTTGCTCAGTGTCACTGGCGTGTAAATTTGCAATGATTTGTGGTCATTTATACTGTGTTTTGTGTGAAATTTATGTGTAAAGTGTCCCTTGTTCAAATTTTGCACTGTTTGTGGGATGCAGAGCTGTTTTGGCATTTTAGTGCTGATCCGGTGTTTTTTTTCTGCATTTGGTTTTAAAGTTTACATTTTGGTTGCTTTAGCTAAAGTGTAGTAAGTAAAACTAAATAACAAAACACATAACGACGAGGCTCCTAAGGTATGACTTGTCCACGGGATTTGCCCAATCAATTGACACTGGATGCTATTCTGCCATTGCTGGCCAGAGATACGTCCATAACCCCAGCTTGGGTCAGGGCTATCCATGAGATGACTGCAAATCTGAGAAGTTTATTACCACTATCCCTTACCCTGACTCTAGACAACAGCATAGCTGAAACACATTAGACTGAACCTTGAAATTAAGCAGTTGTCAGGCCGTTCAGTATACTTCATATACATAGGGTACGTAAAGTATCTTGTATTTTCCTGCATGAACCAACGCTAATTTAGACTAATTATGCTGATGTGCCATTACTCACTCACTCATATAAAGTCACATTCTGTGCAGGCTTAAACTGAATTGTATATGTATAGCGTTTCGGACATGTCAGCCAACAATCACTTGCTAGGTTGACCAAAGTAAGTTGTCTGTTTTTAAATCACAATGCTCACTGGACTCCACTCTCACCACATGATAACTGCTTTCACCGTTAACAGCTTTGAACGTATAAGACGTAAATCTGACAGGGTTAATCAAGAGCGCTTCTCTTGTGTTTTTACAACACATGAACTTTGTCAGCATGTTTCAGGCAAACAGCTTTTGTAAGCATTGCAGGCCTACAGTTCATTTATGCCCCAGATCCATAACGGACTGCCTTGGTCCCAACTGGGAGACTTCTACCCCAGGCAAGTGACTGATCAAGCTATGCCGCTGCATGAAAACAACAGAGTACTGGCAGTACAAGTGTCCTATATGGTGACCGTTTCTATTCCGATCTGCTGCTTGCTTCACTAACGTGTGAATATGAAGTTGTATTCAGATGATAATGTACACTGGTGTCAATAAACTTAAATAATTATATGCTTTGTACAGAAATCTGGTGTAAGTACTTGGTGTTTTCTATGAAATAATGATGTGGTGACTGTTCGTGCACTGTCCGTCCATTCACGACAGATATTTTGTGGTCTGATTTGTTCTATGGACATGGGCTGTACAATCAGTCAGTGTCAAACGTGCCTGATACAACCGTTAGTTTTTTGGCTGTAAGTAATTTCACTGCGTGTTTTACTCGGACTGCGTGTTGTAAGTACAAACTGATTTTATTGGAATTATTTGTAGATGTCATCGGCATGTTGTTAATCTGTACAGATGTGTGATTCACTTGTCCATGTTGTGAACCAAGTTTTTGTACAATCGCTAGCAGCTGAAATGAGCTGATTGAGCAGCTGAGCAGTATTGACACTCTGTGGTCAGTCTAGTGCATTCCACTGAGCTGAACTACGCTGGTTGCAAATATGACTTGCTTGTTATGATGATGTGCTGATGACACCAGAAGTCTGCGCTGTAACAGACCGGCTAATTTTGAATAATCAAGCTTTAGCTGTGAAAATTACCGGATATTACTGGATATTAACTACCTTAAAACTAAATATAATAAATAACACTAAAACACTCATCTGTACAGTAACCATGAAAAGCATAAATTTCCTTAAAGTACTTGCACGTACTAGTTGGGGAGCTAACCATAGCTCTCTTATTACAGTATATCGCTCTGTCATTCGTTCTAAACTTCATTACGGATCTGTTGTATGCGGCTCTGCAAGAAAATCATCTTTCCAAACTAGAACCTGTAGCTATCTCTTGGAGCTTTCTGTACCTCCTATACCCAGCTTACAAGCATTATCTGGAGAACCTCCACTTAGTATCAGACATGATCAGCTTGCATTACAATTATATTATAAATGAAACAGTAATATCAAAGATCCAGCTTATAGCAGTCTTTAATAATAATACAAACCCTTTATTCCAACGAAATTCAAATAGTATTCAACCTCTCAATTTACATCTACGCCAACTCAAACAATTAATCCATATAACTATTCCATTGCACCGTACAAATTATCCAAAATACCTCCATGGATGCTATATAATCCTACAATCCTCTGGAATCTACTTCACTTTGATAATACAAGAAAGCCTAGCTAACGCCAGGTAAGCGCGCGAGATATAGATTGTGCATTTTCGGGGGAACCCGTTCCCTAAACGGCCTCCAAAATATTATTTTTATGGACAACCCCGGATGGCTCCTAGGCTAACATTAACAAGTGGGCCCTAAGGGAGCCTCATGCCAAATTTAGTGCTTTTGTCCACCATGTAATGAAAATCTTAAAATATGATGCTAAGCCACCCCACCCCGCTTTTGCCATCTCTTCGTTGTTTGACGCCCCCTAGCTGAGGAACGCCTTGCGATATCAACACAATCTATGCATCGCTGAAAAGTACATTTAGTGGGTTACTATTCCGTCGCTGATAATACGGGTCTATCTTCATTCATTTAGCTGTTATTGCCTCTGAAACCCGAGAAATGTCGCGAAATTCCAAGAGAATTTGACCTTACAGCAGTTCAAGGTCATCGATCTTCGTGTCAATGGAAAGCCCATATGTGACTTCCTATTAGTCATTAATTGTAACTTTAGCCGTATCTGCTACCGTTGTCGTTGTCGAGATATTCACGATTAAAGATAGAAAACTGCTGATTTTACCCACCCCTCCCTTGTTTGACACCCGCTCAGGGGAACCCCTTAGAATTTCTGGATGAAACTTATCCCGCAAAAACTAGAGGGACGGGGCTACCGTATGGTGAAAATTTCATAATCCTAACTTCAACCGTTTTTCTATGATACACCCGTCTGACAGACGGACGGATGGGCGATAGTATATAGCACACTAAGCATATAATGCTGTCGCGCGCTAAAAACACACAAACATGTTTCAACAATATTACAGAACTGTGCTATTGCCAGGATCAGATCAAATATACAGTGGTTAAATTACTCAAAAGTAGGCAGTGGAACGCTACATTTCTTCCCTCCCTTTCCGTCCCTTCCCT
>Ga0056114_1001562_pt1 | contig 10634 bp, 4 predicted proteins | sample WorMetHERISLAND1_FD_77005 | JGI IMG/M metagenome (GOLD analysis project Ga0056114, IMG submission 77005) | Marine gutless worms symbiont microbial communities from Max Planck institute for Marine Microbiology, Germany - Olavius loisae HERON... ... | reverse complement strand
GGCCACCACAAGGCCAAGGACATGGTATGTGTCCTTGAAGAACGTCTGAGACAAGGACGACGACTCCGGAAATCTGATAGTGACATGCTTCGCATATTCGCCATGCTGACAGCAACTTAACTTCTGCGTACGTGGTACTTACTTACTTACTTACTTATTGAGTGACGATTGCGTTGAATGTTGAAGACTGCGAGCAGAGCAATCAACATCAATGCCAGCCTCACGCCAGCGTTCATTTAGACTGGTTTCAGTTGTTGTTTGATCACTTTTGATCAGGCACAGGTGCCAGTTATGATTTCTTTTTGTACTCGAGAGTTCTTTTTGGTCCGAGAAAAGAGGATGTAGGACGTGGTGCTGGTTAATGATTGCTTCCAGGCGCCGTCTTCCTCGCACAGAGGAGTTTCTCTATGACAGTGGCAGGCAGCGTCCGTGAAGGATGCCGAAGGCATGGCTTGTACTCTATGACTATGCAGCGGCGAAGAGTTCACAGACCGGGTTGCTGTAGCAAGAGCACAGACCATTATGTTGTACGACTGTTTTTAATTTATAACGCGGCCCTCACTAAGAGGGAATCGCATTAAGTGTTGCACTCTGTCTGTCTGTCTGTCGGTCGGTCGGTCCGTCCGTCCCGTGCCTTTAGCCTTCAGTTTACTTGAAATCGAAGATACATAGAAACAAACGTTGTCCTCTTGAACTCTTCGCCGCTTCTCATTGAGGTATGGTCTGCCGTGACACCAGTAGTAAGTTCTCACGTTCTTCGCCCACTGAAGCGAAAACGACAAAAAGTTCAATCTGAGCAGTGTTGAAATAAGCCGAGCCGAGTGTGTGCTAAAACTAGAATTTCGGTATACGTAATAACGACTCGTTAAGCCTACTATCGTCAGCGATGAACAAGTTTCACACATCACTAAATTGACAGCGCAGCTCAGGCCTATTGGTCGACGCAGTTCTTTGATCTTCAGCGTGCCACGGCCACGGTGCAACTACAAACCAGATTACAGTCAGTCCACGTGATGGTGAGCTGCCGTCTGAATAACACGTAATAAACTAAGACATAATACTTATAACAAAATTTATGAAAATTATCCGAAAACCCGACAAATCACAAAGTGAAAGACAAGAGCAACATGGACGAGATTTCGTGAAGTTTCCGAAGACATTTTTTATGCTTCTTCTCTACGGTAAGAGGCATTTCGTCGTACTCTGGGGTCATTCTTTGCGATCTATCAAACAGCGTAATTTCCGGTGATCTTTTAGATCATTTTCAGCTGAGCTGCTGGTTTTCATAGGTGAAAGTTATTTCTGGTTCTCTTACTTGCCTATATCCCAATCGTCCAATAAAAACTTCTCAGAGGACTGCATCTGGACAAAATATTGCTGATGAAACTAATTCAACTTAGCCTACAAGGATAGGAAATACGTCTGCAGGGTTGTTATCAGTTTCAACTGCCATAAACTTAGTTAACGACTAGTATTCATTTCATAACCGAAGTGCCACCGCCGAAAATCCACAAGATAGGACAAGCGACAGGTTTTGAATTGACACCGTTAGGCCTAATTGTCGACACTCTAGTTTTGACATTTCATGTTTGTGACAAGCACTATTGTGACAGTACGTGTAGTGATTGGGTGTTGGTGTCTGTAGATTCTCACGTTGAAATGGCCGGTATCCTGGAGATGGGTGGAGCGTCGACACAGATTGCGTTCGCACCACGAGGTGACATCCTGGCTGACAAGTTCCCGGTGCTGATAGGGGGACGTCGCTACCCTCTCTATGTACACAGCTACCTCTACTACGGGCAGAATGCCGTCGACGATCGTATCAAACATATCCTGGATGCTGAGAGTAGCACCAACTCCTCGCAGCCCGTACAACACCCGTGTATGTTGAGAGGTAAACAAGCACACCAGGTCAACTTGACCACTGTCTCACCGCTAGTACGCCTAACTAGCGGTTGTTGCTAAATAGCATCTACAGCCGTTTTGAGTTATTCGGCTCTAAGCGTAAGTATCACATGACCTTTCAGGGTCACGTGGCGTCATCACGATTCCCCATAGGCCATTTCCTATTGATCGTCCTTTGGAACCAAGCCTCTATCTATAACGGTTTCCGAGATATTCAATGGCGAATGCGACACAATGGTTGACATGACCTTAAACAGCCTCTAAACAAAGGTCAAGGTCATTCATTTTGGTACCAATCAATTCCTCCTATACGATTTCCTATAGGCTGTCAATAGTAATTTTTGTTCTAGGACGCACCACTTAGCCACCACAGTTGCGCATGACGTCACAGACAGACAGACGGACAAAAAACGGTAGCATATAGCCTAAGCGCGACCGTTAGTGCGGTCGGCTAGTAAAACGGCTAGGTTTTGCATATAGATGTGTACTTTATGTTATTTTTTGTTAGGCAGAGCTCAGCTGATAACAAATGCTGCAGGTAGTTAATAGTTATAGGCTAGCCTTTATCAATAGCATTGTGTAGCGTGACTATGATCTGCGGTAGGTGATACTGTACTTCATCAGCGACTCAACCGAACGTTCGTTGGTACTGGCGACGTGTCAGGCTGTCTTCGTCTGCTCAACCAACTCGTTCATAAAGTTGAACTGTCTGATTGTTATCCGAGACCGTGCGCCATCGGCAGCTTCTATCAGCCGACCATCGCCCCCAGCATTCCGTTCTACGCCGTTGGCTCTTTCCACTACGCACTCGAGGCAATCGACGCAGTCACCAGCGACGGTATATATGTACCGCGAACTGGCTTCGAGAAGGCGGCAGAGTTCTGCGCCAAGGTTTCCGTCACACGCAATCGTTTAAAATTCAGTGACGTTTAAATTACTGATTTATAATAATTCTATACCGAACTAACACGCAGCTGTCACAGGTTACAGATACGAGCAGGTTACGTAAGCTATGCAGAGTTCGACAGAACGTGCTGTTTCATGATAGAAATCATTACTCACCGCGTCGGACTCACAATCGTATTGTTGTGGGTTCGATTCCCGCTAACGCAGTGTGTATCACAGTTGACAGGTAACCGCCTGGGGTAAACTGTCCGCTGTGGCCGGCCACCACTCCTTCTTCTGGGCTGTAAGAAGTTGGAGTTTAAGACTGTCAGCGTTGATGGACTCGGATCTGGCATGGGTAAACGGTTAAGAGCGCTAGATAAAGCTGATGCTATGCTGACGCTTTCAAGCGCTCTATAAAATCGGGAGCCATTTACCATTTACTCAGTAGTATAGTTGGGCCAGTAATGCAACTGGGGCGGCTTGGCTTACAGCTAAACTCCGGTATATATGTGTGTGTGCGTAGCACATCAACGATGTTGTAAAGCCGACCACGTCAGCCAAACAACATGTACACATCACCAATAGATGTCTAGTAGCTCTGTACACAGCGACGCTGTTCACTCGCGGCTACGGTTTCGGCAACGATACGCAGCAGATCCACGTTAAACCGGAAATCAACGGCCAACCTCCAGGTAGGGAGCCTATACTGCCCAGTCGGGAGGCGAAGCTCACAATGGAATGTCGATTCGTCCCAATCAAATAGGCCTATCTTTGTTTCAATTATGTTTAAATGTCACAGCTTGGGGATATCACGAGTACTCGGGGTCTCAGGGGCACAGGAACAACAGGGGCATGTGCCTTTTTAACAGCTGGCTGGAATGGGGCACCTGTCCTTTGATCATACCGCCTTTCCGTCGCTGCTTGTTCCCCAGCGTCGTTTGCTTCCGACTTTACCAATGAACTACTGTTGCTGACGTTTACATTTAGTCTGATGTTTAATACTTTGTTCTTTATTGCTAGTGCTTAGCTGGCAGTATCACCGCGACGGACAAAACCATAGTCTTCTGACAAGCCAAATCTCGTGGAATACAGTAGGTCCCCGATCGTCACAGCAATGAAAATGAACAGAACAGCCCGGTCATAAGCGAAAGAATCATGACTGTATGCGTGTAACTGCAGCAGCACAGGCGGGCAGCCCCACCAGTAGGGCTATCCTATATACCTACACGTACTCGTATGCCTATGTCTGTTGTAGACTGGAGTCTTGGGGCGGTGCTGTATGAAGACGAGTTGGCAGCGATACACGAGTGTGAATTGGTGCCGCAGACTGCAGAAGTGCTAGGCAGCGATGGACGCAAGTTGACAGCACGCTGGACTACCGTGCTGCTGTCACTAGGCCTACTCTGTACGCTTCAGTGACATCTGTGCATCCTCGGCGCACCTTTTGTCTGTTGTGACGAACGCTCAGAATGCTAAGTCTGTGATGGCGACTGTCTGTTTTACTCTGTTATGTTTTGTGTGCCTTCCATATCATCTGCAAACAGGGATGAATGTAAAATGTCGTGACTCGCCATGTCGCCGCAAAACATTCATGTAGGAAGCGCACAATGTGCTATGGCAGCGGCTATCGAAGTTAGTTTGTTACAATCAGTTCATTAATCTCTGCACATCACTCTCTTCAGTTGCTGTTCTTCTTGCTGGGTTAGGTCTAACTATGGACTTTTCTCGACCATTTCTATATGTAAACTGCAACACGTGACAAAGCCATTTTTGGTTTCTCTCTAAAATGTAGATTTTTGCCGACAAAAAAATCACGGGTAACTGGATACAACTTTACAAGCAGTAGGCCTAGCTGTTTAGGTTACAGTAATGGTTATACTCTGTACGTCGTCAGCCAACAGCCGTTAGTTCAGCCCGTGAGTGTGACATGACGCCACATCCGTACCTAATTATAGAGTAGAGACCGAGTGCGCCATGGAAGGCGCACTAAATTAGGCACGGGCGTCATAAACGTCATACGCCAGCGTTATGATGCTGAATGGTGCGAACGCTGCATGTGTTGAAGCAAAGTTATTGCTAGCATAGTGGCTGATGGCATACTTCGAGAAAACGTAAGAAACACGGCTAGGGTTGCCAGTTCGGCTTAGAAGAGAAACCGGACACCCTTCCCTTCCGTCCCCTCCGATCCTTCCCCTTCCCTCCTTTCTCTTAACTCCCCTTAGAGGTAGGCCTCCCCTTGCCTCTCTTCCCCTCCCCTTTCTCCTTCCCCTAGAAGTAGGCCCCCTTAAATCCATCCAGGGGGTCTGGGGAGCGCTGTAAGCTCCCCCAGCGGAGCGGGCGATTGAGCCCAGCCGAAATCGAATTTGGTGCATTTTAGCCTTGGTGGCAGTGGCAACAATTTAATGATTCTGCTGAGAATCAACTGACCAAATTTCGTGCAGTTTTCCATCCAGCTGGATGTTTTATGTAATTGGCTGTCGTGATATGTTGTCACATGTCGCCTCTACTCCTTGACGTAACTGTCTACACATCGTAAAACTATTTTAATTTTTGTGTAGTGATGGGCGATTGTCGCATCATTGCCAGTAGCGCACGCGCTAGTGTGCAACTGACAGTGATGGGTGAGTTTTGAGTGGAAAATGGGCTTTAAGAAGTCCATCGCAATTCTTCTTCTACTACAAGATTCTAGCAGACACATGTACAAACGTTCAAGGTCGGCCAAAAACCGGACAACTAATTTCCCGGTTTAGCATCATATTTTTGACCGGAGAGATCGCCAAAAAACCGGACTGTCCGGTCAAAAACCGGACACCTGGCAACCCTAATCACGGCAAAAAAACGTAAAAAGTCACGACTTTTTGGATTTTGAAAAAACGTAAAGTAATAACATATATGCCTATAGTCCTGAAGACCACGGTGACCACCCTCAATCAGTTTTGTTGTCCTTCGCACAATACCAAAGCCATGATATTTTAACCAAAAATGAACAGTTTTAATATTATGTTGTATGTATAACAAGACGTGTGTAATTGTTTTACCGTGAAAGTGTCAGTTAGCTATTTCAAAGTGGACAAAAGTGAAAACTTGGACAACGTTTTCTACTTTTTTTGACGTTTTTTGACATAACACTTCCAAAAAAACGTAAAGTCGCGTTTTTTGGATTTTGAAAAATGTAAAAAACGTATTATCGAACTACAGTGTATGGCTGATGGTGCGATAGATTAAAATTTCTACCACAAAACTGCAAAAATGGGTCCATTCTTACAATGCTATGTATGGTTTCTGTGTGTAATAGTGTCTGCAAACTTGAATTTGATATAGACTGACGTGAGACTGTCTGCGAGATCAGCCAACGAGTACGTAAACCCAGGACCAACAACAGACTGGGCTGATATGTAGGATTGGATTGGATTGAGCAGTGTTTTACGTCCCTGCCAACACAGTATAGGTTATATGGGAGACGGTTTTTACAGGTCAAAAGACCCAGCAAACAGTATAAAAGTACTGAAGGAGAAAGCTACAAAGGAAAACAACCAAGAGAACACAAAGAAAACACAAATTACACATATGCATACACACACAAAACAGTAGACAAATAAAAAATACAGGAATAAACACAGCAAGTTCCCTAGTCTACAATAATATGGGGTGACTAGGGGACGGCTACCACAAAGAGTGCAGGGTCGCCACGGTACCCCCGCTGATATGTAGGAAGACTGCTGTAAAAATCGCCATTTTTAGCTCCTGGCAATATCTGGGAAACAGTGCAAGACGAAGCCATATTACCACTGAATGTTTATAACGAACTCGTATTCTCTACTGAACCTCAGCCGTGGCCTACGATGACCTTGAAAGGTCACATCCGTCACTGTAAACATCCTCGATAGCCGATGTGTCTAAACTATTGCACCTATCAACAGCGACTGCACTGTGACAGTCTGATATGATTAACCCTTTGAGGACAACTGTTGCCATATGGGTACAACTATAAAGCATCCTGTCATAGCCATCATTAGTAATTTTTGACATCCGGGCACTGTGCCCGGATGTCAAAAATTACAAATGTCGGCTTAACCCCGTCTGGTACAGGATGCTTTATTGGCAACAGTAGGCGTCAAAGGGTTAAGCCACTTTCAAGTGAGACTGTAGTGTGTAACAGGCAACTGTATAACCGCTGTGAATATTTGTCACTGTCTTGTCATACTGCGATGCTAAGTCTACAGTGTTTGAGAGTTTCTTGCTGAACACGTTCATAATAACATGAAGAGACCCAAAGCGCGTGTACACAACTCACGTATAAACATCAAAAATGTCAGATCAACTACAGTCATAAAATAGAACTACTGCAATGGCTACATTCAATAGTATTACAATGTACTTTTCAGCTAGAGTCTGCGTTCAATGGACAGACACTGTTCAGTGTTCAGTTTGCATCGGCGACAACAAATCGGTTGTTAAAACGTCTCAAAATCCTTCAACTGGGAACGAGCCGATGCGAGGTGAACATTACAGCACGAGTGTATTCTAAGCCTCAGTTTAAAGTCTTCGGAGTCAGATTGGATTGAGTGGTGTTTTACGTCCCCAATAGTCAGAAAGTCAAAAGTCAGAAAGGACGCAGGTAGACGTATTAAACAACATCACCCATGAAACCAGCGACAGCATGTCGTGTAATCAATGCTACCAGCCAATTTTTAACAGAAAATGCAAGGAATTTTCAATGACTTTCAACAATTTTGCAACATTTTCAAGGATCATCAACTGCGTACAATATCGCTCACTTAATGCTGTAATTTGCCAAATTATCAATCCACAGTTAAAACAACAAGCAACAAATAAGGCTGGATTCACACTGAAACGAGTCCAAGTTTCTCTGCATAGGTTAGCAAGGGTTGCACTGTATCACAAACAGAGTTATGTTATATTACGTGCACCATAATAATGAGGCAATTATCGACGTCAAAACTTTCCGGTGTCCGTTTTTGCCGTTTTCATGGCGAAAACGAGAAACTACACAACAAGAAGACAAGCTGTCGCTAGAATAGCCGACCGTACTGCCTCACAGCACCTATGATACTCCATATGTCATTCCTACTGGTGGTCCTTTGGAACGGATTCTCTATCTCCAGCCGTTTTCGACATATTGTGCTCCAAGTGTATTGGGGTCACGAGTTTGACCTTTCAGGGCCACGTGACGTTATCGGTCACATGACCAATTGACAGCCCATAGGCCATTTCCTATTGGTGGTCTTTGAATGGAGTCTCTAAATCCAGCCGTTTTCGAGACATTGCGCTGTAAGCGTATTGGGGGTCACGAATTTGACCTTTCATGGTCACGTGACGTCGTCGGTCACGTAACCATTCAATAGCCCATATGCAATTTCCTATTGGTGGTCCTTTGGAACAAAGCCTCTATCTCTAACGGTTTCCGAGATATTCAACGTCAAATGTAACGCAATGGTTGACGTGACCTTAATACGATCTCTAAACAAAGGTCAAGGTCAAGGTCATTCATTTTGGTACCAATCGATTTCTCAAATACGATTACCTATAGGCTGTCAATAGTAACTTTTGCTCTAGGACACACCATTTAGCCACAATACATTCCGCACAGACAGACAGATGACGACGACAGACGCAACACTGTAGCATAAGCACGACCGTTAGTACGGTCCGCTAACAACTGCTCGTATTTCAAGGTAACTCGTACAGAACCTGTATTGTTGTGCACAGTTGCCTGCGATTGGAATACATGCAAACTCACGTATACTCGTGTCCATAAATGGGTACCTGGACCTCATGTCAATGTGCCTACGTCAGGCTGTTGTGAGGTATGATAACTGTAACCTATTTATACATCTGCAGATAACAGGATAGATACATTGCTAGAGTGACAGACAGGAAGAGCACATTCAAGGACAAATGTGAATCTTGCATCAAACATTTGAGTAATCTTACATTCATCCATGTTTGCAGATGTTACTGAAGACACTTGCAAACAACAAGGTTAAACGGCACAACTCTTCACATGTACACACCTCAAAGCTACGGGACATCACTTGCCACACAATGTTACCTGCCACCCGACACAGGTGAACGCGCCCAGCCTAACCCCAGCCAGAAAGGCTGGTACTTGATTAACGTACCCCAGAGGGATGGAAGGCTGAGTTGACCTAGGTGACTGGTTATACGAAGATGGTTTACCCACCAACAGACAGTCACCCATCCAGTTATTAACCGGGCCCGGCGTACAGCAACTACGTAGTTAAAGACCAACGTGCTACCGCTAAGCCAGGCAAGCACCCACCAACAAGGCACTAGTGGGTAAATGGATAAAGCACTTTGCTACATATCACATGGAATCATAAAATTGCACAAAGTACATGTATCTCCTATATTATCTACCAACAGTAATGTCTACTTGCGACCAACATGTACATACACATGTATTGCATAAGTTATAATTGATGTATCACAGGCAGATTGCCAACTGACGATGAACGCTGTTTGCCACAAACATGATGAACTGGAAGCACTTAATGGAGACAGTTAAAAAACACAGAATTACTGCCAGCTAACACGTCAGAAACACAGCCAACAGACTGTGTGGGGTGGGCAATTAACATCCTTCCATTGAACAAAATCCTGCATCAGGACCCGTATCCTGGTCGTTCCAAAATACCCAACCAATTATCCAATGTATCAACATTATACTCATTAACATTTCACGTTAAGTCGTTTAATAATAACTAAACGAACTAACGCTGCCGTGAAGTGGTGAGAACGATACATTAATTCATCCGTAGACAATTACACTACATCGTTCATCGACGTCATTCAATTCAGCTGGAACCACGACACGTCAAACTGAACTCAGTCAACTTATCTAGCAATAAACTTGACATCAGAATGCTGCCATTTCAACAACTATAATCAATAAAACTGGAGGAATAAACTGCTGCTGTGTCAGCTTGTATGTTAACCTTTCTTCTTCTTCTCCGCAGTACATCGTGGGCAATACCACTTGCCTTTGGGTTTCGTTGTCAGGCCGACACAGGCAAAGTGAAACCACTCGATTGCACACTGAAACAACAATTATCACAGTCTTTCACTGGTTAAGTTCATGTGTCGATTAGAAAAAAAGATTAACACCAGAGTTAACACTTTTTCTAAGAATAAATAAAAAGTTAATCGTCAACATGAACTGACAATATAATTGCTGTCGATGCCAACAACGCAGATTCGTCGCTTCGCAGTTGTTATGTCATAAACGCGCGAAGTCTCAAGAAGAATAATAGTGTTCAGTTACTGTCTACAGAACTAAGTGGTGCAGACGTAGACGTTGCAGCTGTTACCGAGACGTGGCTCAACAAGAGCATTGTCGCTGCCTACATTGCAATCCCTGGCAACAACTTCTTCAGACAAGACCGCACACGTCGCAAGGGCGGAGGAGTCGGCATTTACTCTCGTTCCTCACTCATCTCGGAAGTCGTGGAAACTCCATATCATGCAGCCGGTGTACAGTCTGGACACGAAACTCTTTGTGTTAAAATCACCAAATGTTCACAGCTGTACTTATTTATGGTTGTTTATCATCCTCCCAAACCGATTTATAACAGTCACGATTTTGTCGCAAGATTAACCAATGACGTTGATTATCTGATAAATACTTACCCTCATGCTGTATTAATCCTAACTGGTGACTTTAACCGACTAGACATGTCCGAGTTTTTTAACGATACTGGACTAGTTTTGATTGACACTGCAGCCACCCGTGGCCAACATGTTTTGGATCTCCTCATTACTAACCGCCCGGACATCATCACCTGCAAAGTCACGAAATC
>Ga0056114_1001561_pt1 | contig 10638 bp, 7 predicted proteins | sample WorMetHERISLAND1_FD_77005 | JGI IMG/M metagenome (GOLD analysis project Ga0056114, IMG submission 77005) | Marine gutless worms symbiont microbial communities from Max Planck institute for Marine Microbiology, Germany - Olavius loisae HERON... ... | reverse complement strand
CAGTGTGTGATGTGGATTGTTCAAAATTCTCTGGAACAGTTGGTCGTCAGCATCCTCCAGCAACTCGTCAAAGTCTGGCAGGTCGGGCGGACAGAACCCACAGCGCTTGCTGCGGCGCAAAAACAGCGTGACGACGTTCCGTCAACCTCATTGTGTCCACTCTCCTCCTGGTTCGCCTCATCCTGGAGCTGATTCCACAGGAGTGAAAGGTCGAGGGAGTGATAGGTGATGACTGATGAGAGCGAAGGTGGTGACTGTGATGAGGTGATATGCGCAGGATGAGGTGAACCAGGAGGAGAGTGGACACAATGAGGTTGACGGAATGAAGACCGCAGCTGATTCCATAGGTAATGTGATGCATACGTGAAAGAGCGGTTGGTGATTTGTAATGAGGAAGATACGGGTGGTCGAGTTTCACTTTGACTGTTATCGTGGTTTCAGAAACACTCGTAATAACATGATTCAGTGCTTTGGCTCGAGCCTATCTGACCACTCCCACTTCTGGGTCACACGTGCTGTAAATAATGTAACATCGTTTTCGAGGTCAAAATAAACTACACGCAGTCGCGCAGTGCTTTGTTGACCCGTGTTTCCAATTGACTATGCAACTTTATGGCGTTATGACGATTTAGGTAGCTTACTATAGAGAGTCTCCTGTAAAGCAAAATTTTAAGGTTTTAATAAAAGAGGTTTCGATTTAATTTTTAACGGATTTTGACTCGCAAAAAGCCATACGCCGCACCGGTCGTGCTTGGCCATCACAACAGCCTGTGTATACTAACTAGCTTCAAGTCACATTCTGATACAGCGTTGCAATATCACCGCGCTTAACTGCAAAAATGGTTAGCAGTTGTCAATCAATCAATCAATACGTTTATTTCAGGTGAAACAAACCCATAGCAGTACATAAGCGAGATAAAAACACAGAAACACGCATAAAACAAGCCAGTCTCAGACGGAGAAAGCATACAGAGATGCAATGTACTTGCCGTTTTGTGTGGAGCTCTGGTTTTGCTAGCATTATTTCTGGACTAGATTCATTCGATGCTCCAGAGCCGTACGTGTACTCGTTTTCGACGTCAGGTTTCGACTTGAACAAGAAACAACTGGCGGTTCGGACGAACGCATTCCTGAATAGTTGAATACTGGCGCGTCTTGAGTTGCGGGAGGCGTTCAGCGTCGACGTCGCCGCTCCGACGGACATCAGAGAGTTCTTGTCGCTGATCAGAGACCCAGACAACGTAGATGACATTCCAACACTACTCTTCATTCTGCGCATAGGCCTGTTCCGAAACATAACGCCGTCACTAGAGGCATCCAACGCCGCTTGATCGACGTTGTCACGGTCCTCTGTCGGAACCTGTTACGACAAGATGCACTACAAGAACCGTGCTAGCTGTTGCAAGGAAACCGCGCGATGCAGCGTGTTCTTCCTACGCCCCGTGACTCTTTGACTGTTATTTGCTTCAGCTTACGAAAGGTCAAGGCCGTTATAGTACCGGCACTCACTTATCGACTGAAAGCAGACTGAATGTGAAACTGAAAACAAAAATAACAACACCATGGCGCACGTGTTTTGAAACAAAGTGCATAATGACTCTCCAAGGTCATCCAAGGTCATTGATTTTGGCACCAATCGAAAGCGCGTATATAACTTCCTATTGGACCTCAATAGTAACCTTGGTACTATCTTGCCGCGTTTCACAGCTGTTAGAGCTTTTGTACGCCAAAAACCGCTTTTTTCGATACCACTCCCCTATTCCGGCCAAAATTTCGGGGTGTTCCCTTGGAATAGATCCGTGATGTTGGGGGCTGCGGAGACCGAACACCACAAGCGTGAAATTATTTTGGAAGATTTCCAACCTATGTGATCAGGGTACCTCAACGTCACGGACAGACAGACGGACGACTTGCCGTAGCAATAAGCCTACTGCGCTCTGCGTAGCATCGCGCGGTAAAAACTGCACACAATCAGAATACGCATGCATAACGCGATCTTCACTTAGCCAAAATTTGATTTCGAAATAAGGACATAAAGCAATAAGTTATATCCATAGCTTCACAGCCTAAAGGGGCCCTCAGAATTTCGAAACATTTACAGTATAAGTTTAGTTCTCCTGCAGTGAAAAGCCTGCAACGAAAAGACATAGGCTATAAGCTCATGCTGAGAATCTATAAACAAATATGCACTGCTGCCACCTGCTAGGATGTAATCTTAGCTATGAGCAGCGTTCAATTCTGTTGTTAAACGACCGTAGACCTATTCCATGTTAGCAATTATTAATAGATGGGACTTCTATAACTGTTTCAATCCAACCATGCGTGGAGTGGTATATACCTGGCTGGCGTCGGCGACACTCGGTAACTGGTCTGTGGTCGAATACTCGACGGCAGTCTCGACGGCTTGTGAGGCAACTTCGTCGTCTTCCAAGTTAAGCCTCTGAGTACCTTCAGTCGTCGGTGGCGGCATAAACTCATCGTTGGCTGGAACAGCTGTCCCAGTATCCTCCGTCGTCGACGACGTAGGCCTAAACACGTCCTCGTCGAGCTCAGACGTGATGTTGGCAGCGACGTCTGGTGAGTCCAGTTCGCCGTCGCCACTGGTAATCGTCGACAGTGCATAGGAACGTTCAAGACGATGAAGACGTCTCGCCATAATCCCAAAATAATATAAGCGTGCTTCAGTTACGCCTGCAAAAACGAGGAAAGTTTCTGGAACTAAAAGCAGGCCACGAGTTATTTTCGAACACACTGACGATCATTGTAAGCCTACGGCTGTAACTTGTAAGTATAAGGCCACGCATTAGGGCTGCGTGACTTGCATAAAGAGAAAATACACGGTGCAAGGCTGCTTCAACCACTGCGGCGACGGTTATACGATACGATACGACACGATGGAAAGTTTAACGTGGACTGAAAATCTGATAGTGGCCCAGGTCTGAAATCTCTGGTGGCATTCCAAATAGAACCAGAACAACATATGTGGAGTAAAGGATTTATGGAATAGATGGGTTTTAAGACTGGGGCGAAAGGCTAAGGGAATGACAGATAGTACAAGAAAGCTGTGCTATCGCAAAGACGACCGCGCGATGCGCGCTATATAAGTAGGTCGTGAGCCGTTGCGGAGATATGGCCATTCGAAATTATCCAAGATAGCGGCGGCCGCCGTCCGCCGTCCCCGAAAACACCACCCCAGAACAAAACATGAAGTGGATCGGATCCAACATGGCGGTGGCCGCCATCTTGGATTTGTTCGAACCGTAAATAGCGCCATTCGATCCGCCGACCCTAAAAACCCTACCCTAGAACCAAACATGAAGTGGATCGGATCACCCGTTGCAGAGATATGGCCATTAGCGTATCTTGAGGGCACATGGAACCCCCATTTTGGGGGAAGGGAAGGTCGTAGGGGATCAGCGAGGGCACCATTAGAAAGAGCGATGGTAGTTTCCTATAGGCTCTCCATTGTGACCATTGCGCTATCTGTAACCATTCGGCCGCAATTTGCTATCGAACATCTCCGACGCTCAAATCAACAGGGGTGGGTCACTTTGGGCCCAAATTTGGGGTGTTCCCCTTGGAGTAGACCCATGATGTTTGGGTCTGGAGAGCGAACATCCCAGGCTAACTAATGGTGAAATTATTTCGGATGTATTCCAACCTATGTGATCACAATCCACCAACGTTACAGACAGACAGACGGACAGAGAGACGACATGCGATCGCAATACCGCGCTTTACACTAAAGTGCATCGCGCGGTAAAAAGCGAATACGAGGATTGTGATGAGGTGATATGTGCAAGATGAGGTGAACCAATAGGAGAGTGAACAGGATGAGATTCAGGGAATGAAGAAGAGAGCTGATTCTACAGGTAAGGTGATGCATATCTAAAAGAGAGGTTGGTGATTTGTAATGAGGAAGATACAGATAGTCGAGAGCAAGGCTAACAACGGATGAAGAGCGGATTCTACATGTATAAACTGAATAAACTGAACAGAATTCAAAGGCAGCGATGGTATACTGGCTGTTTTGTTTTAGAATCAAGGTAAGGACGGATGCAGCGGTGTTCACGGATATTAAAATGGGAGTACTTTGAAAGTGCTGAGACCTGATTGAAGAAGCTAAGATGTTCATTTAAAATAATGATAGCCTATACCGAGTGATGAGTTGTCTATTTTAAGTTGCTTTTTGAGACCGATGGTGAAAAATTGTGCTTTAGAAAGTTAAGAATAAAAAGACTTGCGGCATGGCAAAACTACTAATGAGTTTACGAGGATTAAATGAAAAAGAAAAGTTGAGTATCAACTGTGAAAACGTGGCGGTTTACAGAAAGTGAGGAGATGAAAGTGATGATTGGGATGGAAAAAGCTGAAAAGTAGAGGACCGAGAACACAACCACAAAGGACACCACAAGAAGAAAATACTCGCAAGAAAAGTCTATCTCATTTAACAACGGAAAGAACGAGATAGTTAAGACTTGAACCAGTTTAAGACCATGTATTCCAAACCATGATGAAAGACGGGTATAACAAGAAGCCAAGCTGTCGCTAGGATAGCCGACCCTGCTGCCTCACAGTACCTTTGGGGTCACGTGACGTCATCAGTAACGTGATCATTTGATAGCCCATATGCCATTTCCTATTGGTGGTCCTTTGGAAACAAGCCTCTATCTCTAACGGTTTCCGAGATATATTCAACGTCGAATGTTGACCTTGATACGACCTCTAAACAAAGGTCAAGGTCATTCATTTTGGTACCAATCGTTTTCTCATACGACTTCCTACAGCCTGTCAATAGTAACCTTTGCTCTAGGACGCACCGTTTAGCCACAATACAACACGTTACAGACGACAGACGATGGACGCAACACTGTACCAATAGCGCGACCGTTAGTACAGTCGGCTAAAAAGCGGCAGAAAGATCAGGCAAAGACATGATAACTTCTGTGATCCGATATCATTGATGAGGCGATCATAAAATGTACACTGTACAGTATGGGCCGTTTCAGTGGAATGATGTTTGCAGTATAGGCAGACTGATGAAGATTTAGAAGACAACTGGAAGCGAAGTCATCAGTCAGTCGATATTTAACAACATGTTCGATTTTGGATATGAGAGATTGGACGCCGGGTAATTAGAGAGTTGCGGTAATGCACTGCAAATTCTGCAATGCACCGACCAGCTAGTTAACGGTACGAGGCGCGATTGGTTCGGCGTTGGCGGTGCAATCACATAGACGTATAGTTCTGATTATAGCTCCACCCTCCAAGGTATAATGTGCATTCACCCTATTATTATTTATTACGACTTGCACTGGTATGGACGTTTAACGTCGCTCGTGCATAGCTGTGATAATGAGCGACAGTCCAGATGTAGGAATAGGATTAGATCAACGTGGTGCCACAGAACATCGGCAGATCTGTGGAACAAACAAGGCAGCCAGCATACAACCCAACAAACGGCATGTCACTCCGTTCGGTGAGTTATTACTACTTGCCGGCCCACAGCCGACGACTAGGTACATCACTCAGCCGACAATACCTTTGCCGTCGTATAGCGTGTTGTCAGTCATGGACGACAAACGACGCACAAAAAGCTGCGCCGATGTCGGTATATTTATGTTCAATATGCGTCAATGTTGGCGCCTTGACCCTTCACCGTGACTTCGTGCACACTGTTATGTCGCACACGCGTATGCCACACACGAAATCATTGCGTGACAACAGCTATTTATTATGCCGTATATAGTGACATCCGTGACTTTCTGCATGGTTAAAAAGTATCCGGGTTTTCATCGACCTATCAGTGACCTTCAATAGTCCTTCAACTGGGCTATCAGTTAATATTTTATCTTATATTCGTTGTTGTTGTTAATATATCTGTTAGCGAATATAATGTGCATTTTTCTAGACACTGGATTTAGAAATACTGAGACGAACAGCTAAAATGACCTTATATCAAGGTCATTGAAAACCACGTGGTTCAATCAAGAACATACAATTTCCTATAAGTCTTTCTCTCTGTTCCAATAATGCACATTCCTCAAAGTTGAGTAATGTCGTCTTATTGTAACTACACTGTGTTCGGAAAAAAACTTGGCCAATTGACAAAACTAAACATAGCTACAACCAAGAAACTATACAAAAAGAAAACAAAGCTAAACAATCATAGGCCTATACCAGCACTGCAAAACTAAGCTTAAAGCAAATGAAACTAAAGCTTTAGAGGCTTTTTACGCCATACGGCCAAGAAACCAATGCGGAATATTGTAATTTCGTGACAAGGATTTATAGTTGCAAGGAAACCAGACTGGTGAGGCTATTCGGCGTTGAAAGCATTTCGCTTACAAGTTTAACCATTTAAAAATACTAGCATGTGCCTGACGTTCAGCCGGAATTTCTGTATCAATATCGCACGTGCATTCGTAAGTGAATGCGGAATGTGGACGGTTGATAAAAACGGGCTTCGTAATTTTTGTGTGGGCGTTTGAGTTTTGATGAGTCATGTGCATGGCATTCGGCCAACAGTCTCAACAAACGCGGTCGAAGGCTTCAAACAGGTGCCTGTCGTGACTCGTGAATGCCGGGAACCAGAGCCATATATTTATATATTTAGAATAAATATAGCCTATGGCCATGCCGGGAACTACACGAAGCACAGGCATCACGCTTAACATTATGTTGCACGCACACGTAGATTTCAGTCGAGCTTGCGTGCCAGTGAACCGTGCGTGCAGGACACTACGTCGCACCCAAGACCGACATGAATGAATTGCCGACCAGCATAACTTCCCAAATCCCGATGCCGCCAAATTCCCGTCATGGCCACGCAGTGCAGTGAAAGTTGAAACTGAACATTCGTGACCGTCTCATCATCCGCGGATTCCGCGCTCATCTTACGACCAACGATGACAATTCTGTGCAAACACTAGCAGCATCTCCTTCTTCCGTCAGCCTCATCTTCGTACTTGTTTTTAGTTACCTGTGCTAGGACTATGTTAACCACAGCGTCAGCTTTTTAATCCACGTTCAACCCTCTATTCACAGTAGCAGAACATATGACCGAAACGGATGATTATGCTTTTATGGCATTTTCAAAACGCAACTAGCAGCTATTATCATGCCTGAAGTAGTTTAAAGTTTGTTAGTAAGGCCATGGCGTGTACAAAAGAAATTATTCAATTAGGATGAATATTATGAAACAGATCTTTTAGATTAGAAGATGAATAGAATTGATTGATTGAGCAGGGTTTAACGTCTCCACCAACACAGTATAGGTTATACGGGCGACGGTTTTTACAGGTCAAAAGACCCAACCAACAGTATCAAAGTACTGAAAGGACACACAGATTACACAATTAACAGAAAATCACAGTAAGCATACATAAACACAAAACACAGCAAGTCCCCTAGTCTACAATAATATGGGGTGACTAGGGGACGGCTCCCACAGAAATTTTGACGAATATCAAAATCGACACAGCTAATCAGTATTATGTTGTACAATAAAAAATTACAAAGTACACATAAAGGTAAAGGTAAAGACGTCAATTAGTATAGCGCGTCTACGTGTCTACAATACTCCTCTAACGCGCCATTTCAGCACTGAAACTGAGCCGCCGGGCCGTATTTAGGTCACCGCACAGCCTGCAAACACAGCCCTGCGCAGTGACCCAACAACCAGCCACAGGCAGTGCCAGCCAGCTAGTATAGGTCTCCACCTTCGTAACCCATCATTAATGGATTACTACTCATTTAACCGAACCGGAGGGATGGCTGGCTGAGTTGGCCATGTTGGTTGACTGATAGCGGACGCTTTACTCACAATGTGGTCACACGGCCAGCCGTCAGTCTAGCGCAGGATAGGGAAAGTTCACCGGCCTAGGCCGGCGGTCTAACCACTATGCTATGCCACCAACTCACATACTGGGGATCTTCATCATTCAAGAGGTACGAGTGGGTTAGATATGTATGGCCTATTCTGAGATGATTACAAAGTATTTGTTCATGGCGACTTAACTGAGTTCAGAATATTTTTTCATAGGTAGACTAGAATAGACGTAGTTAAATTATGCCACAGGTGCTGCCATGTGGCAAATTAGTGTTTTTAATAGAAGATGTAATATCAGAATAGAGCAGTGGGTAAGCAGTGATGTTGAGTAAACTAAACATGACCATGATAATTTATAAATTTATAATGTTAAATATAACATGAAATGATCGAAAGTTTTCCGACACAATCAACATTATAGATTTTGTTGTACAAACACATCAGACATTGAACACCGATGGATGGATGGTTAGGGTATAACGGCATTTTAAGCACGCAAGTAGCGGCTATATCATGCCTGAAGAAGTTTAAAGTTTGTTAGTAAGGCCAATGGCGTGTACAAGAGATTATTGCGTTTAGGATGAATGTTATGGAAGAGATCTTTGAGATTAGAAGCTGTATAGAAATTCTGGCGAATGATATCAAAGTCAATATAGCTGATGAGTATATGCCCTACAGTTAATAGAGAATTGCAAGGTATACATATTGGAGGATATTCATCCTTTAAAATCTATCAGAATAGAGCAGTGGGTAAGCAGTGATGTTGAGTAAACTAAACACGACCATGATAATTTATAATGTTAAATATAACATGAAATGATCAAAAGTTTTCTGACACAATCAACATTATAGATTTTGTTGTACAAACACATCAGACATTGAACACCAATGAATCTACTTATGAAGCAAACACCTGCAATAAACACCATACTGCTTGGAACATCGTAAATTAGCCAGTACCAGTCACAATTCAAAGCCTTAGGATATGATATGATAATAGTTTAACGTGGACTAAAAAGCTGAGTGTGGTCAGCTTAATCTTGTACACGTAACTAGAAACAAAAATAAAATAAAATAAAACAAACACACGCCAGTGCCCACTTAGTACGGTATGGGTTAAAGATCGGAGAAGACAGGGATGCAAATACAAATTGTGACATCATGACAAATCCAACATAATATTGTCTAACACAGCATTTTTAAACTGTTAAGCTTTTCCCTTCATAATGATTCACAACAAAAACGCATAAGCCGAGCCGACAGCAGTTGGATGTTTTCGACAATAAACAGCTGTGAAGACTCTGACTAGAAAACCACATTTTTACTGTGCAATAGCAAATACAGCAATCGATCTTTAAAAAATTGGTCAGAGGCAGGCGTCGTTTGACCCTAAAATCTGCTGCTGGTCTGTTAATCATGACTTTAGTCTGTCCAGCATCCAATGGAAAGCAACCAATCACCAGGGTAGGCCACCAATAGCCGTTGCCTGAAGCAGGCCTACACTACAGTGGGCAAGCATGATGAGAAATGCCGTGCAAAGAGCCTTTTTGGTGTGAAGTGCTGGTACGTGACATGCAAGCACGAAGAGCTGGGACGGCATGTATATGTATGGAAAACAACTCATCAGAAGCAATTAGAAAAGTATTCAGCTGCGGCAAAGAAAAAACGATAGAACTACCATCTTAGCAACTATGACCAATCAATTATAATCAACTATTCTATTCTGTTGAAATGAGACTTAAAAGCAACAAGTGAACCACATTAGCAAACAAATCAACTCAGTCAACAATGCATGGTATTGTGCGAATGGTGAGGTCACGATGATGGTATCGTCTCTGGTTGACGTGAACTTTTCAACCTACAATAAAATACATATTTAACATCACTACTGTAAAACACTATATTTTAGCTGCATCTTAATGTGGCGATTGTGAAGTGTAGAAAACGCCAAATTAAAATCTGTATTTTAATTTGGCGTTTCTCACGGTGTACTTGGCAAGGTAAGGTTCTAAGTGACTTTAGCTACGTGAACAGAATTGTGCATTACCATCTGTACTAGTAGGCCCATTCAGTGCATGTATGCAGAGTTATTGTATTTGAGTGTATTTTTAGTCGGACAGAATTACTGTAATTACAAGTACTCTTGTTCATTTGTTCCGGTGTTGATTGTTTTTACTAAAATTAATACTATATTGGACACTGCTCATGCTGAGAACTAGACTTCTTGTAAGCCAGTAACAAGACAGTGACCAGTTAACAACTACCAGGATTACATCAGAAATTTAGTAATGGGCAATCCGAATTTTCACTGGTATTTAATTTCGCGATTTTATGCTACTCACGAAATTCACGAAAATTAGATGCACGCAAAAGTTAGTGTTTTACAGTAATTCCTTCGTTCAAAAGTTCCAACCTACCCATATGTAAAACAGAGCGCCTGTCCATACTACTGCAGTATGACGCAAAGTTATACAGAACTGAAATGTACGTGCTTGGACAGAAATTAATGTTATTTAGTTTTAAAAAGTTATGAAAGTGCAGAGCTTTGAGAAGTGTTGGTGATTAACAGCAGTGCTTCGACATGTAGAAAACTAGAGTAAACATTCTAACTTGCTTCACAGGAAAACTGAATTAGACAGTTGGGGGACATCCAAGGATAAACAATAGTCATCATAATTCAGTTGTTCAGTTGTATAGCTGCTATCAGTAGGTAATGGTCCGAAGCAACATCTGCACCACGATACACACGTACATCACGTAATGATGACGCCCATCTTGTCGGGAAACAGATGTGGTCAATTTGATTG
>Ga0056114_1001560_pt1 | contig 10639 bp, 9 predicted proteins | sample WorMetHERISLAND1_FD_77005 | JGI IMG/M metagenome (GOLD analysis project Ga0056114, IMG submission 77005) | Marine gutless worms symbiont microbial communities from Max Planck institute for Marine Microbiology, Germany - Olavius loisae HERON... ... | reverse complement strand
GCGAGTTGCTGACGAGTGCCCAGCCAGATGAATTCGGTCTTGCCGGTGTTTAATTTCAGCCGGTTTGATGACATCCATCTGTCGATGTCGGAGACACACGTCAGCAGGCGACTGGTAGCCGTATTCTGGTCGGAGGCGGCGCAGCTGATGTAGGTCTGCAGGTCATCGGCGTAGGCGTGGATGCAGACTTCGTGTTTCGCCGCGATATGCGAATGACGTCCGCGGAGTAGAGGGTGAACGGCAAAGGACCTAAGACAGATCCCTCCGGAACACCACACAACAATCTCTGCGAAATCGACTTCACGCCGCCGAATGCCACAACTTGTGTTCTGTCTGTAAGAAAGGAACTCAGCCAGGCGAGTGCCTGACCCTTGATACCGAATGACACCTCTAGATGGCAATGTATCGGAAACGGTTCTATATAGTCGCAATAAACAACTTATTGGAAGTCCTGTATGGACTCTTACACGTTATCAATGTCTCTGGACGACCTTGTTTATTGTTGCTTCACCGCAAAACTGACTGCACCAGCGGACGCGCGATACGTTTGCGATAGCTGGCGTTCTTGTTTTCTTTACTCGATGATACTACTGCTGATCTGTGATTCAGATATTCATAGCCAAATTGTCAGTAAGAAATACAGGAGGGCGGTTATTAAATCAACGTGTAATTCCCGTATTTTTGTGGATGTATAGTCTGTACCATGTTAGGCTTATTTTCTATAGTGCACAACGTATAATGAACTGCCTTATAATTTTAGCCTGTTTAATTATAATATAATATCTGAACATTTGTTATACTGCGCGACCGTTCGATGGTGGCGCGAACGAGCGATCGTCCAACAGCGCAACGCGATCGACCGATAACGAAAATCCGTCTTTAGCGCATAACAGCAGCATCGTATCGTATGTGTTCGCTGTTAGCAAATTTGTCAACGAGCACATTTATGCTGTCACCGTCTGTAATATTGATAATCATGTGAATGTCGTCTATAGGTGTTGGCATGGTTCGAAGAGTCCGAAGAACAAGTGACAGCATTTGTCGAACCTTTTGTCATTCTTCTTATCTTGATCGCAAACGCCATCGTCGGAGTGTGGCAGGTCAGTCATTGCCGTCTCTGTGTAAAACTCTGGGTATAATACGTAATACTACTGCCATTTTCACCTACTGCATAATAATTGTACGTCTTCTTAAACGCTGTAGATCACGAAAAGAAATACACAAAATTTGTGGCGTCATGACAGTTTTACGCCTTCACGGAGACATTATGTTTTCAGGCCATCCGTCCGTCCGTTCTTCTGCTATTCCCAGTTTTTAGCCGACCGTACTAACGGTCGCGATATTGGTACAGTGTTGCGTCCGTCGTCGTCGTCTGTCGTCTGTCTGTCGTCTGTGACGTTATCTATTGTGGTTAAACGGTGCGTCCTAGAGCAAAAGTTACTATAGGAAGTCGTATATGTCAAATCGATTGGTACCAAAATGAATGATCTTGACCTTTGTTTAGAGTCTTATCACGTCAACCGTTGCGTTATATTTGACGTTGAATATCTCGGAAACCGTCAGAGATAGAGGTTTGGTTCCAAAGGACTACCAATAGGAAATGGCATATGGGCTATGGAATGGTCACGTGACCGATGACGTCACGTGACCTTGAAAGGTCAAACTCGTGACCCAATACACTTAGAGCGCAATATCTCGAAAACTACTTGAGCTAGAGACTTCAAATTTGGTATGCAGCTTTGTATCGGAAATGCCTAGCGGGTGCACAAATAATTTTCCCTGAAAGTGGGCGTGGCCTAGGTCACGTGATCCCTGCATTTTTTGGCAGTACGTTCGGCTATCCTGGCGACAGCTTGGCTTCTTGTTCAGTTAGTGTCCGACGTGCTAAATTTATTGACGTAATAACTTGAAACTTACGGATTTAAACAAAATTGAGGTTGAAATCTCTGGACAACCCGTTACTGAACTGATTTGAGATTGTAGTTTGTAACTGAAAGATGAAGGTTACAACGAGGTCAAGTACCTCATTTTGTCACTTTCAAGCCTATCGCTGCCCAGGTTCAGTCGTTATGTTCGTTTTCGATTTGCACACAAGATGAGACTTTATCACGGCCGCAAGATTTTCTATCAACAAATCGACCAGATGAAACATTATAGCTGAACGAAGAAATTTATCACAGAAGCACGTCGAAACAAGAGGAGGTTTTAGCCTTAACCCGCAAGAGTAGGAGCTTGATAGATGATACCACACCCCAGCCGATCGACATATGTAGCAGTAAAATTTTACAGGACGACCCGTGGACTGGCCAGGAATGAATTTCCTGGTTCAACCCAACCACTTACCCAAGGACCGAGCCCCAGAGTGCAAAATTGTTGCAAAACCTCCTTATTGCCAACGTGAACCGTTCACCTAGGATTACTAAATTTGGTACGAAGACCTGACCAGTGACCAGGGACGGACGATAAACTTCAGGTTTGACCCCATCCTCTGAACACCCAAATGCACCGGGCCCATCAATCCCAAAAATTTGCATCATACGCGACTGAAAGTCTGAAAATCAATAGCTCCGATGGATCATGGAAATGCTTACAGTACATACACCGTGTCTCAATAAAATAGCACATCATACTTTGCGGAATATTTTTGCGCAGGGTTGACAGATTGCAAAAATTTCAACGGCTACAGAGTCAGAGATAATTTGTGAACACAGGTGTGTAACCGTGTAATCAATATTTTAATTTTTAACGAGCCGAAGTGCTGCCACGTGGCGAATTAACATGTATCAAATCAAATTGGCAATTGTGCATGCACAAAAACTGCACACATTTTGAAGGTCTCTGATCATCTTTTGCCCGTTTGTTGCTTGCTTATTAATTGTATTGGAAAACAATTCTTTTTATTAAATGTCTACCACTCCAAGGTTGACAATGTGGTCGACTTGAAACAGCGCATCGTGGCTGAATGGACAGCTCTTGATCATAGCATCATCACGTCGGCCATTGCTCAGTGCGACTGCATGCTTGTGTTCGCGCTGCCGGTGAACATTTTGAGCATTATCTGCAGTGACATTATCCACTCTTCATGTAATAAATACTGACTAACACCAATATGCTTTATTTTTGTAAAATCGTATCCGCTTAAGCTTTGCATTAAGCAAAAATTATGACAGCTTAGATAAGTTTATTGGAAATTTAGAATATTTTTAATTCGCCAGGTGGCAAAAAGGTAAAAGGTAAAGGTCGAACACTTGATATAGCGCTTCAAGTGGACATGGCCACCAAGAAGGTGCTCAGGTATATGGCGCGCACCAAGCAGCGTCGCACGTACCTGCCTTATACCACAGTCCACAGTATATGGAGCGCTCCATATACTGTGCTTATACCTTCCCAGCTGTAGCCGGTACTCGTTTACCGACCCAGAGAGGATGGAGGGTTGAGTAAGCCCAGGCCCAGGGTGCAAAGAGCAACTGGCCCACGGTTGCTACACGACAGCCCGCAGCCAGCGGACTCGAAGCCACGACCTCGTGGCCGCTGGTCGAGCGCGCTAACCACTAGACCATCGCGCCACCCACTTCATTCTATTCCATTCTATTCTTTATTTTATCCATTTTATAAGAACTTAATTGACAGCTTTATTCTGCATTATCTTACCTTCAAGTAACTTCAAAAAGCGTTAAATTCGGCTAAAACTTAGCGAACTTATGGTGCTAAAATGTATTGTGCTACTTTTTTGAGACACGGTGTATATAGTCATAGAGGATATCGACTCGTCTAGTTCACGGTATCTTGCTGATAACTGGTACTGCTAGTGTTTAGGTCTGTGTGTGTATAATATATCAGTCATCATTGAACGACAGCAACTGACTAGAATTTAGAATTGCAGCTGCACTGGCTAGATTGATGACTTATTGATAGTCAGCACGTGTCTGGGTGTGCTGCCGTGTTTTTCGTAACCTACATAAGAACATAGACGATAGATGGACAGAGCGAGAGCGAGAAAAAAACATGGACGGAAGAGACCAATGATTGCTATGTATAGGCCACCGAGCGGGCGTGCCGAGCGACGCCTGTTGATCGGATCAGTATTGCAGACCTGGCCTAGCTCTCTCGGTCGGCAACTCCGAACGCCGTGGAACGCCGATCCATTCTGGGCAGCAGCTGGCAGACATCTGGCCTGGCGAGACTCCAGACTGCCCTGAGCGGTCGACTGATGTATGAGATAACGGAGTGAGACGTTGACGAACTGCGGCGTCGGTCTCTCAGTCTCAGCAACCTTGACGCAGCTGTCAACCACGCGCCGACACCGCCTCATCTCACCTCCGCCGCCCCGCGTCTTTCTCGCTCGTGCGCTGAACGCCGTCCGACTCAAGAGCAACCTGACTTGCAACTAAACAGTCGCCGCAGTCACACAGAACACTCCGATACGATACGATACGATAGAAGAGTTTAACGTTCACTCGAATGCTGCATGAGAATACAGCTTAATCTAGCACACGTAGCCAGAAACTAAAACAAATCCAGTGTCCCCTTTAATTCAGTACAGGTTAAGATCCATGAAGGCAGTCCGGAAGGAATAAGAGTGACTATATGGAGGAAAGGATTTGTGAAAGAGATGAGTTTTAAGTCTTGAGTGAAAGGTAGAGGTGATAGGTGATAGGTGATGAGAGCGAAGGTGGTGACTGTGATGAGGTGATATGCGCAGATCCGGATTGCGAATAGACTTTACGATAGTGAGCAATGCGACGGATGCCTTTGAGTCAAAGGCGTCTGTGACTGCGTACATACTCACGTTATAATAGACTATTCTTTTTCAGTTGCCAACGACGTTCACCATATACAGACCACGGCGGATTCCGTTTTCTGATAAAAACAATGAAAAATTTGGGATAGAAGGCAGATAAGGTAAAGTGCAGGAAGCAGTGCACTATCCCGTGAGACATTCGCGGAAAACAGTTTTTTTTCGAATTTTATCAAGGAGCATTGTATACCTGTATTCTTCTTCTTCTTCTAGTGTGGTAAGCAGCATTAGGGGTGCGTAGCGCCAAACGCAGACATCAGCCTCCAGAGTGGACGATTCTGAGCCACAGTTATCGCCTCATCCAGGGAGAGATTGTTAGACCTCAGGTCTTGCTTGATAGTCTTCATCCATGTAGTTCGAGGACGTCCTGGTGGTCTCCTCCAGTTCTCCGAAGGGAAAGCAGTTATGATACTCCTGGCATCTGTCTTGTCTGGCATTCTTGCAATATGGCCACACAGAGAAAGACGCTGTGCTTGGACAATAGCCGACCAGTAGGGGCCTAAAAGGCTAAAACTTTTTGAGTCATCCATTCCTGCGCAAAGACAAACCCACTCACAGACAGACAGACATACAGTACAAAAATGTAATATCCACACAGATGTTTCCACGGATAAAATGGGAAAGAGAAATTCTTTGATGTATGGAGTTGGTGTGCTGAAAGCGTACTCGAGCATTCATACTGCAGTACTCGCTCATCACAAGCTTTACTCTGTCAAAAAGCTGAGATAATCTTTTTACAGAAAAATTTGGAAGGCAAACAAAAAAGACATATCTTTCTTTCCTTCCATTCGTCACAGTGTCTTTGATCACACATCATGAAAAAAAACTAAATAAAAATAAGAGCTGAGCGTTATCCTTAATACAGATACGAGGTAATTACATCGTCCTGACATAAACTGCGAATTACGGTGTCATTCCTGTCGTCATTTCGTACGCGCAGGAACGGAACGCAGAGAGTGCGATAGAAGCGTTGAAAGAATATGAGCCGGAGATCGCCAAGGTCATCCGCAAGAACAACCGGGCCGTACAAAGGATCAAGGCCCGAGATCTGGTTCCTGGCGATATCTGCGACGTGTCTGGTGAGTTGCAACGATCAGTTATTTCATCAACCGTGGCATACGGATAAAACCGTTCTCGGGTATTTGCTCGTACTCGGGTACTTCGTAGTAAACGGTTAAACGAGTTTTGGGTATTTAACGTAGTTACTTAAAAGTTCAAACCGGTATTCCGAAACGGGTTTCTTTTGCACTGTTTGGTAAATTGTAAGCAGAGTCAACATGTTTATCGTGTTCTTGTATCTTGTGGTTTTACTTCATGTTTTTATTTGTGGAACAATACTGTAATTGTTAATTTGCTGTATTGGCCACACGTAAGTGGTTGTATCCTGTGTTGGCCATTTGGCCAGTATTCTCCTGTCATATTGTTATGACATATGTTAATGATTGTATGCTGGCTGATAAATTCATTAAATAAATAAATGAATAAACGTAGTTACTTAAAAGTTAAAACCGGTATTCCGAAACGGGTTTCCGGGTACACGTTCCGCGCACCAGTCATGCAGCGTGAAACAGCAACTTATAGCAAGTTCTTGACTAACTTCTAATACCCAACGCCGCTGTTGATGCAATGTATCTGCGGTGTTAATAGTCCTGTTATTGCGGTGATATTTGATATTACGCTACGATGCGATACAAATACGATAATTATGATATATAACTAAGTACACGGCCAGAAACCCGGCCCGCTGCTACGTGCGCCCTTTCTGGATAATTACAAATTATTACGCACGCAATTCCACATTAATGTTACATTTAATTAGTTAGAGCAGGTTCTTTGTGAATTCAGTCACTAAACCGGCGAGAGTCCCGGTTACTCGTGTCCTGCATTATGTCTCCAATTAATTTGAAGTTTCTACGGCATTCCGATTTCAAGTAACTCGTAGAGACGGGACAGACAGACGGACGGGATTCAACACTTTATCGCCCCCGAAAAAGTGTATTTTGGCGGCGCAGCAAGAATTTGCGCTTGTTGCTGGTGCTTCGCGCTATGCGATGACTTTTTAGCGGCGTGCAATGTGTGTGGCTGTTAGAGTGGCGATACGCAAATATAGAAAATACGTTATTCACTAAAAAAAAATCGCTGCAACGCCGACCACGTGCGATTTGCACCGATGTTGGTTGAATGAACTTTTAAAAAGACCCCTATCAAAAATTTCTGTGCTTTCTAGCGGAAAAATTTCAGCGAAAACCCCAGATTTTGTGGCAGTCGTGCTGTGCTATAGGATACGTGAAGATCTTGGTATGCAGAGCTAGATTGAAAAGTGGCGCTCCTTTTTAAGCTATTTGCAAAAAACAGTACAAAAAAACAGACAAATACCGCAAAAGTATGCGTTTCCCTGGTGAACTGTGTTTAGCGATGTGTTTATAATGGACCGTTGATCATTTTGGTGTTGCTTTGATGTAAATCGATCCACTTTTCGCGAAGACATGCGAAGAAACGATTTTTTTTGTCGTTTCTTTTCTAGTGACTTTGACATTTGACTTTGATCTCAAAATTACTTCATCATTCACTAGTTCAAGGAGTAACTTCCCCATAAAATATAAACTTTCTACGATGTTCCAATATTGAGTGAAAGAGAGATATATGAGGTATGTGACAGACAGACAGACAGACAAATATCACAAAAATGACGCATTTTGGCTGGTAAAATGTATTCGACGATATGTGTAGAATGGACCAATGATCATTTCGGTCTTAGTTACATGTAAATTGATCTACTTTGCACGAATATATGCTTAAAACAATTTTTACATTTTCGATCCGACTGACCTTGACCTTTAACCTTTAGACCTCAAATTTGCTCTCCAAGTTGCACATGTCCAGTGTCATGTCTCCACCAAATTTGAGGTTTACATGGCTTTCTGATTTCGAGTAAATCGTAGGCACAGGACAGAGAGGGTTGGACGCTGGTCACTTTTTCTGGACCTGATCTAGTGATATCTAATCTCGTGTCGTTGGACACTGCCTCGATGTGGTCGTAATACTATCACGGCAAATCAGCAACAGTTTATGAGCATCCAATTAGTGCACTTGAAAGGCAATAGAGGCGCGTTAGCGGCTTTTATGATGATGCGCTATAAAAATCCACGTTCTGCTTAGCTACATACTTACATTTTTACAAAACTCAATGTTGGAAGCAATAGCTAAACTTACTTAAGTCGACTGACAAAGAGAAAAAGTAATGCATTTCAGAAATTTCGACCCGACCCGACCCGCGGGTCGACCCGACCCGTGTCCATCACTGAGACAGGCGACCGCGAACAAACGGACGTCGTGCGGCCTATAGAGAGGGCAGCATAATGAGACAAAATTAAGACCAAACATTGGATATGACTGTATGTGTTGCTGTGCTGCAGTCGGTGACAAGGTGCCAGCTGATGTCCGCATTATGACGATTTATTCAACGACTTTGAGAGTAGATCAGGCCATTCTGACAGGTTTGTTGTCCGATCGACGAATTTTTGCACTAAAACGTAATTACAGATTTCTAGGTTTTCATTCATGTACTACAACGTTGGTAGTGTATGAAAACTACCCAACTTTTTCATCAGTAATATTATTTATTATTGTAATAATACTTTTTAGCCGACAGTACTAACGGTCGCGCTTATGCTACAGTGTTGCGTCCGTCTGTCGTCTGCAACGTATGTATTGTGGCTAAACGGTGCGTCTTGCCGAAAAAAAACGACTAAAGAAGCAATATGAAATGGGCCATGAGGAATCGAATGTCACGTGACCGATGACGTCACGTGACTCCAATACGCTAGGGGTAAATATCTCGAAAACAGCTGAAGATGCTATTTAGCAACAATTATTGTTAATTAATTACTAGATAGTCTGCTGTGAAGCAGTACAGTCGGCTATGCTAGCGACAGCTTGGCTTCTTGTTTGTATACAGTTTGTGCTTGTTTTTTTGTTGTTTTAATTCTGGAACTGTTAGCTCCACTTTGCAAGATATTTCTAAATGTCTATGTTTATCGTATGTTTTGTGTATGTGTGTGCTTTTGTTTTAGCGCATATCTGACAATAATAATCATAATCATTATCATAATAATCTCAGAAGGAGGATATCTGGAAACTCAGGCGAGGCTCCTGTGTACTACCAAAGGATGTCGATTTTGGTGCAGCGCTTCAATGTTGCCGATGTATTCTGTGTCACGTGAATCAGTCAGTAATGTGTGTGTACAGGAGAGAGCGTGTCTGTATTGAAACACACTGATCCAATCCCAGACCCACGGGCCGTCAACCAGGACAAGAAAAACATCCTCTTCTCAGTGAGTTCTTTTACTATTGGCTAAAATACTCGAGTGCTCGGAGATTGTTACTCTAATCTTATAAAATCTAAGAGCTACGATTTTACTGAGACAGAATTCAGAGGCCTCAGCTATAATTTGCTATAAGGATGCTTACAGTCCAGTAACCGATAATGACATAGTTATCATGTAGTAATTAATTACGCACGCAACGGCGTTGCGTTGCGCGCGTTATGTTGTTTGCGTAAATAAGGAAACCGCCCTTGAAAGAGACGCAAGAAAGACGCAACGCAACGAGCTGCGATGAAAACGCAAGGCAAGTGTAATGCACGAGGTGGAGTTGCAGAATGATTTGCAAAAATAAGACACGGAAAGTGCTGTTATGTTTGTTGCTTTTACGAAAAAGTGCGTCGTCGCCGAAAGCGAAGACACAGATTTTGGAAAAGACGTTTTTCGGGTGCGAGAAGAAAGGGAAGAACCAGAATTTAGCCTATACTGAAACGTACGATAACGACCAAGAGTCATTTTAGCGCAATTCTCGGATGAGTCCTGGCTCGATGTCACCGACCGAGTACAATTCAAGCGTGCTGATGTAGCCTCATGGAACTGCTCCGCTGTACCTGATGAACAGTTGCACACAAACAGCCGACGTCGCCGGTTGTCAACATCTGCGGTCCGCCAGTCAGCGGAAGTCGATCGTTCCGCGTTATCGACTAGGCAGTTATGGTCGTCGGTGTTTTTGCTGTTGTGGGCTGGTCGACCTGGAATTCGCTGCCAGACAGTCTTTGTGATTGTGACTCAGCTCTGAGTCTCAACATTTTAGGTGTCATCTGTAAACTCACATTTTTGCGAAATATTGACTAGACGTATTTAGCGCATTAGAGATTTTTTATGAGAATAAGCTATATAAAACTCCACTTTACTTACTTACTTACTTGCTTGCTTGCTTACTTCACAGATGACACAGACGTTATACACTGTAAACAAAATTATAGAAATTTATAAACAACAGTACAACACGTGACGAAGCACTGTGATGTGATTGGTCAGACGTTGCGTTGGTTGCGTCAAATTACACTGTGTCCACGAAAAAAACTATAACCCTAGACAATGTAAGATAGAAATGTCAAATCTGAACGCATCCTAACCAAATTGCGTGTACTTGATTATGAATATATCTGCGACAGAATTGCCAAATTTCATAAGAAAATTTTATTTACCACACGAGTTATTAATATTCAAATACTGACGTCAAAATATTCCAGTTTCCAATATAGCGTTACATACTGCAGTCTGGCTCTCAGGCGTCCAGCCCACAGAGCACGCGAGACAGTGCATCTGTTAACTCATGAAACACCAGACTTCATTACTCCAGCTCTGTGGCCAGCCAACAGTCCTGACCTTAACCTAGTTGACTACCGGATTTGGGGAAGCTGCAGGAGCGTGTGTACCGCAGCCAGATGCGTGACGTCGACCAGCTGAAGTCGCGCCTGATCGAAAAGTGGGAACATTTCCACCAGGTGGTCAT
>Ga0056114_1001559_pt1 | contig 10641 bp, 7 predicted proteins | sample WorMetHERISLAND1_FD_77005 | JGI IMG/M metagenome (GOLD analysis project Ga0056114, IMG submission 77005) | Marine gutless worms symbiont microbial communities from Max Planck institute for Marine Microbiology, Germany - Olavius loisae HERON... ... | reverse complement strand
GAGGGGTGCCCCTCCTCTGTTTGCCAGTGCCCCTCCAGTTGGCTGTGGCTGGCGACGCGACTGGCTATAGTTTGGGGCTTGAAACAGAGCGCTTTCCTTCAGTGTCGTTACTTACGACTGCCACCGCTGAGGTAAAAGTCCAGTGCACATAAGTAATTAGTAAGGGATCCGATTTATATAGCGCCAATCTCAGAAGAGCAAGGCGCATTATGGGGGCCGCAGGGGGGCAGGAAAGTCTGACTGAAAGTAGGTACGTTTTAAGCTTGTGACTGTCAGTAATACTAATATTATGTGTCGTGGATGTGGTGTGTGTGCGACAGCAAGCAATCAGATAGTGTTCTGGCAGAACGACTCAATGATCATATCAACCAACAGGCGTGTGTACATCGACAGACACAGAGTGTCAATCGAGGGTCACGGCAACGCCTACAATCTACTGATACGTGACGTCCAGCAGTGGGATGACGGCGAGTACTCATGTCAGGTGCCCGGACCACACACGATCATACAGACCAGCCGCCTCATCGTCAGCAGTGAGTTTGAACTAGAACACTTCAATGAGTCAGTAAGTAAATCCTTTAATAACATATGACAAACGCACATGCTACAAATGAATAGACGCAGAGGTTACAATACAATAAATGTATCTGAGTAAAAATGTTTAGTAAAATAACAGTGAACGTTCGGTAGCACCGAAGCAGTGGCTTGTATCTGATCTACTAAATCGCGTAGTAGTTAAAAAGGATACAACGAAACGATTAAAGTGTCCAAAATGACTGATAGTCACTACGCAGGCACATATGAGAATTAAACAAGTTAATGATCTCTCTCCCTCTCTTTCTCTTTTCAGACGACTGCGAAATGATGACAGCTCGACAGCGTCGACGTGAAGTACTGGCACAGGGCAGACTGTTCCAGACACATGCGACGGCGACCGGGAAAGCTCGGTCACCGATGGACCAGGGTAGCGTACAGCCAGTGTTGATGAAGAACTGGAACGAAGACGATGTTATCTGAACGATGTAGTTCGTCGATGGAGCTGTCCCGTGAAAACATTACACGAGCCTGGGCGGCCGTTCTGATCTCTGATGACGTTTGAGTGATTTTCAGTGGTGTCGATAAACGCCCAGTTGTAAAAATTAACTTCCACTACGTGAGGATCTTAAAATGAAGTCATTTTTACGCAGTATTCAAAATCTGAGGTCCCATACTGTACTTTATTGGCATATTTTACTCTAGGTCCAGTACGTACGTCGTTCGAACTATGATTCGTACGTATTTGGTAGCTGATTGTGCATCGTGTGAATGCAGGTCCGCCAAGTGTGCAGGTGTTGCCGGGACCTGTCGTAAGAGTGAACCTGAACGGAATGTTAGAGCTCGACTGTCAAGCCAGTGGTCGACCTCAACCCACAGTCACGTGGACACGCAGTGTTAGTAATAGCAGCGTCTTCACTCTAGCTGTCTGTTTATTGATTGTATAGTTGCTTTGTGTGACTGGCATAGGCACGGGACTATCAGGTCTCTCTCCAGCCTTCACCAGCGGCCGCCTCTTGGTGTCTTGGATTTGGTCCAGTTGGAAGTAGATCCATTCTGTCTGCCGATCCCGAAAACCCTACCCTAGAATCAAACACGAAGTTGATCGGAGAGAAATTATCGTTTGAAATTTCCGAGATGCTGAATGTTGTTTTGTTGAGGTCAGGGAAATTGTCATCCCATGACTTGAAAAGTCAGGGAAAAATCAGGAAAAGTCCTACTAGGAACCCTGGCCGTTGTCTATCATTTTGGAGATCAGTGATTATTTGAGACTGGGCGTTTATTAGAGAATTTAGGCTACTGTAATAGAGAAAAGCAGAGGCAGTGTCGAAGTACTAGGCGAAGTACACGGATGTTAAAACGTGCTGTGGTGGTAACGACTGGTCCGTTGCGACTCTATTCAATGTTTACGTTAACTACAGCGTTAATGTCAAGTTCTTGAGGTCACGAGGTCACGGCACACTTCTCAGTGCCATGCCTCGGTTCACAGTTGACTGCGTTGTGTTGTGTCAGGACAAGCAGCCGCTGACGAGCGGCCGTCAGTTCGAGGAAGGCAACTCGCTGACCGTGTACAACGTTCAGAGAAGTACGGCAGGACTGTACGTCTGTACCGCTGACAACGGCGTCGGTGAAGCTGTCAGCCGCGCTGTCAATGTCTCTGTCAGATGTGAGTTGTCACACTTCACTCCACGCTTCGTCTACAAACACAAATCACAATACACCTTTCCGCCCGTTTCTGTTACACTGGTGCAGATCTCTACCTAGAGCTGAATATCGCATCAAATTTCTTATACCACTTGGTTACTCTGTTATTGAAGTTTTATGAAACTAAACGTTGTGGCAAAATTCAGTCTTGATGGTCACTGTCCGCGGGGGCGTTAGATTAACTTTATAGTGTTAAACTTAAAAGTTTATCGTTTTAATGTTTAGCAGCTTAACCGTTTAAACGCAGTAATATGCCGGTTAAACATTTATACTGAAGTACTTTGTCCTTTCTTTGACTTTCTGTGCTTTCACCGAAGGCTGTGGAAGTATCGAGTTGTCTCTGTCTGTCTGTCTGTCCAGCGTCCTATTGTCGTTATCACCTAAGTTATAAAGTGATGTAGAAAATAGGGATGTTGGCGAAATTTCACGTTGAAGAACTTTGACAACCTACATTAGTACTGTAATATCGCTTTGGTGCAGCAATTCCGAGTCCTGTGTGATCACGGAAGACATCTTGAGCAAGTGCATAGTAAATTAATTCACCGAGCCTTGAAGTAGGAACAGCTTCAGAAGTGTTGAAGCATGTTTTCTTGAAATCAAAACAAACTGTCTATTCAGCCACGTTGAACTGACTACCGAGTGTCTTCTTGAGTCTTCCTCGTGTCAAGCGTTGACTGTATTATGCATGTCCCACTCACATCTCCAGTGTGATCTGTTGTTGCCTCTTGTTTGACAATCCAGTCTATGATGTAACATTGTCAGTTGATAGCCTGTTCGTATAAATTTTACTAGTGCTAAGAATTTATTAACTCTTTGACGCCTACAGTTGCCATATGGGTACAGCTATAAAACAAGCATCCTGTGCCAGTGCCAGCCCGGGTTAAGCCGTCATTTGTAATTTTTGACATCCGTCAGAGTGCCCGGATGTCAACAATTACAAATGACTGCTTAACCTGGTCTGGCACAGGATGCTTTATAGCTGTATCCATATGGCAACAGTAGGCGTCAAAGGGTTAATAATAATAATCTGTTGTTGAGATGTGTTATCGTATGAGAGGGTGTGACTGTTGACAGTTGGTCCTCTGGTTGACGTGGCGTTCGAAGTCCTGCCCACCGGTCCTGGCGAGTCTCCGACCATTGAGTGTGTCGTCGAATCAGATCCCAAGGCTGCGGTCACGTGGTATCACAACAGCTCATCGGATGATATTGACTTTACTCGACGGCCAAACGTCCACAGCTGTTAGTGCTTTCACTAATCTAACTCATGAAATAGTTGTAGATGTTTTGTCAGTTCTCTTCTGCTGCGTGATGTATATCACAAATGGCCCATGTGGCCTTTGATTGCTTGTTCTTCGTAGCAGTTACAGCCGACAGGATCCAGCCGGGGGCGCTGAAAACGCGGGAGTGGAAAACGCCGGGAGATCCGGCGTCCAAAGAAGAAATGGAACATGCTGAACGACAAACGCACCAAGGCGTACATGACAAGATATGACAACGCGGCATACAGTCGTATTCAGTTCCTGACGGCCGTGAGCCACTCAATGGGTGCTCACACTGAAGCTTTGTGTCCCGCAGATATTGTGGTTATATAATGTAGTAGTCGACTTCAGCTAGATCTCAATGCTTTTTTCATATGTTGTTTATATGAACCGATATCGTTATTATATATTTCATTAGTCGACTTCAGCTGCTGACTTCTATTTCGGTAAAACGTTTCCACATTTCTTTTAGGCCGTTTCAACAGCGTACAGCTGCATTTATATATCACAGATTTCATTAATATCACTTACCGCTGTCACTTACTCCTGCGTTTTCCACCCCTGCTTGGTGCCACGTTTTCCATTCCCGCGTTTCAGTCGCGCCATCCAGCCTTTCTTTTTTGAAGAAGCAGCAATATAGGCTAGTTGAGAAAAACTGATAGTGATGCAGACGATGGAACAAATGCTATTTTTGGATGAGTGTTCGAGTTATATGTATAGATCGGGCTATTTCTGTCTGTCTGTCGTCTGTTACAGAATTAGTAATTAAGTAAATATATTTATCCCAGGTCTAGTTCTGGTCGTATTGCTTCACTAGCAGGTGAGCTTTCTGCTTTATGCACTCTAGTTTGAACACAGTTGGTTCAGAACTTGAGAGTTGGTAACGGAACAGAACAGAAACAGTATTGTTATAGTATAGTGAAACGGACATTTATTCACAGCCTCCGTGTTTATAAAACGTCATTTGCACAAAATACATACTATATAGTATACAGGGTGGCCCAATAACAGTACGGTATGCTGGCGGTTGTACTAGCAGTAAGACCAGTCATCACACTAGAGATGTTAGTTAGTACAATAATTGTTGTTTTGAAATGACGCTTATGATGATGATGATGATGTATATTACAGCAACTGAGGTGATATCGGAGACGACTGATGTTTGGAGACTGGAGTTCACGTCGCTGCAGCCGCAGGACCTTGGCACATACCAGTGTGAAGCTAGCAATGATCTGGGTACTGCTGTCGGCAAAATCACTCTTTCACGTGAGTCACTCGCATCAACACTCCATTGTCAGTGTCACTGGCTATGCCAGGCTGTACGTCTGTGTGTCGTAATTATGCACAACCTTGGTGTTTATAGAATATCACTTGCACTGCGTTCATATAGAAGGTGGTCTAATAGCAGGCACTATGAGCATGTCAGTCAGCTAATCACATTGTGTGTTAAAAAACTACACACTTCATCCTTAGTTATCATCATCTGAGTGTTTTGTCACTGAGAAGGTTCTCAAATTTAATATTCCATGTAGCTTTATGGTGTTCTCTCACCTGTAATGATCTATAGCGATGTTTTAGCCATTATAGTTTGCCAGCTAGTTAATTTTTCTGGGAGATGTGTAAGAAAAATTTATCCATTTTTTCTTAACACATTTCTTAACGTGGCGACCTTATCGTTCCACGGACTAAGACTGTTCAATATGGCCCACGGTCATTCGCAGTCTCTGGTCCAAGCAGCTGGAACAATCTACCGTCGTCGCTGAAGTCGACATCACTTACCTCTGCACAGTCCTGCCAGGAACTTAAAACTGCTATGTTCCATCTGGCTTACGTGCGAGCGCATTCGTCGTAATTTCGTTTACAAGTTTGCGCGAACATAAATACTGTACATTACAGTACATTGTAATTACATTGTCAAGGGCAAAGCTGGCCAGGGAGGTCCAGTGATCCAGACTCCCAGAGATCAGTGCAAGTCCACCTGACCCTCCCGCCCAATAACAATTGTTTAACTAAGGACTTAAGTTCACAACCTTAGACCTTACCTTAGTTCAGCCCATGTCAAAGACACATTGGGCCACACGTCCACACCAGTCTTCTCTGTCGACTGCTGCTTGCTCTGCATCTTCCCATGCCATGCCAATTGACTTCAAATCTCGAGATACGGTGTCAATCCAGTTCGATCTCGGCCTTCCGGCTCTTCTGGTGTATGAGTCCATTTGCCATCGTGTGGCTTGCTTTGGTATCCTGTCGTCTTCCATGCGCAACACATGTCCCAGCCATCTCCATCTTCTTTCCTTGATGATGAGGTCCATTCTTTGTAGTTTCTTCTGATTTCGTATGTCTTCATTGCGCACTTTGTCTTTCCATGTAGTACCCAAGAGTCGTCGTTGAAACTTGTGATGTGTGGCATCCAGCTTTTTCTTTTGTGGGATAGTCAGAGGCCACAGACTGTTCTGCACTGTATAGCATAGTTGACATGACCAGTGATTCATACAGTCTCACTTTGACCTTTAGGCTGATGTGTTTGTTCCTCCAAAGTTAACGTAAAATCGTAGAATCTTTGCTACCAGTGGCTTCCTGACAGACAAAATCGATACATTTTATTATTCGCCGAGGCTCCACCCTGATGGGGGAATACCATCCCCAGACCTCCAGCAAAAACTTGACCCCCAGTTATCAAAACCTAAGCCATTCATTTGGCTAACGAGCTGGCTCAGCAGCAATGAGTCTTGCAGTGCGCATATTCGTTTTCACCGAGCTGTCCTTTTCATTTTCTAAAATGAAGGTATTGTCTCGTTGGGGCGATAGCCATCGAATTTACGTAACGTCTTGTCTTTATATCGCCAAAACTAGTCTTTGTCTTTGGAGTACCGTTTGGTGAAACCGCATGATCGTAGGCTCGTTTCTGTTGATATTATACCACAGCGTGACGAACGGACAGACAGACAGACAGACAGACAGACAGGACTGTACCTATTGCTGCTCTCAGCAGAGCTGATGGTGCGGTATAAACGATACAGATCATGTAGTGATTTATATTACATTGTATGTTTCTGTTTTCGTCTGACAACACTCTTGGTGTTTTACGGCAGTGAATGAAGGCTCGCTGCTGTTCAGTGGAGTGGTTCGCTGTTTGATGCGACGTGTTTGATGCTATGAAGTTGTTGCAAGGTGAATGAACTCTGGAGTGTTGTGGTCTGTCTGTGTGTAGCGGTGCCGTACGGGCTGCAGTTCACCAGCGAGCCAGTCAGTGGCAGTGCAAACCAGTACACTGTCCAGTGGGTCGTCTCGTCCTACTCACCACTCGTTGACTTCACGCTCTACCTCAGACAGGTACCACTCAGCCTCACCTCACCGCTGGCACCCAATAGCGCGACATAACGCCGTCTATGTTATCACTCAGTGTCCGTCTGTCTGTCTATCTGTCTGTTACATGCCGGTACTGTGAACGGCTGAACCTCGGACCTAAGGTTTTTACGACAGACACGATAGCCCAAAGATTCTAGTTTCCAGCGATGTAAAGATCTTTCAGAAATTCGGAGGGTGTCACTCCCAGCGAAAAAAATACTTGCGGTTGTTCGCATTCTGGCATTCAAGAACTGTACACTTTTATTGATGCATGTCAAACGCACACACAGTGAAATGAGCAGTAAACTACGTGTAAATATACTCAATTTATTACAAGTTTTCATGTAAATACAATATGTTGATATTATAGTTATTACAGCTGTTGCAGAGCTTTTTTGGGGGTGAGTGGGTCCAACTCCAAGCTAAATTGCCTAAGTATATTGAAGACCTGATCCAGTACGGTAGTTGTGTGATAGTATAGGCGTCAGACTTGATTGGTAAATGCAATTACAGCATTATATCACAATATCATTTGCACAAATGCACTCATCAGACAGAACCTTTGGGCGAACATAAATTTTAGTGTCCCCACCCAATTTTGGGGTCAGGACACCTCATATCACCCCCTCCGGAATCGACGCCTGAGCCTGTACAAATGGCGGTAGCATATGAGTGGACTGGATGCTATTTTTTAATGGATGCACAGCGCGTTTACTATCATTTCCTTGTTGTATTTAATCTTTTCACTGGTTTACATTATGTACATGCTGCAGCTGAATGAGACACATGAGACGTCATGGGTTGAGTACAACATTCCAGCGTCGTCATCATTAACGTCTCATCAGTCCAGTCACACTCAGCAGTATCTACTGGACGACCTCAAGCCCGGCGCTCAGTACGTCGCTACGATGCGTGCAACCAATGTCTTCGGTGCCAGTGACATCACCGAAGAGTTTCTCTTCCGAACAGCAGCAGGTTTTTACCCGAATTTTTCTTCCGAGCAGTGGCGTATTCAGAATGTGCGAAAGGATGGGGCCCAGGAGGTCTGGGGGACGAAGTCCTCAGAAGCTGACGCTGTTTTGTTACTGAATGCCTAAATTTTGATGTTTTAGAAGAAAAAATTAGCAAAACAGCCAAAAATACCATCATAAAAAATTCTGGTCGGTTGAAGGGGGGGGGGCAGGCGCAAGGCCCCCCTAAATACGCCACTGCTTCAGGGTACGCCACATCACCTGTTCCGCTTCCAATGCACTACACAGTATTATCAAGAAGCAGACACTACAGGGAGAGAAAATATACCTTGCCCTCATTTCTGATATACCGTGTAGATCAATTAAAATTTAACAGCTACTGACAGACATGACATTACATACTGACGGCAACCTATCGCGCTGAGCACTCTTTTCATCTGTTACTCTGCTGTCGCCTCTTTCCCTGCCATTATCTTTCAACGTTCCAGGCGATTTCTACACTATGTTCAGAAAAAAACATCCACTCACAGTTTCTTTCATATCTCAATGAATGATGTGTCGATATAAATAAAATTTGCAGTGAATATACCCAAGGAACGGTAGACGCTAACAATGTAGAAATTAGATATTCATTGCGGCGGATGACGTAGTTATGACGTCATATTTGTCTGGTTAAAGTTATAGCGAGTTTACAGAATGCGATGAGCCAGAAACCCAGGATATCCTTTTTGCGAGTACTTGCTGGTGCATAGACGCAGTCGTATCGTGTATTATTTGGTGGAATTTAAGACAGTGACTAAACATAAACAAATTTTCGTTCATAAACCAGATTAAGTTCGATCACCACTGATGTGAGATAATGTTACAGCAACTGAATGTCGTGGGTGACTCATGCAAACAAATCCACACTTGTGTTAAAGAGAACTAGGCGGATATTTTGAGCACAAGTTATGGCATTTCAATTTACCAGTGACTAAGTAATATTCTTGTTGACATATGTTAAATATCTGATTATTATTAATTATCAGTCGTTGAATTGTGGTGCGAAATAAGGCTGTGTTCTGTCTGGAGGTCGTTATTTACAAACGTTTACAAATATGACGTCATAATGACGTCATCAGCCGCAGTGAATGTGTAATTTTTACATTCTCAGAATCTACCGTTCCTTAGGTATATTCACTGCAATTTTTGTTTAAATCTACACATCACTCATGGAGATATGAAAGAAAAGAAAATGTGAGTGGGTGTTTTTTTTTCTGAACACAGTGTATATAGCCACTTCTGCTAGTGATAATTGACAGCGTCAGATGGTGAACTAGGTCCATTGTCGGAATTTTAATTAAAAAATTATTTTAACTTTCTTAGTATGCTTCTGTTTATCTCTGTTGACTGTTGAGTGTCTGGTTAAAAATAATGAAGCTTCACCGGCAGTTTATGAACTGTGAAAATTTTTCTCTCATTTAGTCTAACTATTTTTGTCGCGAATGCAGACGCCATAAAATTCTTTTTTTTGGCTACTTCTGACGAAATGTTGCGCAATATTGTTATATCAGCAGTTCCGTCTGTCTGTCTGTCATCTTCCAACACACGCTGGTAGTGTGTGAAAACGGCTAAAGATATCGTCACATTTCTGAATTGCTAAAGACGTATGCTTTGCTGATGATTGTGGCGCCTTCTGACTAGTTTTTATGGCGCCATGTATAAATGCACCTGTTTTTGCCGAGTTATCGGCCGAAAATCGCTGAATTTTCTTACCCCTTATGTATTTGAGGCCCCCTGTTAGAGGTGACCCCGTACAAATTTCGTAACCGATTATTTGTGAAAAACTATGACTGTCTGACAGTTAAAGAATTTAAACAATACAACGAGCCATTATGATATAATACTGGTCCTACCGTACTGGAGTGTTAGGAACAGAGAGACAGGCGGACAGAATTGCCGTATTAGTACTGTATAATATTGTTGAATGAATGCGGATGCATATTAATAAACGTTAACCCTTTGACGCCCACTGTTGCCATATGGATACAGCTACAGTACAGCATCCTGTGCCAGACCGGGTTAAGCCGTCATTTGTAATTTTTGAAATCTGGGCACTCTGACGCTCAGGACTGAGCGTCAGAGTGCCCGGATGTCAAAAATTACAAATGGTGGCTTAACCCGGTCCGGCACACAGGATGCTTTATAGCTGTACCTATATGGCGACAGTGGGCATCAAAGGGTTAACATCTGTGCGTCCGTTTAGTAGTGAGATTCAACTGAGTAGACAGTTATGGCGCAAGACAAGACAGACGAAGAAGACATATATGTACTGTATGTGCGACAAAGACTGATGAGTTTTAATGGTGTGTTTTTGATTGTACATGCTGTTGCAGGTCTACGGTTAGCTGCGTCTCATCCGTTGACGGTCGTTTTTATCGTGCTTATCAGCCTGCTCGTTCAGCAGCTGTAAACTGCAAGCTTCTCAATGAATGGAGGAAAACATGGGAGATATTTATAGAAGTTTCATTTTCTGAAAGTTTTTGTTCACGTGATCGGTTGATCACTCTGTAATTGCACTGACTGCTAGTACAAAGTATGTGTCAAGTGAGACGTTTTGCATAATTCACGATGTCACTGCATAATTCCGTTATCGATAACTTACACCTTTTATTCGCAACCAGTGCAGAAAAATAGAGAAAAGAATAGTAAAAGACTAAGCTAAAAACAACCAGATAGAACACACACAAAAGAAAATGCAGTATGAACACAAACATAATAAAAAATAATTACATAAGACTGCAATGATGAAAAAGACAAGCTTTGAATGAACGATTAAAACCAGT
>Ga0056114_1001558_pt1 | contig 10641 bp, 11 predicted proteins | sample WorMetHERISLAND1_FD_77005 | JGI IMG/M metagenome (GOLD analysis project Ga0056114, IMG submission 77005) | Marine gutless worms symbiont microbial communities from Max Planck institute for Marine Microbiology, Germany - Olavius loisae HERON... ... | reverse complement strand
GAGACTTCAAATTTGATACACGGCTTTGTATCGGCAATGCCGAGCAGGCGCACAAATAAATTTCCCTGGAAGTGGGCGTGGCCTAGGTCACGTGACCCGTACAATTTTTGACAGTACGGTCGGTTATCCTAGCGACAGCTTGGCTTCTTGTTGAATAATCTTCTGTTATTGCATTCGTTGTGTTTGTATGAGTCTGCATAAACTGTGGTGTTAAAGTTGCATACAAGATTCAGAACAACGATTATACGCGCTGTTGTCAGACCTTCTACATTTTGTCACATCATTCGTGTTCTTTAGTTCTTCATTGATTCAACTTTATCGAAAGCACCGAAAACTAGACAGGCCCTCATTACACTGCATATCCCTGACAACGGCCCCGATAGCCCTCGCAGGCGATCCTCCTCAACAGTACTTTACATCTAATGATTTTCGCGCAGAGATCGCTGGAGCATTGGGACCCGGCACAGCCTTTAAGTCTTGGGTGGGAAGACTCGGTTGACACCAGGGACACTGTGGGTCGACACGTGAAATTATTGCCTTGCAGTGATGATGATGATGATGATGAACGAATCTACTTTAACGCGACATAAGTCCTAGGACTGCAAGGACACGTAATAATAATAGTGGGTCACGTAGTAGTCAGTACAGTGAGACGCTCATTAGGCAGAACAGCAGTAAGACCGGACAAAAAGTTCAGTCTTCTGCGGAAAACTGGCAGTGACGGCGATGCACGTACTGGTTGGGGGACACGTCACTACACTGAAGGATCGCTGATTCATAGCAATACTATAGTAATACTACAGAAACTGCAGTAATGCTACCACTACAACACTAAAACAAGAAAGCTGTGCTAGTGCACAGAACACCGCGCGAAGCGAAGGCAGTGTATCCAAGTGATTGGATGCAAAAAGTACAATAGTCATCAGGGGCCACATTCTCGAAACTTTTTAAGAAAATCTTAGGAAGATGTCTTATCTTAGGAAAATCATAGGAAACTATTCGGTAAAGCACTAATCTCGAATAGGAAATAATAATGCAATAATAATTGTAATTAACTTTTATTTTTGCGTCATGTTGGATGTTATTACGTGACATTGTTGTTAAATCGTGAATTTGTATGCAGAGCGAAATTATGTCTGGTTAATGTTTTCCCGGATATTGTCAAAGATTGTCTTAAGATAAGAAATCTTCCTAAGATTTTTCTAAGAAGTTTTGAGAATGTGACCCCAGGCAACAGTATCTGAAGAAGCGAATAGGAAGTGTGTGGCCCATTGACATCAACCCTGTATCTCGCACGGTTTACACGGGTCATGATCTTGACCGTCATAGATCACGTGACCACTGGTCCCGCAATATGTGGTTTTTATAGGTAGGTCTAGTCCATTGTAACCAACGCTTCCTCTGAGATATGTCGAGTTACCGTCAGAAAAACGTAGTTTTTACCTACCCCGCCCTAGTTCGTCCCCTTAATTTGACAGTTATGGCCCTCGAATTTTCGGACGACGTTAGTATCCCAACTAGAGGAAGGGTTACCCTATTAATCCGTGAAATTACTTTCCGACTATCTCAATGTATATGATCACAATCTACTAACGTTACAGACGGACAGACGACATAAGATATCAATACCACGCTACCCATACACGTGCTTCGCGCGATAACAACAGAAACAAGCCGGTAGACGAATTGGCTCGCGCTCTGCTAAGCTTTAAGCGATCAACTCGTCCCTATCGAACTGAAACAGTACCGATTATTCACAATTTTCAGTTGGGGTTGAGTTACGCCGATTGCTTCTTCTCCAAGAGATTTTTACACGATGTTCTACGATAGTGTGTGCTTAAAGAGTTCACGGATAGTCTATCTGTGTCCTTTTCCGAATGCGACGACTTTGAAGATTGTGACGTCACGACTCACGAGTATGACGTCATAGAGTCACTGACGTCATCGATCGCGTCACTATTCGACGCGTTATAGGCACTTTCCTGTAGGCTTCCTATTGGACACGAAACCCTAAACCGCTTAGTTTCCGAGATATTTAGCATTAAAGTTGCAAACAAACAGACAGAACAGACAAACACAGAGAGACAGATAGACACGTCGACTGGCAATAAGGATCGCTTAAAGTTTGCAGCGCGCGAGCCGATTATATCTGTGTATGGCAGTGATAGTGCAGTTTTCATATTATGAAGCTCTTTGATTTTTCATTTTGTATGGCATAGGAAATAAACTGAATTTTATGTGTCAGTCTTTCAGTGTTGACGAAATACAGAAGTATGCACATGAATGTGCCTAGACCGTTAACGAAATTGTTAATGTAATTTCAGCCACTGAGCCACTAGACCTTTCGAGAAAGCAAACTCATGTCATACTAGGCGTTGTGCGACGTGATATTGATTAATTGTGCTAGCTAGTACGGGGCCGCATCTGGTACAAGGATTGCGCAGGGTAAACACGTGCTATTATGACTCGAATATATTTTACGAACATCAAAATGTATTTTTACATCGTCAGGCAAAAGACGCGATATTGGTGATAGCGATTATCAACTATAGTGTGTCATAAAAACATGATACTTAACTTATTGTCATAATCTCGATAATTTCGGACCGATTTTCGTCAGTTTCACCGTCATATTCTCAAAGCAATTTTTCAACTAAATAGAACTGTGAATTTCAATCCAACTGCAGTCTGTTGCTATCTACTATTAATTTGTGAAAATTAAAAACTAAAAATGTTTCAAATTTCTGACTCTGATCTTCACGTGTGAAACGCCTAAACACGTGTTTCTGTGTGGCCAGGAGACGCAGGCATCACCACAGTCATCTTTGTCAACAGCAGGCAACTTACAGAACCAGTCGAGGCAGGAGGCGGTCGGACTCGGGCAGCGAAGCTCATCACCCGTCGCCGTTCCTGTCAACTGTGCTACGGCGGCGTCAGTCTGTTAAGGCCGTGTTCCGTTTGTCGTCTCAGCAGGTGCTCGATCTTGTACGAGATGGGCAGCGCCGTGTCAGCATCACCCAAGACCTCCAAGACGCACAGTTCTGTGTCTCTGACCAGCGTCAGTCATCATCGAACCACTTCCGGTGTTTTCGCAGGTTACTAGCTGTTATACTATTCAATACGTCACTAATTCTGATCTTACTGACATTCAGTAGACTCAGGCCATAGTCGACATGTTAAAGATGGCGGTCTTGGAGCAGTGTCATCGCTGGTAATCCGTGCCTTTGTGGCTTTTGCTGCTAGCACACTGTCCCTCCAGGACGACATACCGGCTGGCTGCGCCAAGTCAGTCAGACAACACCTATTTGCAGTCATACTTGTCAAACTGGTTAGCACAGTTTGGTGATGTTCCAAACGTCTTGCCCACCAAACAACCATTCTGGAATCGGCGAGGAGTGCCGCGGGACAAGGACTTGTGAAAGCCAGTCTGAATTCCACGCACAACTAGGCATCGTTTCTGGTAACACCTTCTCCCCATACTGGCTTGTCGCTTTGCCCATCGCCTCTCGTCTCGTGGTCATCAGCTCGACGACGAGGTGGTATGAGTCGCAGTGCGCCTCAGACTGGCATTGAATCTTTGTGAGTGAGTGAGTGAGTAAGAGTATATAACAGGCGCATAAGAGCAATATGCGCCGCGGTGTCAATTAAACAAAAACGACTTCAGCTGCCGACGACATTCTCCGATGTCGTTGTCGGGCTGGCGAATCCTGGCTGGCAGACTGTTCCAGAGCCGTGGTCCAGCGGCTGCGAAGCTCCGATCGTGTCCCTCATCAGTGCCATTGCTGTTCTCAAGTTGACGCCTGTGGATTCACAGTCTCATTTGCAAGAAGACCCCGCAGGTCAATCAGCGAGACATCATATGCCATGAATGACTTGGTCGCTCGTGGCTTTTCTTCAGCTGGTGTTCCCGTTTCCAAAGAGCCAGTTGGGTTATTCCGAACAGATGATGAACGTCCAGGTGGTCTAACCCTCATTCCATGGCAGAACGGCAAATTATTGTGTTGAGACATCTCAGTGATAATAATAATAAATACAACATAAGGGGCTGGTAATAACAGAGAGTTGTGTTGCATCAGTGTGTAACACAATCTTTGTTGAGCAGATACTGTTTGATGAAAGCACGGTTCAAAAGTTAGCGGATTAATGCGAGGAAAACGCTGCAAGGAGGGGGCTACCCCTTCAAGCCCGGGGTGGAGTCGGGCTGGGGTGTGGGGAGGGTCGAGGACCTTTCCGAGAAAAAATGTCAATTATTTCTTCGCAGTTGTTCGTTTTACTGTGTCCTGAGATATACACTTTTGAACTGAAACACCATCAATTTTGTACAGACTTCTTTGAACAGAAATCAGCAGCTTTTCTGGGACTGTCAAACCGGCCTGTATTAAAGGTTTACCTGCAAAAATGTTCGTGCAGCCTGCATGAAGAAGTGTTGACCAATAGAATTGCATCCAATCTTCTGTAGGTTCCACATTATACCTGCTTTTACAGTTAGCAAACTAATGTTGCTTTGTAGCTTGGTACGTCACCGTCCACTGTATATGTTAACGTGACATGTAGAACCATCGGACGTTTACGTTGATCCAGTTCCTGGTGCGTCATCTGCATACACTAAACGCCTAGCGGAGATGGCAGCGCTGCAGGCGAAAACGAAAGCGGCAGAACGCAAGAGACTTTGGCTTGTCGCCGTGCAGTCTGTTAAACGATCCAGGAAGATACAAAACGCCAGACAGACATCATCGTCGACGGTGGTGCACAGTCCTGCTGAGTTCTGCGTCAAGTATAGGTCCAGTCGTTCCAAATGAATACCAGTTCAGTACTGTAGATTTGCTACAGTAACGTCTACGCGTTAGATAATGTGTAAACTAACTGAAATGCATGATTGTTGACTCGCAGTAGTATCGCGTACGTGATTCATGTGGGCAATCAGTGGTCGAATTACGAGGGGGCCCGAGGGGGCCTGGCCCCCTGAAAGACCGGTTGGCCCCTCGAAACACCTGGTTTGAGAGGGTAAAAGAGGCCTCTGAAAGGCCCCCTGAAATCACCCGTCAAATTCAATACATGATTGTGACATATCAGTATCATTCTAAGCACCTATGGTGATGCACCGACGTCTATCAATCATCCGGCTACATGACTGATAAACCATGCTCAATTTTTGATTAGGCGAAATCAATGGTGTCGCCTAAAAACTATAGTTGCAGTGCACTATTGTGTAGTTGTGTGTTTTCATCAATACAAATTACACAATATAACATATTCGTTTACCGGCTGTTATATATAATTGACAAATCGCAATTAAACAATAGAAAGTTGGCTGGTGGAAAAGTTAGTACCTAGGCTTATTTTATGTAACTGTCTGTTTATAAAATTTCGTTTGTCATCGTTGGACGTAAGAATAGCCCACGTTCATGGCGTCGGCGTCGCAGTTCATAACCATGGTCGTTTCGTTCCGTAACAGCGAATGTAAAACATGATTTTCATTATGTAGGACACGACTGAAAAAATCATCGTCAGCGTTTTCCGCAAGGTTCTCCACACTGAGTGCCAGCCAGTTCGATACACACTCATGTTTAACTCAGTCAGTCACATCAGCAGTTCACAATGAGCAGTTCAATTAGTTACGAGACGAGGGCTGACAAAAGACTCTGTCATGCGTGCATGCGCGGTGTGGCTTCATCAACACACTGCGGAAGAAAACCTTCTCGACAGGTGCCGTCAGAAAAGATGACGATTATTGTGCTCTGTGTAGTTTTTTTCTGCAGCTGCCGCTGTTGCTATTGGCCAACTTCAACTCCAGCTGTGTCATTACTCATTAGTAGCATTACAGGCTTTTTGCTTCCCGAAATGTGACTTCTGAGGGGGCCTCGAGGGGGCCTCGAAAAAAATTTTCTAGGCTCGCTATCGCTCGCCATATTTTTCGGCCCCCTCATAAATTATGCTATAATTCGACCACTGTGGGCAATGCAGCCTACGTGAACCGATAGACGTTATCATTATTAACACCGGATATAACATGACAGTACTGACTTTAGAGTGCCAGAAACAGTACGCATACATCAAGAAGAAGACTAATAGTTCATGCTTGTTTTATAATCTTATTTTACCGTATTATATAAACGTCAATAAAGTTGACTACGCAATAATCTACAAAAGGTGGTGGTTAAATGTTGATGATCTTAGTCTTGTTAAATGAGCGCCGTGTTTATACTGAGGCGTAGAGCTTAAAGCTGCCGCAATGGAGTTGTTGACAGTGAAATAGAAGTGACCTGTAGAACAAGAAATGTTTTAGTTGTGGCAAATCTGATTACTTTTCGCGCATTATTCTCTCCCATATTCCTGCAAAGATCCTCTCAATTTCATGCAAGTGGCTTGGATAGCCCATTCCCTGTTAGACGCAAAGATCTCGGAGATATCTCTTATACAAGCCGATTTATAGCCGTTGCCGTTGCTATTGCACGGGGGTCGATCGTGGTAGAATTTGTATGACGTCAGTCAATAGCCCGACCCTGAAAACCCCCTACTAAGCGCAAGCATCTCGGCGATATAGCCTATTTTGTGTCAAGTTTCGTTGCCATGGCAACAGGGGTCATCCGGGGGTAAATTTAAATGATGCCGTTAAATTTGCCGTCTCCGAAAACCATACTCTAGAGCCACATATGAAATGGATCGGATGACCCGTCGCTGTCGCTGAGATATCGCCATTCGAGATTTTCGAAATCTGAGGTCGGTCGTTGGTCGGTCAACTTACGCTGATCTCATATATTCCTCTTCGCTACGTTAGGAACGTAGCGCGCGATAAGTAAAAATAAGCTGATTACAAAAATTTGGCGGGTGGGCCACAAGTCAATGTTTTTCACAAAAAGTTTTAACAATTGTGGGCTAAACCTGAGTTTACTGCCAATTACTGGTCTTCTAAAACCAAATTACGATAAACTAGCGTGAGACTATAAGAGTAGTGGATTAAAGTTAGTTTGAGTTCAGGACCTTAAGGTTAAGTTAGCAAGTGTTACGGTTAGTTATTTTTTGTATAATGTGATAACAGTGGTTAAAATGAAAGCTTTAATCTATTTAACATATAGTAAGTAAGTAAGTAAGTAAATGAATGAATCTTTAGCATGCACAATGTCAGCCAGTGGCCGAACCTGAGGCACATAAATGCATGCGCACCCTACTGATTATGTTGACAACTAAAGCCTGTCTATCACAATAGTGTCTTTATTGATCTATTTTTATAAATAGTATTCCTAGAACTTATCGAACAACAACCCTATAGCCTATTTAGTCATTTTTGTCGGTAAATGACCTGAAGTTGATCCACACTTTCAGAACTGAGATTACTCTATACAACAACTAGTGTAGTCCATATATAGGCCTACAACGATGTAAATGCAGTATATACAGATATGTACACACGCATACATAACAGTAATGAGAACAACATTTTAGCATTCTATTTATATACAATGAGGTTGTTATCTATATTCTACAAGAAAGACGTCACAGATACAGCGAAAACAACAGATGACAACTGTATCGACATTGCAACAACGAACATCGAACGAAAAACCATTACGACATTCTACGCAGTCGCCGACTGCTTGTATCATCACAAACCATTATGCAGGTCATGATGGAAATTGCTTCAGACAGTCTGCGGGTCGAACTGATAGTGATATCGTCGCATGTCTACGTCATTCGCCGAATGCAGCGCCAGTAGCGACCTATCTTCGGTAAGCTCATCTGCCGCGTCTCCATGGCAACATATGACGTCAGTGACGTCAGCAGCACCAGCAGCAGCAACATTGTGCATCGACGGCGTCGTCATGACGACGTGCTTGGCGGCTGCCGGAGTGTCGGGCGTTGCTGCGACGCATCTGTGAGTTTTGTCAGCACCACGTGCGTGATAGGCAGCCATCTGTATCGCTACAGCCCTCTGTCCATTGTCAGCTGTCACCAACAAACAATCCACATAAATCTCTGACAATGAAGCCGAATTGCAATTCCTACCGCGCGTCGGTTCTGCTAAGCTCGGTAATAGATATGGTCTTGGACCGTCCGTCCGTCTGTTTGTCTGGCTGTCTCGTTGTGGTAAAATTTCAACCAAAATTGACCTACGATCATGCGGTTTTCGCCACAAGACAGTCCAAAGACTAGTTTTCAACGATATAAAGATGTTGCAAAAATTTGAAAAGCATCACCCCAAAGAAACAATTTTCTATAGTTATCCCCATACCGCTGCCAAAGCTATTATTGTAATAATGATGTCATCCCGCAGCGGTATTTATACAAGTCAAATATGTAAAAAAGGTTACTAGACAGAGCCATAATTGAACATTAATACAAAAAGTCATATGTACGATCTGTGGAATGGTGTCATCTCCAATGACCTTGAATGACCCCCAAACCGGGTTTCAAGATCACGGTACTTTTCAAAGGAGAATATCTCAAAATGGTGCATTTATAGTACTGTCCAACTGCAGATAATCCATTTACTTCACCTCCAGTGTAATGTGCTGCTGATGCGCGGTCCTCGGCAATAGCTGAGTCTCTTTAAAAAAGTTAAAGCTGGATAAGTTCTTCATGGGCAAGCCATCTCAGAACTACTGGGTGCCGCCGAAGTATGGTGCTCACAATTTTACTTGCAGTCCGACATAAGCGAGCACACCCCGCCTTAATGCCAGCTGGCGAAGGCTGGTACTCGATTTACCTACCCCGGAGGGATGGAAGGCTGAGTTGACCTAGGTGCCTGATAGCGCCCAGACCGGGAATCGAACCCACGACTGCTCGGTCAGAAGTCCGACGCCCTAACCGCTGCGCCACCGAGACACCATAGGCCTATGTGTGTACTCTCGTGTATACTAAAAATAAAATTTTCCTGAAATGTAACCGTTCACAATACTAATGTTGTAATAACGAACACTTGCACATGACAGCTGGTTGTGCAATGTCTTCGAGGTGATGCTTTTGATTTATACTTACGACAGCAGCAGCAGCAGCAGGCGAGCTGGGTGCGGAATGCGCTACGGAACTTGGCCGACATGGCGTTGTAGAGAATCGGGTTCACGGCACTGTTAGCGTAAACTGCGAGACGACAGAACTGCAAGAACCACTGGTTCTCAAAGCGTGGTCTGGCGAACGAGTTGTAGACGACGTATGACCGATACGGCAGCCAGAGCGTCGCAAACATCGCGACGACCACAGCCAACATCTTCACAACCTGCATAATATTATACCATACCGTCATTATCTCAAGCGCGTAAAAACGTCCCCAACTTTTAAACAATGCTAAACCGGTTAACGATAGAATTAAAACAAAAGAAAATAATATTTTGAAAGAACAATAAATGCTAAACAACATTGGAAATTCTGACATTGATTTAACAGTAAAAATGCAAAATAGTGTTGTGTGCCCGAAACGCAAAAAAATCATTAGTTAATCCAACGCTTCAAAATACATAAAATAAATCTCTCAGCAGTCACAGAAACTGGCGAAAAATGTGCTGAATCGCGCCATCATTCTCCTCTTTAACTGCTTTCAATCGTCTTTTCCATTGCGCAATGGATTTGCGAACTGTCTTGAGGGAGATATCTTTCCATTTGTTTGTGATGATCTCTTTGAGGTCCTGTATACTTGTGAACGGGAGTCGTCGGTCTTCGTACACCAAATCCTGCAGGATATCTCGAATACAGTAATCCTTAGGATTGGGATCTGGAGAATACGACGCCCAGTCGTCAGCAGCTATGAAGCCTCGTCTGTTCTCTCGTAGACTTTTGCACGGTGTGACGGAGCACTGTCATGCATAAACACAAAGCCACTGCCGGGATAAAGTCAACGACATTCAGGTAGTAAGGAATTCTTCAACAGATTCTTGCCAACTTTTGTTTGTTTTGTGGATCAGTGAAACACAGTGGTGTCACCAATTACCAAAGTAATTCTGCAAAGGCTGACCAAATGTGCCTTTTTACGGCTAAAAGTTGGGGACGTTTTTATGAGCCACCCGGTACAACACAGGTTACGGGCGTTTGTCCCCGTGATTTAGAGCGGGGGATTGTACGCCAGATTTCGACATTTTTGGCGGCCGATGCACTTTTTGCTGGACCAATTCTGTCTGTCCGAATGAATATCAGTCCACGACAAGTCGGAGCACTGCAAAAACGATGTGAGATAAGCTTATGGGGAGCCCATAGGAAGTTACCACCGGGCTACTAAGAGGACCCATCTCCAACCCCCTACGACCACCTGTTCCCCTAAACTAAGGGACAACCCCCAGTCAAAACTTGCATCGCAAATTTGCGTCAAAGCATCGGCCGCATTGTAGGGTTATACTTTCTAGTTGCACATTCTGTAGCTGTGTATGTATATGTTTGTACGTACCGTAAATCCCCGGGTAGTAGCCGGGTCCCGGATAAACGCCGGGTCCCGGATGCAGGCCAAATAGGGGGTCTGGAGGAGCGCTGTGAGCTCCCCCAGCGGGGTGTGGAGCGGAGCCCCAGCCGAAATCGAATCTGATGCATTTTAGCCTTAAAATCTGGCAGCTGGTTCCAACAATTTAATGATTTTGCTGACAGTCAGCTGGCCAAATTTCGTGCAGTTTTCCATCCAGCTGGATGTTGTAAGCAGTGGGCTGTCGTGATTACGATGCT
>Ga0056114_1001557_pt1 | contig 10643 bp, 6 predicted proteins | sample WorMetHERISLAND1_FD_77005 | JGI IMG/M metagenome (GOLD analysis project Ga0056114, IMG submission 77005) | Marine gutless worms symbiont microbial communities from Max Planck institute for Marine Microbiology, Germany - Olavius loisae HERON... ... | reverse complement strand
CATGACATTGACGAGCTGCGACAGCGTCTTATCACCGTGTGGTGTGAACTGGAACAGCGCATTGTGGATGACGCCATTGATCAATGGCGACGTCGTCTGTTAGCTTGTGTAGACGCTGAAGGTCGACACTTTGAACATAGCCTGTAGGCGTATAAACTTTTCGTTAGGATTTCGTGGCGGTTTATGATGCTGTTATATGCAAACACTTCAGTGTTCATGTGAAAAAGCATTGTTTTCTGATTTTGCACGGTATGGTGCTTACACACGCGAAGTGAAATGAGACATTTTTATACTCTGAGGTGCCCAGCTCCTTTCTGGTTAATACAGTGCAAACCTTATCGAAATTGGTTTATAACTACCAAAGGTATTGACAAAAGTTTAGGGGCACGTTTTTTTATGGCCCACTGTGTAGCAACTAGTATATAGAAGTCCTTGTTCTAGGTGTGAATGCGTGTACGTGTACGTGTACCTGTACGTGTCATATGTAATCGGATATAATTACCATACTTATTTACAGCTACGTGAGCGTGGGAGAGCTGTGGGCGTTCATCATTGGTTGGAACATGCTTCTTGAAAATGTCATCGGAGCGGCGTCCAACGGCAAAGCATGCAGCCAATACATCGACTCTTTCGTCAACGACACAATACGCAGGTAAAGCAATTAGCTACTCTTGCCGACTGACTGACTGACTGACGTACCACTCTACACATTTCGGAGACGATATTTTGTTTCAAATAACGATGTCAAAGCACTGAAGGAGAGTGGTTAATATGGTCCGTTTAGTTCTTAATCTCACAGGCTCGCCTCACAATGTTACAATGACACGAAATGCAGGCAAATATTCTAAGCACAGTAAGTGAACCCAGTGACGTGAAGCAACATCTGTATACATGAGCTACTACTCAAACGATTGTGCAGTTATAGAAAGCTATACAATATTGCTATCAGAAAACAGCTCTGGGAATATTCCCGCATACTCCTTACCAAAAATCAGAGCTGAGATTTGGCCAAATAGAGTTCAAGGGTTCTTTACTCTTGCCAATAGATATGTCGGGAGCATGAAAGAATCCATTTTGTGCCGACTAAGAGTAGTAAAAATTTGAAGTATATGGGCTTCGAACTGCTACAGTCGCCTGCAGAGTTTGTACTCTGAAGTTTCAGCAGAAACTACTTTACAAACGCTGCAGGCGCAACGCTACGATGTCGAAGTTTCTATTTTTTCGCGACAACAGTACTTTTCCTCTGCACTGTCAACGATGATAAACAATCATGCAGTATTAGGTGGATGATACAGGAACGAGCGGGATCATGTCAACGTGAACCTGTGTTGTTATGGCTGATTTGCAGGTGGACAGAAAGTCAGATTGGTGTGATGAACCTTCCTGCTGGATTCGAACATTATCCAGACTTCATAGCGATGGGTCTTCTGCTTCTTGGTACTCTTCTCATATCTGTTGGCGTCAAGGTAACTTGCTTCACTTCATCTTGGATCTTGCACACATCACCTCTTCGCAGTCCCCATTCGCTCTCACAATCTATCACTCGCTCAGTCTTTTTCTCTAGACTTACAAGAATGCCCAGCTGTCGCTGACAAACCCGCGCGGCGCGAAAGCATGCCAAAAATTGCTCCAATTCGATGTGCTTACAACGTTGTGGCTGACAATACTGTCTATCTTTATTCGTTTAGCTGTTGTTGCGTCCGAAATCTGCGAAATCCCGCGAAATTCTGCGAAAATTCAAACTTATAGGGTTCAAGGTCATCCAAGGTCATCGATCTTGGTGCCAATCGAAAGCGCGTATGTACTTTCCTATTAGCCACTAATAGTAACTTTGGACGTATCTCTTACCGTTTTTGAGATATTGATGCATTTAGCTCGAAAATAGCTTGTTTTCCCACCCTCCCTCGTTTGACGCCCCCTAGCGGCGGAACGCGATGAGATATCAACGTAATCTATACACCGCTGAAAAGTACATTTAATGGGCTACAATTCTTTCGATGACATTATAGGTCTGTCTCATTCGTTTAGCTGTTCATGTTGTTGCCTCCCAAAATCGCGGAATCAGGCGAAATTCCGACAAAAGTTGACCTTACAGCAGTTCAAGGTCATCCAAGGTCATCCAAGATCATCGATCTTGGTATCAATCGAAAGCTCACATGCGACTTTCTATTAGTCACCAATAGTAACCTTGGCCGTATCTGCTACCGTTTTTCGAGATATTAACGCTTAAATCTAGAAAATCGCTGATTTTACCCACCCCTCCCTTGTTTGACGCTCCCGCTCGGGGTGACCCCTCTCGAATTTTGTGATGAAATTTGGAAGCAGAAAACTAGAATTGTGGGGCTACCAGATGGTGAAAAAATCATGACGCTAGCTTTCTTCTTTTCGACACTATACTGGCTCGTGACGGACAGATGGACGGACGGACATGTTGCGATCGCTATTCGCTATTACCCGCGCTAGCATAGCGTCGCGCGTAAAAACTCGTCTGTTTCACAAATTTTTTCCTCCATAGTCTTCCTGGTTCCTTTTGGAATGCTTTCACAGATCTTGTACTGGAGTTAGTGGGCACTGCTGTTTGTTCGTTTTAGTTTCTTCTTTTTATATTTCATCTTTTTGTATATTTATACTCCTCGCGCTACCAAATAGGAGTAGCCTATATGACATCAGTGTCAGTATATATATGGACACTGACCGACCGACCACTCTTATTTGGAAAATTTCGAATGGCGATATCTCCGCAACTGGTCATCTGACCCACTTTATGTTTGGTTCTGGGGTAGGGTTTGGGGGTTGATGGATCGAATGGCGCTATTTCCGCTTAGATCAAATCCAAGATGGTCGGTCTTTGAATATTCGAATGGAACGGGTTATACGATTCACTTTCATGAAATACTCTGAGATCAGCTTTGCTTTGGAATAGACCTATAAGAGAGAATAATGCGCGAGGAGTAATTAGATTGATCAAAATATATTTCTTGTTGACTTCGTGCGATTTGTCCTGCTGATTCTCATCTGGCGTTTTGTCTAGTCGATTGTATTCAGGAATAATGAGTTTTAAGCGACGATCTGTGCCCGGATCATAGACCTAATCTGTCTCTGAATAGCTCGACGGGCTTGATAGAAAGGACTCAGCGTCGTGTGGACTTAGCGGAAGCCAATGAGCGGCCGCCGTCATTCGGGACGTTTACAAAAGACAGCGGCGACGTGGGTTGAGTTGACATTCAGGACTGACCGGACCGACCGCATGACATATCGTCGTGTATTCATAGCCACGTCACGATGGTCGGTCGACGCGGGGGTGGAGTGTTGCCGGTTAGAGATGGGTTGTCGAATAATTTCGAATTCTGGTCGCTAGTTCTTTCGTTAGAACTTTTGGTCGAAACAACGTTTTATGTTTGAATGTGTGATGTATTGATAGCTGGTCGGTCTGCAGAGCTGGATATACTGTAGGGTTTTTGACGTGATATTGTTGGAGGGGATGGTTGCACTGTTAATGAATACGTTTATTCTTAAAAATGCCAGACTATTCAACAGTTTACTGGACTTCATATACAAAGGCTCACATCAATAAACTTACCACGAAATTAATGAAAGCGATAGTTATTTTGAAGAACAGATTGGATTAGAAAAGAAAGCCCGTTATGAGGTTTATTTTATTTTTAAAGACTCCGCGTAAATAAACGATTATCCATCCAGTTAAGCTCCGAATTAACAGTTGACTTCATTTAAATTAAAAGGTGTGACAATATTTATAATATAATATTTATTTTTATCCCAGTCAGTTTTGTACTAGATAATGTAGATCATGCTGTGGATATTCTGTGCGATACGTTTCACGATAAGTTGTTTTTATTGTTATCCGAACAGCGTCGGGATATGTCATTTGTTGGGAATATATTACGTTCTATTCAGGGCCTTTTTGGTTATTGTAGTGACAGACATTAAAGCAGCAACAGTTGCTTTCACTGCCCTCCACAGCCACAGCGTCTGTCTGTTCAATGTAACGTAATGATATCGTATTGAATTTCATATACATAACTGTTGCGCACCACCAATGCCCGCCTGTTTAATGTCACCGGAGCAGCGTCGACCAAAATCCACGGACTTCTACTACTCGACGAATGTACGTGATGTTTGCGCCAGGAAATCGATCCTGTCATCATTTTCTGTGACACCCGATGATTTCTTTAATTCCCGGGTTGTCGCACTTTGGGTGAACGACGTCGACACGACACCGGCGGGGATATGCGCGCAACTGAGCGCTGTAACATCGGTGACAACTCAGTCATGTTATTTTCACCCAAACTGACAACATTAAATAAATCACTTACCGACCCAGCCGGTGCTGGTTTGGTTAGGGCTGGTGTAAGCTAAATGCCTGTTGACATTCTCGCCAGAACAACGGAACAGCCTTCCAGCTGATCTCCGACAAGCTGATATTAACTTTCAACGATTTAAATGGCTACTAAAGAATTTTTGTTCGGGTGCTGAGATCGCGGCGCATTGTGACTAACTGTTAAAGCTGTGCCTTATAAGTTTTCTTACGTACTGACTAACAACATTTTCTTCTAGCAATGTTTACGTTCTCCCAAATTGTCACGCACTCTTCTCGCGGTGCGCTGGTTTTGCAAACGCGGGACGGTGGCCAATAAAACACGATGGCGGAGGCGATTGCCTATTTGACATCATCGGTCATGAGGGTGACGGCGGTACTAGAGGCGCGGAAAATCACAGCAGATCATTTCGCATAATCAAATTTCTGCCCAAAAGCTTGCTAAGAATGATAAGATTCTGCTGTTGACAACTGCTGATACCTCTGATGGTCCATGTTCTGGTTTTTGGCGCGTTATAAAATAGTAGATCTGTAGCAAACTCACTTTCATGATAGCGTCCATAGACCACCCTGCGGTATACCAGGACGCTTCCCAGATCACCTAATCAGCTGAGAGCGGGAGTGTCTTTGGTGGCGTAGCGGTTAGGGCGTCGGACTTTCGCTCTGGTTAAGGCGGGGTGTGTTCGCTTGTGTCGGGTGGCAAGTACAGGTATGTGATCCCATACGGCAAGCGACGCCCAGTAGTTCTGTCGTGGAGTTTCCCATTAAGAACTTATCGTGGCTTTAACTTTTTAACACTTCTCTAGACATTAAATCGTCGCTCCTTAACTTCATATAAGTGTTTCGCGCCACTGGATATCGACGGCTTCGGCTGCTGCTGCAGCGTTTGCTTTAATGACGTCATTTCTTCGCAAATCCCCGCGAAGTGTCGCTCCTAAATTTGGTCGGCGTTCAGTGACCCACAGACAGAGAGGCAAACGGGCACACATGTCTATTCAGCCGCTGATTATAGACATATTCCACGTGTGTATTTTGTCTGCGGAATGGATCGCAATCAACCAAGCCATTCAGTCGCCGCGTATTTACGATACGATACTGAAATAGAAATACTTAACGTGCACTGAAAACTGACGGATAGCTAGCTCATTGTGTGTCGGTGCTCGGTGGCACTACTGGTAGCGCGTCGGACCAACAATCGAAGGTTGCGGGTTCGAGGCCAGTGTGTATCACAGAGTTGGCAGGTAACCGCCTGGGGTGAACTGTCCGCTGTGGCCGGCCGCCACTCCTTCTTCCGAGTTGTAGGAAGTTGGAGTTTAGACTGTCAGCGTTGATGGACTCGGATCTGGCATGTGTAAATGGTAAGAGCGGTAGACAAAGCTGATGCTATGCTGACACTTTCTAGCGCTCTATAATATCGGGAGCCGTTTACCATTATTTTTTTATTTATGAGGTCAAACATACAGGGTGGGCCAAAAAAGTAAGCCGCGAGTTTTGTCCATATCTTCGCCAAAATAATGTCGATCGATTTTCGTAATTTTTCAAAGACACATTCTGTGGAAAGTCTATAATGAAGTAGTTTCTAAATATACCACCCATCACACCTTAACTGCGGCGCTACACTACCTTGTGAAATACAAAATTTTCAAAAATCACTATAAATACTGTATTATGTTTAGAAAAACTTAATAAAAGAAACGATGAGCAAAAAGTTCAGCAGTACCACCAGTGCGTGAAGGTGGTGGATTGGTGGGAGAGGATTTTGTTGAAAAAATGGGGTTTGATTTGTTGATTATATTCGATGTGTATGCAGATATCGTCGACAGTCAACATGGTGCTCACCATTGCCAACTTGGCCGTCATAGTCTGCATCGTGGCCGTCGGAATATTCTACGCTCACATCACCAACTGGACCGAGTCTCCCGGAGGATTCTTTCCATTCGGCTTCCCCGGCGTCAGTCGCTTTTCTGTTTACTAGTCGTTCTGTGGCTGTTTAGAATTCTGTTACTGTTATTCGACAACAGAAAACCATCGCATGCTGTTCTCGACATCGGCCTATAATTTGCATAAGACGTAAATATTAAAATATCTGCTCAATGCTCATTATTTTTAGTGCAATCGAAATTATCGATTATACATCAAATTTGTATTCACAGGCGCCCCGGGAAGTTTAGGACGCTTCCCATATACTTCCTGATTAACCGAAGAGGGCGAAAACCCTCCAAACACTCTATGTAATTGTTAAATTTAGCAACTAGCTTGCCGTACACTTTTATAAACATTTTTGTTGGCTTGATGTCGAGGTTAACATTATTAAATGTCGTCTTTTATTATTTTAGTAATTCTTCTTATTCATTGACGAAGTCTGTGGCGTTGGAAGGTAAAATCGCACTTCTTAGAGTACTGACGGACACAGTAGCTTTCGGAACCTCACTGTCCAAATAGTTTTTTTGTGTGCAAATAATTATCGCGATTGGCAGTAGAAGACCGTAATATAGAAAGTTCCAGCCCACTCTTTCCTTCGTCTTGCCATTATTGCTATTGCCTAATGCCTATTATCCAAATAAATGTATTAATTGATAACGAATGGTAGTCAGTGGCTGATGGGTTACAGTGACCAGATAGCGCCGAGGAATGTCACTGTATGTGGCCCAGTCGGCTGTACCAAACGTAATAACTCGTAATTTCATACCAACTTTATATTAAGCAACATTGCACTGGATAAATGGTGATGAACGCGGCCGCTCGAGTTGTCAGTAACACTGGCAAATATGATCATGGATTGAAGACAATATTACACGACGAGCTACACTGGCTGAATGTCCTGAGGAGATGAGTACAAGCTTGGTGTGATGGTGCACCGGTGTCTGTATGACCGGGCGCCTCGGTACCTCGCTGATCACCTCCCAGCCTCTGATGATGCTCCTCGCCGTCTTCGTCTACGATCTGCTAACCTCAGTCGTTTCACTGTTCCTCGCTGCCGACTTAGCACATACGGTTGTCGGGCTTTGTTGTTTCGCTGGCCCGACAGCCTGGAACTCGTTGCCGAATGAACTTAAAAACTCGGACCGTTCTGACAGTTTTAAACGATTCTTTGAAAATGATTCTTTTCAACCGTTACTAGTGTGACCAGCGTATTAGAGGTTTTCTAACGAGATGCGCTATACAAATCTACGTTTCACATACTTACTTACTTAGTTAAAACATCGATCGCCGTGCTCAGGTGGTAACCGGCGCTGCCACGTGTTTCTACGCATACATCGGATTCGATACGATAGCGACATCTGGTGAAGAGTCGAGCAAGCCTACCAAGCACGTGCCGATCGCCATTGTGTCTACACTGGTCATCTGTCTCGTCTCATACGTCAGCGTCTCGTCCATAATGACGTTGCTCGTGCCATGGGACAAGTTGGCCGGCTCCGCAGCGTTGCCCTATGCATTTGCACAGGTTTGGCAAGTGCCTTAAGGATTTATGATTTTTCAAATACATTGTGTCTCTATAATCCTTTGATGCCTTCTGTTTCCATATGGGTACAACTAGAAAGCACCCTGTGCCAGACCGGTATAAGCCGTCATTTGTAATTTTCGACATCCCGGCACTCTGACGCTCAGGGCTGAGTGTCAGAGTGCCCGGATGTCAAAATGGCAACAGTGCAGTGGGCGTCAAAGGGATAGTGTTTGAAATACGTTGTAGGCCTATCTCAACAGCCGCATACGTGTGTACGGACGGAAGTACTCGATTACTTCCGCAGCGATTGAATAAATGATTATTTATTGCGTGAGTAAGGTAACAAACGACCAAACCGAAACACACATGTGCCTACAATAACTTCCCAAGTTTTACCATATTTCCATACTTTTGTCCGATGTCGACGGACGTCTTACTGAAAATATACGCTGTGTCCACAAAAGCACGATCACAGTCAATTATCGTTAGTGACGTTTACGAGTTACAACGATCAGAAAAAGGTGGAAATACATGTCATTTAGTGGCAATTGGCTTTTTGGCATGTATTACGCTGCTAAGAATCTTTTAATCTTTTAATCTTTTTTCTGATTTTGCTTTTTCAAAAATAACGGTGATATAGTTTTTACACATACATGTAGAATTAATTTATTGATTTAATGAATTACTACTGTGCATATGATTGACAGTTTGTTAGGCTAATAGCCATTACTATTTTGTTTAGCAAATCTAACTGCTTTGTAGCAATGATTTGATTACTTATAGAGTTGAGTAATAGATAACGATTTAACCAATGCAAACACCTTTTTTAATTTGGCGACGTTTTCTTTCTTCTATTACTATGTTGGCGGGAACGTAAAACATTGCACATTCAATCAATCAATCTTCTTTTGTATCAGGCATAGATTGTTTCACAAACATAATTTCATTTAATTTGACTAGGTTATAGCTGCTGAGTGAGTGACTAATTATTTTAATTTTTCAGCAATAAATACTGAAATGTTTGTAACTGTGATAGGTCGGCGTTCCATGGGCCAAGTTCGTGATAGCAGTGGGCGGAGTGTGTGGCCTGATCGCATCCATGTTGGGATCAATATTTTCACTACCGCGCGCTGTCTACGCCATGGCACAAGACGGGATAATTTTCCGATTTCTCGGAGCCGTTAATCCGTGGACAAATACTCCGCTGTTAGCGACATGGGTCTGCGGGATTGTGGTGGTGTTGTGGGCTCTGTTCTTCGATCTCTCAGCCCTCGTTCAGATGATGTCTATCGGAACTTTGATGGCGTACACCCTGGTCGCCGTCAGTGTCCTGGCACTTCACTATCAACGCGAACAGGTATCTGTCTTCAGCAACAAGTACGACTCCTGGGGTCATTCAGGTCAATGGTCAACAAACAACTGGGGCCATCAGTCACCCTTATAAGCTCAGTCCGTTTGAATGGTGTTTTGGCAGCGATCGGTTATTTATCACCTATCACTGCCAAAAGCACGATTCACAAAAATATAATCAGATAAACTAATTATTTAGGTAATTAATCAAATTCCAATTCCGACTGATCATCAGTATTACTCTACCAGCTGTAAATCTAATTCTAATCATGGCTGCAGAAACTAATTCTAACAGATCTCTAACTAACTGAGTCATAACAGTAGCTATAGTTACTGTATAGCGGAAACATCGCTCGGTTTTGTCAGCGATAGCTAGACTTTTTTGTTTTCGTTCTGTTGCCGGTTTGCCACTTTGCGGGTTTTGTTTGCACTGAATCACTGTCTGGTTTTAGCATTATCAAAGTCAAACAGAGGCCTTTTGTAGCGAGCATATGCAGGACGATATAGTATTTCTACTTCCAGCTCGCAGAGAGCAACTTAAGGATTTATTTGCAGCGACCAGCGACTGACAGGCATTATACCGTAGGAATGACTATGAAATTGTGTGATCGATTATTTAAAATACGAGAAGTTTCTATGTAAATCTAGTGCAGGACAAACGACATTTCTGTATGTAATATGATTACTCTGTGGAATGCTAATCGGTATTTTATTTCTAAGAATCTACTTGGAAAAATCTAATTCTAATTCTAAGCGCGCTTTTTATTCATTTCTAGTTCTAATGACTAAGTTATCAAAATCACAGTTACCGTTACCCCAAAATTCATATCTTCGTCATTTGTACGGAATTTCAAAACAAGTGGATTTTGTCGTTAAATTCACCATATTTTTTGTTTTTTTTGCATTCCCCTATATCCACAGGGTGTGACTATAAATTATTCCAACAATAGAACCACGATTTCTCAGATATGCGTGAATAGTCTATTGTTTCGTACTATAATTGCTTAACATACTCCGAAATGACGGAAATTCAAACTTTGCAACTGGACACATTAATTTTGCTAGTGTGGCCGAATTTTGTGTCGAGAGCTAGGCGACAAGAGTGGGTCATGAATTAAGCTGTTACTTGTTATTTTAGCTGACGCTAAAGATGGCAGTTTCGTATCGTATCAAATCCTGTGCTGATTCACGACTCATCTGTGTCTCTGTACGAAGTACCGGCGCTCGCATATGGAACTACCTAGCGGCCGATGTCACCTCAGCACCTTCTTTTTCACCTTCAGAAAACGACTAAAACTGCATCTGTTTCGACTTTTATATCCCGGCCTTGTTTTCATAAATCAACTGTTTCTCTGTGCTAGCCAGTGGCGCAGCCACTGTGGGTGTCGTGGGTGTCCGGACACCCCCAAAAATTCAAGTTGGGGGTGTCCGACACCCCCAAAAGTTAACGGGAATATCACGCGATCTGTTGTAGGTCTATTTAATACTAGCTGAGTGTGATGTAATGGCAAT
>Ga0056114_1001556_pt1 | contig 10644 bp, 8 predicted proteins | sample WorMetHERISLAND1_FD_77005 | JGI IMG/M metagenome (GOLD analysis project Ga0056114, IMG submission 77005) | Marine gutless worms symbiont microbial communities from Max Planck institute for Marine Microbiology, Germany - Olavius loisae HERON... ... | reverse complement strand
GAGGGGAAGGGGAGCCTGGGAGTAGAGTGAAAGGGGAGGGAAAGGAGCTGGTGTCCTCCACATGACTTGTTTGCACGACGCCCCTGCACATCAGTTCGGTATTCGGTGTCAATCGAGATAATTCGGTTATGCGGTATTTGTTCCTCAAAGCGCCGACTTGTTAGTGGTGAAACCAATCAAAGAACATTCAAAGAAAAGCTGAGCGGTGAGTACGTCGCACCCGGCAGATTTTATAGCTTGAAAACAATTTTAACCGTCCGTGGTTTGCACGTTTTAATGCAGCTTTAAAAGTTGATGCTGCACATATTAAGCCCCACGTGAGCTTACACATAGGGCCTACACTAAGTCGCAGGTTGTATCCCATATCACGATCGATAAACACACACACACATACATACTCTACATACATACATACATATTTGCTTCAGGTCACAAATACCCGTAGGAAAAAATCCTAAACACAAAAAGCGGAGAAAGCCAAAAGTCTAAAACTACTGCCATTTTCAGCGCCCTCACGCGCTACGAGCTTATCATCTGTTCAATTTCATTCACGACATTAAAGAGATATGACTTTAGAGAAAGAACAAAGAGCAAATTAACCCGGAGCTGAAAAGACTCCTGCAGGCAACTGTAGCGTCGGTGTTGTCGAAGTTGCTACTACACACTGTTCCCCATTGACCGTTGTGATAGACTTCCAGACGTCCTTCGAGCGGCAGTCTGCTTCCTGCCAATCTCAGTGCTATACAAATAAAAACAACATGTTTTAGATTCATGTGGACACTGTCTACAAACAAGGCTTGTTACTTTAATAGTAAATGTTATCACTGACGTTCACTGGACGTTAAAGTAGATTTCGAGATGGCGGCCGCCTCCATCTTGGACTTTGTACGAGCATGCTTTACTTACGACATTCTGTGGCGTCGTGACTCACTGCAGTATATTATCCGATGCTTGTCACCAGTATCAGTTAGCTTAATAAACGATTCGACATTTCAACATGTTGGCTATGTTTTTAGGTCAACCCTAAATGCTTTACTACCCGTGTTGGTCTGTGTCAGTGTTACTTGTCTACTGTACTGTTGTTATCTGCTTGTGTTACACCGTGTGCTAAGTTTAATAATAATAATTAATAATAACATGAACATTCCGAACAGATTCAGTCGAATGATATCAACAGTAAGCAAACTACAGAAGAGTTAAGATTATTGGAGAAAAGTCGATCGGTTAGTCCAGCTGGTGTATTATGGAAGAAAAGTTAATGACTGGACAGCAGTTCGAGACTTGGTCTTTGTGGACAGTTGGTTTCTTGACTTGAAAAGCAAAAAGATGATAATGTTTAAAGATAAAGATGGAATATAGGCTACATGTTTACGTATTTCCAGTTGTATGGCAGAATATCGTTGCGCGTCTACCTGTTTTATTCCAGCAACGCACAGACACGTCCTCGCGATGATCACAATTGTGAGAGTCCCAGCCGGCGTGACGACAGCTGACAATGTCAGTCTCTGATCCGTTACAATTTACGTCGTCAAGCCAGATTGGTCCTGTTCCAGGGCCGTATTTGTTTCTCAAATCTTGTCCATAGCCTGCGAATCTGACAAAACACAGACAAATAGTCTGCAGTCGTGCTGCAGTACAAGTTGCATAAATTCTTTTCGGCATAACGTTACTACGTATGTTGACTCTGTTGTCGGTAACTTGGTAATACGCACAATGTTCTCCTGGAACTCCACTTGTGGCGGCTTTTATACACATCTTTGTTCATCAAAGACGGTAGCAACATACGCAAACATACATAAATTAATACATTACATGTACATGCATACACACAGTAGACAAAAAGGTCATTGTTTTTATTCTAGTTGAATTGATGCCACAAAATTTCGAGCAACGTTAAGCATATTCTAAAGCTCAGGTCAGATGAATCGACGATCCGACATCGTCAGCTAAAATGAGTCATTGCGACTTGTAAGTGTATAACATTGTAACCAACCTTTTATCTCTTGATAAAAACAACCTATTTGCACGGTTGAAATGCTTTTTAGGGATTTAACAAAAGAACAACGAATAATATCAAACCCAAGACTTCTGCAAACAACAAGAGCGTCTTTGTCGTCGAAACTGTCATCACACACTGTTCCCCATTGACCGTTGTAGTAGACTTCCAGACGTCCTTCATGTGGCAGTCCACTGCCTGCCAATCTCACTGTCAACAACATCCACACTCCATGACCTCATGTACACAATATCAACATTACACTCTGTGGCTAAGCTGACCATAACGATCAACTGTGAGACGGAACGTTTATATGGTCGGTTAGAAAACGAGTTGACAAAGGGCTGTGTCATTCGTTTTTCAGCCATCAAGGACTTTCGGTAGCTCCTGACTCGTGCTGTATCCAGTGAATCCACGTCGTTTGAGCCATTTTGGGTGAAGATGGGTTGGGACTTGGTGGGTCAAGCCGTTAGGGCCGAGATTGAAAAAAAGGTCAAGAAAGTCACGAGTGGCTCCGATAGGAATGATGTTGTGTTGGCGTTACCAGAGGGCTTGATAGCCTGTGATAGTAACGACTGTCGTAGTCAGTGTCTCTGCGTATAACATGCACCAATCACTTCGCATGAAAACTGGACACTGCAGTGACTGGAGAGCCGATCAATCAGCGTTTCGCTGCATGAAAAATTACCGGTAAACGTGTGATCACTGTCTATGTTGTGTCGGATGAGACCGAAAGCTTTACTTGTGTAGTTTGTTCCGTCATGATTCATGTTTCTATTGTTCACAAGTATTTGTCACCTAGATTTTGTTTTTGATGTTTCTATCAGGGACACTGGTTAACACTAACATGTCTCACTGTCCTGTCAATTTGAACATAGTTACTATGTTTCACGTTTTATCATTCATGGCTTGGTTAAATATAATGAAAAGTTGTCATCTGATCGCAGTTGTCGACTCTGGAAAGACTTGCGCATCAACGGTATTTCCACTGCACATGTGTCAAAACTCATAACGGGATGGCGTTGTCAGCATCAAAGACAAGTTCACAATAATCCCCACACATGAGAACGGTCTATTATTTGAGTCTTGTACACGATGAATTATTCTTACCGCGGACAGCTGGTGCTGGCGTTGTGGTCGTAGTTGTAGTTGGGATAATGTTGCATCTTATGGACACGTCCTGTTCGTGAGTACAGTCAGTGGAGCCCCAACCACCGTGAGGACAATTGCCAATATAATTCTCTGAACCACTGCAATTGACGCCGTCAAGCCAGATTGGTCCTGATCCAGCGCCGTATCTATTCCTTAAAGTTTGTCCGGTGAATCTGACAACAACAAAAACCGATAAATCACATTGTATGTTTACCCTAATAATTCACTTAACGTAGGATCTGCAAAGCCATCCGGATTATGGACTTTTGGGGACACTGGCATTTTAATTTATAAAGTTTCTATGTACGGTATATTTTTATTGCGCATTCGCGCATAGCAACTAAAGAACATAATAGACTTCTTTGTTTGTCTATCACACGCTGATAATGAAATGAAAGGAAGGTTTTCTTCTTTGACTTTATGCACCGAATGTTCCGAAACCCGTAACAGGTCGGGCACCTAGACATGAGAGTACCAAAATTCTCCATTATCTTACGTCAAATGACGTTGAATGACGTTACAACCGTTTGGGTGGTAGAACACTTCAAATCTTGGTATCACAGTTTAGCTGGCGATCAGAAATGCGTATGGGCCTATTCTAGGACTGGAGGTAGTTTCCGATTGTGGGCTAAAATGCATTACCTTTATTATACGCTGAAAGATATACGAACCGTCGCCTTCAGTAAACAGGTCGGTCACGGTCAACACCAGTAGTTGCAGTCGCTGTTGGCAGGTTCCGTTCCCGACAGAGAATTTACGACTGACATGTGGATTTAGCGGACATTATATTAGTAGTAAAATGAGTACACCGTCGTCGAGCACCTCGTCTACGTTAATCGGGGAATGATGTCCGTCACACAGCAGCCATGACGATGCATTGTTGTGATGTGATGAAACAGCATCTCCCAACCGGAACAACAGCGAGTACCAGACATTGACTTTGCATTATTTACGCTATGACATACAGCAGTGAACAGAGCCTTGAGAGACTACTTTTGAAACTTAGCACAAAAACTAATCACTAACCCGGGGCCATTACTTTTGCAAGCAACTGTAGCGTCGACGTTGTCAAAGTCATCATCACAGACTGTTCCCCATTGACCGTTGTAGTAGACTACCAGACGTCCTTCGAGCGGCATCCCACTGCCTACCAATCTCACTGTCAACAACGACAATATGGTAAAAACATTCAGGCCGATAGTCTCATTCATATACAAGTAGGCCTATCATCATTTATCATACACCAGATAGTTTTCAGCCGACCGTACTAACGGTCGCGCTTATGCTACAGTGTTGTGTCCGTCTGTTTGTCGTCTGTAACGTATGTACTATGTATTGTCGCTAAGCGGTGCGTACTAGAGCAAAAGTTACTACTAAAAGCATAGAGGAAATCGTATGAGAAATCGATTGTTACCAAATTGAATGACCTTGACCTTTGTTTACAGGTTTACATCTCCAGTTCGTTTAAGATCATGTCGACCATTGCGTCACATTCGCCATTGAATATCTCGGAAACCATAGAGTTAGAGGCTTGGTTCCAAAGGGCCACCATTAGGAAATTGCCTATAGGGAATCGAACGGTCACATGACCGATGCCGTCACGTGACCACGAAAAGTCAAACATGGTGACCCAAATACGCTTAGAGCCCCTTTTCTCGGAAACAGCTGGATATGTTATTTAGCAACTGTCGCTTTACTGTACAGTCTGCTGCGAGGCAGTACGGTGGGCTATCGTCGCGAGAGCTGGCTTCATGTATGAATGTAATAAAGCTTACAACATGACTAGATTGATTGTATACCAGACATATTTGTTAGGCTTGACTTTTATCCACAACGTGTCACAATTTCAAGCCTTGTCTATCGATAATGACTCTAATAATCACTGACGAGTAAGGCGTCGGTTGACATAGTACTGATATGCAAGAAGTTTCGGTATTGACGATGACCAGTAAAAGGCCGCAACCCACACAAGCGAACTAGTTGGAAACTAGTTGGAAACTAGTTGAAAACTAGTTCGCAACTAGTTCCCAACCCGGGTTTCCAACAAGTTTCCAACTAGTTCGCTTGTGTGTGTTGCGGCCTTAAACGTTAAAGGCCGCAACCCACACAGGCGAACTAGTTGGAAACTAGTTGGAAACCCGGGTTGCGAACTAGTTGCGAACTATTTTCCTACTAGTTTCCAACTAGTTCGCCTGTGAGGATTGCGGCTTTAATACAGTCGTATTCATTGTTTCAGAGTAGTTAGTGAGTCGACTATAAGTGACTGAATTAACGTTCGACCAACCCGAGTTCACCTGGAAATTGCCGTTATCTATCTACGTATACAATAGACGGGTTGTGAACAGTCAGGCGTTTTGCGGACAGCCATACGCAGCCCGGGGTGGGCTCCAGGCCGTAATATTGATAACTTAAATCCCTAGAAATATGATTTTCACAACATGTCGTTAAACAAGCCGGCAGGCGAATTGGCTCGCGCGGCTGCCAAGCACTAGGCGACCCTTATTTTCAGCCGACGTGAATGTTGGCATGTATGATTGCGTCGAACGATACCCTGTCCAACCCTGCTATTTCACGCCGCCGATGCAGACTAGCCTATTGTGTGCTGCACGCTGCAAGGCAGGAGATGGCATGCTGACGTCGTGAACATTGCCGAATTTCGGTGGGAGTGCTAAGGCACCAAATGCTTCTTCCAGAGTTCCAAGTCGAATGAGTTAATTTTCAGCACAACGTTCTACGATAGTGTGCGCTTAAAGGATCCACGCGGATAGCTGATCCGGTTCCTCGATGACGTCACACCAATCGACTCGCCGTAGTCACTTTCCTATAGGGTTCCTATTGGACAAGAAACCCTAAATGGCTTAGTTTCCATGATATTTAGCATCAAATGTCGCCGACAAGCAGACAGACACGTCGACTGATAATAAGGGTCGCTTGAAGTTTGCAGCCGTGCGAACCGATAATGTTCTACTTTACCTGTACGAGTCGGTGGCGCTACAGTCGTGACAGAGACGCATCTGATGGAGACGTCCTCGCTGTGGAAACAGTCGTGTGAGCCCCAGTCATTGTGAAGACAACTGCCAATGTCAGTCTCCGATCCAGTACAGTTCACATTGTCAAGCCAGATTGGTCCCACACCAGCGCCATATTTGTTGCGCAGAGTCTTACCAATAAATCTAAAACAACAAAAACTGATCGCTCACTGTTAAATTTAATTAAGTTCGTTCGCTTTCCTCCTCCGGTTAATTAGTTAGTTAGATAGTTAGCTAGTTAGTTAGTTAGTTAGTGCATTTGTTAGGCGCCAGTTAAATATCACAGGCGCCGCGGTAGTGAAACAAGTATGATTTCAACAATTTTGCGAATGTTAATAATGACAGAGACGAGTCTCGGATGGCATCAGGTAGGTTGTTCCAGGTGCCTGGCGAACTATCTGTCACCAAATGAAGTCTGCGTCTTATGTCTACCGGCCCGACACCCTCCTTAGTCTCCCCTTATACCCCTAACATTGTCTCTTCCCACCCAAAACGGGTTAAACCTAAAGCCAGCGCAGCAATGGGACAGATATTGGTTCCGTAGAATGCAGGCTACCGTATTTGTGGTTTAGTCTAAAGAAATTATGTTTGTTTTACGTTTCTGCACAGAAGACGCCAACGCAGAATAGTAGGTCCTAGTGCAAACTTGTCACGAATTCCCTTAAAATCTGCTACGTGATGAAGCGACATGCCACTGGAAAGAGATACGACAGCTTAACAGTAAACTGACCCTGAGCCAAGACTCTTGCAAGCAACTGTAGCATCATAATCGTCAAACTCGTCGTCACAGACTGTTCCCCATTGACCGTTGTAGTAGACTTCCAGACGTCCTTCATGTGGCAGTCCACTGCCTGACAATCTCACTGTTAACAACAACTGTTGTAATTTAGCAATTTTGACAAATTTATGTCGGAAATGTTGTAATTTATTCATTTCTGCAGATATCAAAAATAGTTTGTCTGGATTATACAAAATGATTATTTCACATATCCAGAAAAAAACTATTTTGGATATCCAAAATAAAAGAGAACATACATTTATTTTGGATATCTGTTCTCACGTATTTATTTCGGATATTCGAAAAAGCCGAGTTATTTTAGATATCCGAAATAAGGTTTTCCAAATAGCCGAAAAAATGTACAGTGTTATGGATATCCAGAATACTTTGACACATTACAGATATCACATTTTGGATATCTGAAAAATGAATAAATGTTAATTTGGCTTGCCATAATCGCCTGGAGCTGCGTGGGAACGACATCGTCACTGAGACTGAGTAACTTCCATTGTTACCAGAGACGACAGGTGACTTGAGAGCGTACATCACCGGTGAACCGTGTCGTCAGCTCAGCATCAGCCACGAATCGATCGTCAATGCATTTGACAACCACGAAAGACCAGCTGCCAGCTTGCAATGAAATACGCGGTTGCTTGCCTAATAAGGACAATTGAATTGATTAGATTAGCACGGTGCCGGTCTGTTGTTATTTTTGTCTAACTATTATTACACTGTGGCCTATTTCATAGCCCATTACTTTGTTTATTAGTTTAAAAGTTGGGTAATGATCCTCAAAAGCCGTCACTATAAAGCAAATCTTGATTCAAGCATCACCAAGTATCACTGCTGAGTCGGTGACACTACTGGTAGCGCGTCGGACCAACAATCAACCAACGATCGAAAGGTTGCGGGTTCGAGGCCTACTAAAGTACTGTGTATCACAGTGTTGAGAAGTAACCGCCTGTCGGTGAGCTGTCCGCTGTGGCCGGCCGCCACTCCTTCTTCCGAGCTGTAGGAAGTTGGAGTTTAGACTGTCAGCGTTTGATGGACTCGGATCTGGCATCGGTAAATGGTAAGAGCGGTAGACAAAGCTGACGCTATGCTGACGCTTTCCAGCGCTCTATAATATCGGAAGCCATTTACCATTTTTACCGCCAATCAAAAATTACCACATATTTGCGCAACCGTCCCACATCTGCATATGAACACAAGATATCGTGTGAAAACTACTACATGAAAAAACAGATGATATAAACCTGTTGTCGTTGTTCTTCGTGTAGTTGTAGGAGTCGTCAACACTTTAAGCAAATAACACAAAAACACACAATCATTTTAAACACATGCCATGCAATATACTAACTAACTTCAAGGTTCGGGTACCCCACGAAATTAATTGCGAGTATTCTGGTCAAATTCTGGGGTGCATATATTTCAAAACCTTTGTGCATGGAGGGCGAGAGAGAAAAATACCCACTCCCTCCATGGTTGGAGTGAGGATAACCCTCAAAATATTCTACTGGCCATAATGTATTATAGTAACAAATTAAAGGCGCATACTGCGAAATTTCCGCGTTTTATTTATTTATTTATTTATTTATTTATTAATCGTACATTTCAACACGGTGGTCATCTAGATCTAGGGAGCGAATGACAGCTGGTCTCCCAAAACTATTTCTACACCTCTGAGACCCAGAGAAGGTCCAAACCAACCTTGGACTCCCTCCATTTCTCGCCTAAAATAATAAAGTGTATAAAGGTGAAACTTAAAACTTGAAACTTTTAAGTCTCCTTAGGTCTCCCGTAGGTTATTAGCTGCTGTAAAGGCGGCGGTGACGTAGTATATTGGTTGTAACTGGAACGCTGGTACAAACATCATGCATACCTCCTCGCCGTGAACACAGCTGCGACGATATTTTAGCTGATATGACAAGTCACACCAGTGTATTACAGAGAAATCAACGGATGGACGCCCTGGCGATTTTTTTTCGCAGTCGATTGACTCCATCGACCTCCGATACTATTCTTGACGACAAACCATCGTTTATCACGCCAAAGCAGCACAATAGGCCTAATATTCTTCAACGCATCGAAGGACATCGAGAATGTGTGCATTCCAAAGCAACATTTCCTCTGATTGAAGATGACGGTCACTGTTACCTGTAGTCAAGGGCGGCAGTAATGTAACTGAGACCCTGTTGCATCTTATAGACACGTCCTCCCTGTGATCACAGTTGTGTTTTTGCCAGCCGTTGTGTAAACAATTGCCAATGTTGGTCTCTGAACCGTTGCAGTTCACATTGTCAAGCCAGATTGGTCCTGTGCCACTGCCGTATCTGTTGTTTAAATATTCTCCGCTGAATCTGCAAACACAGATACATTGTTAAATAAGCAAATTAATGTTTTCCAGTAGGAATACTGTCGGTTGTGGTCAGTTTGAATGTACGAGTGACTTATGTACCCCCGGGGCTAAAATCTGCGGGTAGTCCCAACCTGGTCGATGTTCAATAGACATAACGGAGTTTTCGTTCTTAGACATGCTGTTATAGATAGGCCTATAACGAAAAAAACAGTAAATTTACCCAGAGCCAAATAGACTCATGCAAGCAACTGTCGCGTCAACGTTGTTGAACCCGTCATCACAGACTGTTCCCCATTGACCACTGTGGTAGACTTCCAGACGTCCTTCCAGCGGGTGTCCACTGCCTTTTAATCTCACTCCCGTAACTGAGGCATTGATGCATCTGACGGAAACATCCTCGCCATGGTAACAGTTGTGTGAGCCCCAGCCGTTGTGTGGACATTTGCTAATATCAGTCTCCGATCCGTTACACTGCACATCGTCGAGCCAGATGCGTCCTGTGCCAGCGCCATATCTGTTGCTCAGTGTTAATCCAAAGAATCTGCCAAAAACAGACACATTAATCACTTTCAATGTGTTTGGGAAAATCTGCAGGAGTGACAGTATCACCATACGGGGAAGGGTAAATACAGACGGGTATAGAAATTTAATTTACTCCTTGAATCCCCAAAAATACACTTACCAATATTCTAAGTATTACCATGCGTTAACTACATAGAAACAGTAGAAACATCCCCGATGCATTATTTGCTGGATCCTCAGCCATACCGGTATAATTGGTAATGAAAAGGGTGATCTAACCGCTAAATCTGCATTAACTTTCTCAACATCACTACCTACCCAATATCTTATTCTGATATCATAATCTTCTATTAAAACACTTGTTTGCAAAGTGGCAACACCTTTGGCATAATTTGACTAAGGCGTAGCATAATAAACATGCAGACGGACGATTTGCTTTCGATACATCTTTGCAACGGAATCATATATTCATGTCATCATAAAAAGCGTAGCTGAGCCGACCATAAATGGCCGATGCAAATGGCTCACACGAACGCGACAGATAAGTCACGATGAAGCTTGAACGTCAAAAAGCACAGCTTGACCCGTTGCGTCGAGCCAAGCCAATAACCGATTTCGAATTTACGATAGCGTTACAGTAGGCATTGGTGTATATTGCAATCTCATTATTATCAAGATAAGCGCTTTTAGAAATGCCTGCAATAACACAGCGAAACAAGAACTAACCCGAAGCCAAACAGACTCCTGCAGACAACTATAGCGTCCTTGTCATCGAAAAAGTCATCGCAGACTGTTCCCCATGTACCAT
>Ga0056114_1001555_pt1 | contig 10646 bp, 9 predicted proteins | sample WorMetHERISLAND1_FD_77005 | JGI IMG/M metagenome (GOLD analysis project Ga0056114, IMG submission 77005) | Marine gutless worms symbiont microbial communities from Max Planck institute for Marine Microbiology, Germany - Olavius loisae HERON... ... | reverse complement strand
TGACGCTAGCTTTCTTCGTTTTGACACAATACCGGCGCGTGACGGACAGACAGACGGACAGACAGACAGACACGTTGCGATCTCTATAACCCGCGCTAGCATAGCGTCGCGCGGGTAAAAACCGTTTTTAAGTACATGTAGGTAGTGTGTATGAATGTGCCCTGTCACGTAGCTGCATATACTGAGTAGAGCGGGCAGGTGGGAGAAGCTGGTGTAGACAATGTGCAGGATTGGTGACGCTTGTAAACAAGGTATCATCAGCCTTTTCAGGTATTTGCCTGAAGGTGAAAAGCTGCTGACTAAAACCAAAACGAAAAGAACGTCTAAGAAATGCATCAATTTTGCCTTCCTGCTCTTTAGAAACAAAGCTACTCCAAGGCTGATGCTGCATATGTAATCCGCATTGACAAACAATAACTGTTTGCTAGAAGGTCTTTCATGCAGTGAATGTTAATAACAATCAAAGAGTCGTTGGGTGCAGGCTAAAACATGCTGCATCGCGCGGTTCCCTCGTGACAGCATGGCTTTCTTGTATCAATGTTGTTTGCAGTGTAATATTATTATTATTACCATTACTATTACTATTATTATTACTATTATTATTGAAATGGTACACAAGGTACAACATGAAATAAAAGAATTAACAGACAGACAGACGTGAAAATCACTCAGTACAAATACACCTAATAGAAGTGGCCATATCATCAGTGTCAAACATTGGATTGGATTGTGCAGTGTTTTACGTCCCCACCAACACAGTATAGGTTATATGGGAGACGATTTTTACAGGTCAAAAGACCCAACCAACTGTATCAAAGTACTGAAGGAACAAATAGTACACAGACAAATCAAACATACAATAATCAGACATGAACTCAAAACACAGTAAGTCCCCTAGTCTACAATAATATGGGGTGACTAGGGGACGGCTCCCACAGATGGAGCCAGACAGACAGATGGTCTCTAAACAACGTCCTTATACACGACAACTTTGGCATCACAGCTCGTCCCTAGCTATACTGACATGTCTAATAATGTTGTCAACAGTATGTAGTAGTTCAGTGAAGTAGGGCAGTTCATCAGATGACGACAGCTGGTCATGTCGAATCTCCATCTCAGACAGTCGAGTGTACTCCTCATGCAGCCTCCGCAGCATGGTCACGTGGTCAGCGAACTGCGCTCGGCACGGTTCACGTAAAGACCACATCGTACCGAGCACTTTCTCGCGAGCGTCGTGTTCCGAGATGTCGTCCAGGAGGCGTGGTACCAGCTGGCACCAGCCATGCTCTACCAGAGCCGCCGACAACGGAACCCTGCACACGGCAATCCGCGAGGACCACTACTCCACACAGGAGAACATTGTGTTAAAATATCAGTTTATTCTGACAAGAACCAACAGAGAAGAAGCGTTTTGAAAATGCCGACAGACAGACAGACACGTAAAATGACAATAAGGGTCGGTTAAAGCCGACTGCTTGTGAACTAACACTTAAATCAACAATACGTCACGGCATCTGGAAAGACAGTTGCAGCATTCTAGTTCTCACTTACAATTTTTAGCCGACCGTACTAACTGTCACACTCATGATACAGTGTTCCATACCTGTTGTCTGTAATGTGTATATTGTGGCTAAACAGCACATCTTGCCGAAAAACTGCCAAGAAGTGACGTCATGTGACGCTGCAAGGTCAAGGTCATGAGCCAAATAAGCTTACAGGCGGTAGAGTCTGCTATCCAAGCGACAGCTTGGCTTCTTGTTTTACAGATTACAATGATAAGTTAAAATATTAAATACTCTGTACGTAATACGGCATGAAGTTACATCAAATATAAATTCATCCAGCTAATGTCGTGCCCCACAGGACCTAGTGATACGCCTAGTAAGGCGCATGATGACATATGTGCTGATAACAGTAATGAAGTCGTAGAATGTAACATAAAGTGAAGCTTCAAGATTTGTTCATAAGAGACAGTAATCAGTATAGTTCTTGCCGAGCCTCGTGGGACCATAGGGCAGTGCTGATCTCCGTTTCCTGTAGCCCTCAGCCGGACACCAGCCAAAGCCACAAGACCATGGATACGGGGCCAGTGCATCACGTGGTATGCCCGTTTACTCCCCAGCTTTCGCTGGTACTTATTAACCGACCCCTGAGGGATGGCACGCTGAGTTGGCGTTGGTACACAGCAGCCGCGGGTGATAATCTGAACTCATGGCCTCGCTCTCTGTGACAATGTAACTTATGCACAAACTACATCATTTACAAGACCATAGAATGTAGCTGTGAGAAACATAGAGACTGACTGTGAGTATTGGTGAATGCGTTCTTCACGTTGAGGATCAGTTCGTTTCTCGTCAGCTGACAGCGAAGTCTGAACACATCAATATACAACACGTCCAGTAGCTGACCAGCGCATCATCGGCTCAGAACTAGCTGCTGAGCTGCCATTCAACACTTCAACGCCTTTAAAATTTCTACTTAAAATTCCAGCACTTTCCAGACTTTTCCACGATCTGTAGCAACTCTGGAATAATGACCTGTTGTATGCTGCATCACTGTTAAATACTGTAAAACACTATATTTTAGCTGCATCTTAATTAGGCGATTTTGGAGGGTAGAAATTTCACTGCATTTTAACTTGGCATTTTTCAGGGTGTACTTTGCAAGGTATAAAGTTCCCAGGTGGACAGACATTACTCCGTCTAACTAGAACTAGACTTCTTGTAATGCAGTAACAAGACAGTGACCAGTTACATTAACAACTGCCAGGACTAGTATTGCCAACACTACTGTACTCTGTAGCTAGGTTACAATGAAAGCAACCACAAAGTGCTACTGCAAATCCAAATTTTCGCCGATATTTAATCTCACGATTTTATGCTACTTGCGAAATTCGCAAAAATTAGATGCACGTGAAAAGTTAGTGTTTTACAGTAACTAACACCGCTGATAATAATTACACAAAGTTGCGTACTCGTTCTATGAGCAGATCGCTGACGAGTGTCACGGCCTTGACTGACAGCTTCCCACTGTCACGTGACCGGTGCGTCAGTAGTGTAGACAGCGTCTGAAGACCTCCGAGCTCCATGAACTTCAGCTGAGCGAACGGAAACTGACGAATGAGCGACGACAGTGCCGCGAGCAGGCGACTGCGCAGGGTGACGCTAGTCTCCACCGACAGCTGACGAATTAACTGGTGCAGTGCACCAGCTTCGATGGCTGCCACCTGCACTGACGGGTTACTGCACAATATGTCACATTCAATAAATAAATCAATAAATCAATCGATCAATCAATCAATCAATCAATCAATAAATCAATCAATCATATTTAATAACGTGGCCTAAACAACAAACAGCAGCTACAAGGACCACACAGTAAATGTAGTGGAGAAACACTTAGTATGATAGTCCCGGGTACGAGTAACGAAATAAGTGCATTTTCAGTGGCTGCTTAAATGTGAACAGCGACGGTGAGGGGGTAATGTTCGATGATAAATCGTTCCATATACGAGCACCAGCGACAGGGAAGGTGCGGCGACCGACAGTAAAAAGTCTGACAGCAGGAATGAACAGACTGTGAGTAACTGAGGACCAGAGTCTGCGACGAGAAGGGATGTCAGATAGCTGCGTGCTTGTTCTCAAGAAAACTCAACTCAGCTGGTTCCCGATTCACTGAAAAATCGTCGTCGTCGTCATTAACTCTCTGATAACACAGACTCAAGAGGGGAAAATGCATAACAACTAACATTGCCTGCAGTCACATCACCTGTTCTTCAGCAATGCTTCTGTAGAGCAAAACTGACACGGATGACTAGTGTTAAGTTCTTTTTAGTGTTTAGTTCATTTCCTAAACTCTTTTAGTTTATATGAAAATACATTAGTGACATTATTATTTGACGGACTGCATTCCAATCTCTGGTGTGGCCACATCTTCGTTCTGCCAGGCGTCATTACCTCACTGTGCCTTGACACAGTCTCAGCTTGTATGGGCACCGCTGACAGTTTCGGATGACTGCTTAAAACTCGGATGTTTTCAGAGTACCAGTACATACAACACAGTAGATGTATCACACTTTATGTACTATATAAATTCACGACTTAATTACTTACTTACTTGTGAACTGTTCACATTGGCATGCTAACCTCTGAACAGCTGAACTAAGCACGAGAGCAGCTTCACTTTGAACTTGATCATTCGTCGAGTTGAGGTCAGCAAGAACCAGCGGCAAGCCACCCATGTCCGCAAAATTCTTTGCATTATCAATCTAACAAAGAATAGTTAACATGATCAAGTAATACTTCCACAATATCCACTTCTTTGAAACGGTATTTTCGTTGTCCGGTTGGAAAGACGAAAAGTTGATAAAAAGCAAGCCTACATGAAAACTGAAACATGCAAAGTCTATTCAACAGTCTTTTGAATATTTCTGCAAAATGTCATCAAAATCGATCCTTATAACTTTGAGCTATACCATTTCAAAGTTGGCGCATTTTTTAGACACAGTGTAAAACTTTATTCACCACAATGGCAGCAAACAGACAGACACTGACACAAAACAAAATAACAAACAAGAGGAAAAATTTAAAAAAACACAATACAGATCACAACTTCAACGTAAGTTATGAAAGTAATGCGAAGAGTCTAAGATGAATGTCACACTACAGCTGTAGCACACAGTGAGTGTTACCTGGTGTAAATAGTATTCCAAATCCGAGAGAATCACTAGTCTCTCCTGCACGCTCAGGTCTTCTCCGTGACGATATCGTAGCAGCGTCTCGTTGAGAATTTCCAGATCAGTTTTCACATCCACATTCAATCTCTCAAACTCCCGCCGGATCTCATCGATCGACCGAAACTTCCGACCCGGCGACCCGTCTTCCTTCTGGACATCAGCGACACAAAGTGAGGAGTTATTTTAGCACATCGATATCTTAACACAATAAACACATTAATATTTTAACATATTGATATCTTAACCTAACAGTTTCAAAATTTCAATGATGTTTGGACTGTTTGTAGTTCAGTCAAACAGAACCATGTTGGTGATAGTGGAGTAAAGATGATAACACAAATAATCATCATAAATAATAATAATCATAAGAGCTCTACAGAGGGAAAATGTGGTCTCATTCTTAGGCACTTTCCTGCAAGATTAGTCAGTCGTTGCAGACATTGACACCTTTTGTTAATTTCTAAGCCTCGGGCTTTGTACTAGTGGGTGCAAAATAAACAATGATAATAATAATAATAATAATAATAATAATAATAATAATAATAACGCCGACAATTTCTAACGCGCTGTAACATGCTAGCGTCATTACAAGGGCGCGGCGTGCCTAGGGAATTCGTAATTAGTCAACAAAGTGGAAATGTGACTTTAGTGCAGTCTTGAAGGAGCCGACTGACTCCCGAGCTCGTGCCGTAATCATAATATTACATGGCAATACTGGCTTACAACTAGCACTGATTGGCCTATGATAAAAACACATACTGTAGATAAGATACATAGTATCTCAGTCTGCCAGGAGAGAAGTGGGTATGGGTATGCTGAATGATCTACAAAATAAGAATGTTTTCAGTCCACATTTGAAGGTTTGGGTATTGCTGGTTTGGTGGACACTGAGTGGGCGAGTGTTCCAGGCTTTTGAGGCTCCACAGCTGAAGGCTTTCTCATCCCAAAAACCTATGTCTCGATTGAAGGCTCGCTCATCCCAAAACCCATGTCTCGATCACGGCAAAAACAGGTCAAGGTTTGACGATGCAGATCCCAGGACTGAGGTAAACTGGCTGTATTAAACTTGTAATGGTTGCTATGATGAGTCTCAAAGAACTATAACAGTTTATCTCATTATCATATCATTGAGTTGCAAGAGCAACATATGAGGGATCACTATCAAACCAAGCACCAGAGCTTCACTAGGACACATTGTGGACACCAATAAATCAGCCGTGGTAATTTAAGACCACTTCCTGTGAGGCTGTGTCCATATAACTCCCCAGTAGTAATACCCTGACTGACTACATCCCACTTCCATCACCTACTTACGACCATCTCACTTCCACAGTTTTACCCAGTCATCCTGCTTAGTTCTTTTCTCAATATTCCACGATAAAGCAATGCTGCCGGCAGGCCACGAAAACAGCAAACGACAACTGACAGAATTCAACAGAATTTATACCATCACAACACAATACAGTAATTAATGTATGTAATTATTTGTTTAAAAATAAAACAAACCTGAGGATTCTGGACGTCGTCGCGTTGTGCTTTGAACTTTTTCAACGCCTGTTTCAGCTCGTTGTGAGAGAAATAGGAATTTTTCATGTTTATCATACCTGTACATCACAGTGTTTATCACACCTGTATATCACACCTGTACATCACAGTGTTTATCATACCTGTACATCACAAGTGTTTATCACACCTGTACATCACAGTGTTTATCATACCTGTATAACACAGTGTTTGTCATACCTGTATAACACACCTGTACATCACAGTGTTTATCACACCTGTACATCACAAGTGTTTATCATACCTGTATAACACACCTGTACATCACAGTGTTTATCATACCTGTACATCACAAGTGTTTATCATACCTGTATAACACACCTGTACATCAGTGTTTATCATACCTGTACATCACAAGTGTTTATCACACCTGTACATCACAAGTGTTTATCACACCTGTACATCACAAGTGTTTATCACACCTGTACATCACAGTGTTTATCACACCTGTATAACACAATGCCAAACAATGATTGCATCTTGATAAAAAAATATTTTCTAAAACTTTTAATAATTTCTAAACAACGTGTACACAATTTTACAATGTAAAATAGACAGTGACTTCAGCAAATCGAAATTGACATTAAACAGTTAAATATGACTAACACCGCATCATTTAAGAAAACCTGTTAACTAGTTTAATGTCAACTGTCAGTTATTCGGAACATGTCATCAGCGGTGAATCACTATTCTTTGCACTCGTCCAGCGACTGCACAACGATAATGAACAGACATAGAGCTGGGCAAATTAAAACAAACAGTTAGAACTAATGAAAGGTACCTTCTCTATCCGCATGTTTCCAGTATTTCAAGTCTTCTGGCGACTCACTACTCTAAACAAAACACAAAACCAACGTCAACTATGTGATACAATACTAGACAAACAGCTTTGACAATAAACGTCAATCAAGATATGAAATAAACAAACAAATCATACAAGTAAGTAAGATAACTTATGAGGCGCGGCTTTAACAGTTAGTCACAATGCACCGCGATCTCAGCACACGATCAAAAATGTCTTTAGTAGCCGCTTAAATCGTTGAAAGCTAATGTCATCTTGTCGCAGTTCAGCTGGAAGGCTGTTCCACAGCTTCAGACCTGCAGCTGCAAAACACCTGTCTCCATAGTTGCTGTAGGTTCGCATCACAACGCACGTCCTTGATGTGGCAGAATGCAGCTGACGACGACCTTCGTCGGAGACCAACACCTTGCAATATCTCACAAATTGTTTGTTTACTAGAGAAAGTAACATTGATAAAGTGCCCTATTTCAATGAATGTTGCCATGGTTACCGCTGATGAATCCTGCTCTGCATTCAGTTCCTCCAATGCTTCTTCCATTGCTGACTTCATCCGATTCACACTAATCTCCTCTGTACAACACGCCAAATCATGCTCAATCTTCTCGTTATTCACCCAATGGTTCATATGATTGTTCCCACGGCCAAAAATTACACCCTGAAATTCTTACATTACCACCGCACTTCAGGGGTAATTTTTGGCCAACGAAACAAAGTCAAATTTTAAATTAGTCAGAAGTTGCATTAGTGCATAAAATGTCGAATAAATTTAATTTTATACCTCTAAGCTGTCACCAAAAGCAGCCAGAAATTATTACATTTTACATCATGACTTTGTGTATGCATCAAACTTTGATGATGCTATAACCAAACAAATATGGACTAAACAGCAGTTCCCCAAGGTTCACAACGTGTTCCCTCGTCTAAAAATTACTCCATCAAGTGCTTGGGAAATATGACAATTTCTGGAGTAATTTTTGGCTGAGGAAGCACAGCGTGAACCGCGGGGCAAATCGCACAGTTGCCCTCTGCAGAAGTCCACATTTGTATATTGACATAACTGAACCACAAGCAACAGGAAATATTGTTATCAAGATTACATTCTGTTCAATACCTGCAGATCTGGGTGGTCTGGAACTCATCAGTTTTGCTTCCTTCTCACCTGTTTCCAAGTTGAGCCTCACGTGAAGACCTTTCGGTATTATCTGACCTGTCATGTACATAGAAGCAAAATGATCCAAACAACTCAATGAATCGTAAGTTGCATTTTAATAGCAAAAACAAAAATACTAATTCGTTTACAATTTGTTGCCATCATCTCGTAATGCTGATTATAATATCGCCTTACGGCTTTTCTAAATTTCCCAGAATCCCAAACTGAACGAAGAAATACAAGTTATATATCTCCCCTAGATTAACCCATTCTCAGCAGTTTTATTCCACCTCAAATCATAACATGCATACGTATATTGTGAGTTTTTGTTTATGTGTTAATTTCTATAATGCTGTTTGTGTATTTTAAACTTCTTATTTGTACTATTTTGCCCTGTCTGGCTACACTTACACATAATTAAAACTAATAAAAGTAAGTTATTGGTTAAAATCTATACAGTACTACAGAATGCAATACAGACAGAGCACAGCTGACCAGGTTCAACAGTCTTCCAGTCATCAGTAGGTTCAAAGACACCAGAAATATCTTTCATGAAATCCACAGTTTCACCTACCATACATCACATGCAGTAAGTAAGTAAGTAAAGTGTACATTTATATAGCACATTCAGATAAAAAATCTCTAATGTGCTAAGAACGTCTCAACAATATTTCACAAAAGCTGAGTTTTCAGCCTGAAAATGATGAGAATCAAGAGCTGAGTCACGAAGACTCTGACATCCCAGAATTCCAAACTGAACGAAGCAATACAGTGTATTAGAGATGGACCAAAAATTTGTTTCTGTTTTCTGCTACACAAATGCTACCTCTTGTTGGCTTCAGCAATTTTCCAGTGTTGGCAAGAAATAATAGAAACGTCTGGAGAGGGAATGTTATGTCATAGCAAGACTTGCCACAGATTATCAAGTCATCATGGCATTCACTTCATAATGGCAGTGTTGGAATTGGCAAGGTTTGGGGTTCAACCCCACCCCAGTTCATGTCTACAGTCTCTCAATTTTGAGTGAAAATCTGTTGTAAATTTCAATCCCTGTGCAAAATTCCAAACACTTCGTCATCTGACCCCCACAGTTCTTTAAGCTAAGTCCCACACTGTATAATGGTTCTAGTGGTACATGTTGGGACTGGCTTATCAAAGTGATAAAACATTATGAGTGGAAAAAACATTCTTTATTAACACTACAGCATGTTTAATAGTGTTACAGATAATGTCATCTGTAGATATTGTCTATGTTTGACAGTAGAACTATTCTGTCCAACTGTGGTGTCTGGTGCAATTTCTTAATTCACACTGACAGCACATTTAAACACGAGCAACTCTAGAAAAACATGAATAAACAGAACCACACTAAAAAGTGCCTATCCAAAGATCTGTGGGTTGAAATTCAAAAAAAAAATTAATCAGTTACCATAATATATCAGTCATCAGTCATCACTTATCAGCATTAAAAGAATGAGAAAACACAACACCACAACAATAAAAACCTGACAGCAAAAGCTGAACATTTCCCATCAGAAAGTCTAGCAAATTTGGAGCTTTCTGGGACCCATCACTTCAGTACCATGCACTTCGCGGCATTCTGGTTGACTAACACTACCGGTAACCCAAATGATATCTGCAGAGTGCCGACCCCATACAGACCCACGACTGCATAGTGCATGCTTGACCGTAATCAATCCTCGACTAACTCCTAAATCTTACTCCAAATGAGTCAAAAGTTTCTCCCACTTCAAATCTCCTATCAGCCATTTCACTTGAAGTGTAAATAAAATATGTCCTGAAGGCAACATCTTAAGCCATGATTTGCTAGAATTCCCAACAGTATGTATTCAATTTTAGCTGTCGGGTTCCCGACATCTATACACAGTGTACATACCTTCAACTAGAGCATCATCATCGTCAACCATATCAGTTTCCATGGCAACCAGAGCATTATTAGCATCAGTATCTGATGACTTCTGCCCTTGGCTGTCCTCACAGCCGACATTACACAGAGTGATTGACATACAAATACAGATGACGACACAAGTTATCGTGGTCATCTTGGCTGAACACATCATAAGACCACTTGGCGTTAACACTGCAACAATCACACACCTGACAAACGTAAATTTCTGTATAAAAAAAAGCTGCGCTGTTTCAGGTAAACCATGGAGACAAAAGACGACAATAGCAGACCTCTGCAAACTAAACTAAACCTAACTCAGTGAATTGCTATCAACTCAGATCCGATAACAGCCGGTATTCTGGCTGATTGCCGGACTTTTCGTACCATAGACTATTCGTACCATAGACGTTTCGTACCATTTGTGGACTTTTCGTACCGTGGACGTTTCGTACCATGGATTTTTCGTACCATCCTTGGATTTTTCGTA
>Ga0056114_1001554_pt1 | contig 10647 bp, 10 predicted proteins | sample WorMetHERISLAND1_FD_77005 | JGI IMG/M metagenome (GOLD analysis project Ga0056114, IMG submission 77005) | Marine gutless worms symbiont microbial communities from Max Planck institute for Marine Microbiology, Germany - Olavius loisae HERON... ... | reverse complement strand
TGTGTGAACCCTACTCAGGTGTTGGTCATTGTGTTACTCACATGGCGTGTGGAGTGTGGTATTGTGTTATGTGTATACCACCTGTGTGAACCGTACTCAGGTGTTGGTCATTGTGTTACTCACGTGGCGTGTGGAGTGTGGTATTGTGTTATGTGTATACCACCTGTGTGAACGTACTCAGGTGTTGGTCATTGTGTTACTCACGTGGCGTGTGGAGTGTGGTATTGTGTTATGTGTATACCACCTGTGTGAACCTACTCAGGTGTTGGTCATTGTGTTACTCACGTGGCGTGTGGAGTGTGGTATTGTGTTATGTGTATACCACCTGTGTGAACCTACTCAGGTGTTGGTCATTGTGTTACTCACATGGCGTGTGGAGTGTGGTATTGTGTTATGTGTATACCACCTGTGTGAACCGTACTCAGGTGTTGGTCATTGTCCACGTGAATAGTGTGAGCTACACAACATGGTACCATAGTGACAACCGTTTGAGGGACGTTCAGATGAAAATCTACATCAAGGGTTGTTCGTGATGTTTGACGCCTATATTATCTCGATTGTGTGAACTCTTCGTATTCTTTGTATTGTGATGTATTTTCTGTGTGTGAGCTATTGTGAGCATGCCTGTATTTGTGAATGCTGTTAATGTGGGCTCTTGTGTGAATTTGCTGCCTTCTAGACCTCTTATAAAGTACTTTCACTTTATTGCTGTTAATTTAATTTTTCTTCTCTGTGTTTATGGCTTGCATATGTGAGAGACTATTTGCTGCACTCTGTATACAATTACAGTTTATTTTGCAATTTTGACACTATTTATTATCATATTTGTTGTACATACATTAACTTTGCACTTAAACTACAATTTTACTGCATTTGTCAAGATTGTAGCCTAGGTTGAGGCTGTAGCACCAAATTAAGTATGCAGTAGGATGGAGCACTTGACTTAGATTACCTCTAGCTACATGAATCCTTGTTTGGCCACAGCTACCAACTAGTGCCCCTAGGATTGAAAAGTGGCATTAATGCAGAATTGCATTCCATTTACAGACGTCACTGTTAGCTTGGATGTGCAAATTTTACAGTATATGACAAAAAAAATAGCCTCCTGAATATATTTACTGCGTTCTCAGCAATCAGTCATAAATTTAATTTGAATTTTTTATTTTTAACATTCTTATTTGCTCTGTAATTGTGAGGCAATGATTGGCAGTCTTTAGCACCTAGAAATTTTGCACTCTTATTTTTTTGCACTGTAAAATACTAAAACTACCTGTACAGCTAAAATTTGCCTGATTGCTGGAGTCATGATGAGAGAGTTGCATGTTATGCTGGCTGTCTTCTTCCCGACTTGTTAATCACTGCTGTTGCCTGAACCTCCCGCGTTCATCCTCAACCAAGACAGTGCACCAGCAGTTTAATCGTGATTTGTTACCGTTAAATTTGACAAACAAAAACCTTGGGCCAAGTGTGTAATATGTGTGAATAACTGTTACAGGTAGATGGGAAATGATGAATGATGAATTGTTCACTCTCTGTGATAGAACAGCTGCCAAACATTGCCTTGCACCGGTATACATTGCATTATCTCCATGTTTGAGGTTCAGTTTGACTGTTTGACCCTGGTCTATTACTTATTGTTAACATTGACTGATTTGTTGTTTGGTTTGATTAATTTGTTTCTTGATTTGTTTATTGATTTTTTGAACATTTGGTTGATTAAATTTGTTTCGATTTTTTTAAAAATTTTTTAGCTCATATATATAACACACAGCAATGATGTCACACACTGTGTCTCAAAAAATGCACCAATTTTGACATTTATTGTTGTGTTTATTGGCAAAGTTGAACTGCCATGTTGCCAAGTAATGTTCATACAGATGGAATATACCTTTTGTTACCAGTTTTTTAAGGTATATTTCTGGTAAACATTATCCAAATTGGTTAGGGTTCAATGGGGTTATTGCTAAAGTGAAAAGGATGATATTTTTTGAGACTCAGTAGTTTCCATAGTCTTGACTTTGATGTCATTACTGGTGTATGACTGACTGACAGACTCATGAAGAAGCTGTTGCATCGATAGTGGCTGCTAACGTGCCGTTGTCATACAAGCGACTTCCAATTCGTCTCTATCAGGTTGCAGCCGGCCGATACTTTTTACGCATGTTCTCTTTATAGTGTATTTGTAGTGACACAGTTGTAGAAGCTTGTGTTAATATATAAATAAATACAGAAATTGAATGCCACACACATACACTGTGAGTCAAAAAACAGGACGCTTAATGTTTCATGATAACATTGGAAATGTGAACCGATTTTCAAATTTTTATATGAGCAGATTTGCAAGGAAATTTACCACGTAAGTCAATTAAAGATTTTCACCTCATCTACTGTTTGTACACTACCGTTTGAAATTTAAAAATGAAAAATACAATTGATTTCTTACTTTGATTGTCATACCTAATAAACTGAATGTAAAAAAAATTTTTAATATTATTCAATAATCTCGCTTAATTTTTTGGTCTTTCTGTGATTCGGTGACGACATAAATGACTACAACTTGGGTTTTAAATGGATGAACGTTTACTGTTTTATGAAGCTTAACCTTGCTTTTCTGTATTATCTTTACTCGTATTGATGATTTTGGAGGATGGTGCATGCCTTTGTGAAGTATATCTTATAAGCATGTATGATTTGTCATGTGTATGTTTGATAATTTGCTGTCAGACTGTTTGAAACTTACTCGTCCATAGACACTGGTAACACTGGCTACATATTGTGCTGTTAGATAGGAAGGAAGTTTCGCGATGAAGCTCGCCCAAAACATGGGCTGTTACGATGTCGTGAATTTGAGATGAAAGGTGACATTTCATTATGCTCTACGTCTCAGACTTTTATTTTGCATTGTTATAATTGACTGTTCACTGTTAATTGCATGTTTGTTTGTGCATTTAATTCGTTGACTCGACAGTTTGAAATGACGTGTCTGTGTGTACTGGTGGTACGAGTATGCCTTCTGTGTTGTCTACAGATTTGTACACATTTGACGCCGATAGCTCAAGTGCAGAAGCAACGTTTAGTGAAGTCTGTGACAGTTACGTGCGGATTTTCACACGGCTTGGTCTGCCGTTTGTTCAAGGTGTGGTTAGTGTTATTTCAGTCATTTATGATAATGTAGGCATGTCTTCGTAGTCATAACTGTAGGTGACAAATTGACAATGTTGGTAATTTTATTATGTTGGAAGGCGTTTTACTTGGTTTTTATCTGAAAGATTGCAGAGGATTGTAATGCAGCATATGTAGTAGAATAACTTGTTTAATTAATAGGAAAATCGTTAGCTCAGAATCCTACCAGTGGTCAGCAACTTCCAAAAAACCTTCCATCAGAGAATCATAATCTCTGCCAGGTGTACTCGTCACATATTCCTGTCCCACAAAAGCTTGCATATATTTATTAACGTTTGATTAACGGGCTAAATGCTTTAACGAAAAGTGCATTGAGTGCATTTGTAGAAGGCGTATAATGCCTTTATGTGTTTTGAAACCAACGCTAGCAGTTAGAGTGTACGACTTTGAATGAAAGTTCTCTCGTTGCTGCATGGTACAGCATACAGCATCTCAGTCTACCAAAGAAAAACGTGAGGTCAGACTGTGTAGATTTACTGTTTGTTGGCAGTGTTGTCTGTTTTACCAAGTTGAATGTGTATTGTTTAGTTCTGGCGAGTTCCGGTGATATGGGTGGTAACACATCACAAGAGTTTCATTTGCTGTCAACTGCCGGCGAAGACACTCTGCTCTGCTGCTCATTGTAAGTGTAGTCTCACAGGCTGTTGCTGTGTTGACTGGGCCTGGGCAGCCCCACTGTCGTTCAGGCTTGGCAACCCTGCCCTCTGTGGGAGCCATCCCCTAGTCACCTCATATCAGTGTAGACTAGGAGATTTGCTGTGTTTTTTGTGTGTCTGCACGCTTATTGTGTTTCTGTTTTTTTGTGTGTATTTTAGTGTTCCTCCTTCGGTACTTTGATACTGTTGGCTGGGTCTTTTGACCTGTAAACCGTCTCCCAGATAACCTATACTGTGTTGGTGGAGACATTAAACCTTGCTCAATCAATGTAGACTGGGCGTCAATATGTTACCTGGCCGTCTTCTAGTTTTAGTGTCTTTAATTTGTGCATATGTTCGTAGTTTACTTGTTTGGTTGTTTAGTTTTTTTGTGTTTTTGATTGCAGTTATATTATGTGGTCAGTAGCAGCCATGTGCTTCCGAATATTTTGCTTGGTATTTTGCATTGGCCGAGAAGATCGGCTGTGAATTGATCTGTAATGTGTCATGCTGCTATGTAGTGCACTGTGACACTAAACACAAACATTATATTGCACTTTCACTATTAAAATTTGGCAAATGTGGATGAGTTGGTTTCTAAGCTGTGCAAAATGCTGACGTAGCCTGCTAATTGTGTAAGAAATTCGCTGTATTTTCATCAGATGCTCACTTTGTGCTTAATTGTGGTTTCAGATGTGGAAAAGGCATCAATGCAGCATTACAAGGTTTATCAAAGTTCTTTTTCATCCGTCTTTCATACGTTAACTGGGCAGTTTGGAAACTGTCTTGTATTATGTGTTACCGTGACCACTTTTTCAGAAAAGTCTTCTGGCACTTATTCAAACATTACGTCTGGCTGAGTAATATTGTGTAGTCTTGTGAATACTGTATACATACCATAAAACTTCGAATAGAAACTCGGCTTCTGTTAGATCAAGTTACTTCTGTCTTGGCTTGTACTAGTGACCTGGCTTCTGTTGCAGACCCAATGTCTATTCGAACATCTGACTTAAGACCCCGGCTTGTATCAGTTGGTTGGTTGGTTGGTTTGTTAGGGTGTAACAGCATTTTGAGTGCACAAGTAGCGGCTGGCCTATATATATAGCCAGATTGTATTAGAGGCCTGTCTTCTATTTGTGACCCGGCTTCTATTAGTATTTTTATGGTATGTGATTGATGAGTTCTTTATCAACTGATACAGCATCACGTGAGAAGTCTTAGCTGTGATTGTGTTCTGTTCTTTTGTTTTGACTGAGTAAAACGTCGTCTTGGTTGTTAGTTGGGAAAAAGCCAACCTGATGCCATCATTTCCACCTGCGTATTTTATGGACATTTTGACATGTCATATATTTATGTTGGTTTGACATTACATTAGTGTGTGCCGGTAGATAATGACAGTTGCAGTGTTCATATGATTATCAATAGAAATTTACTGCTGGAGTATTTGAGCATGTTGATATTTAGCCATACAGGTAGTACGTATTAACAGTGAAGGCAGTTTGTTGATCTGATGTCATCCTGTAATGTCACTGTTGTTGGGTGTGTATGCCATAACTCATACGTCACTTAACAATACAGATATTGATGACAATCTGTGGTGTTGCATCTAATAATATCCCCGACAACTTTGCATTACACTGTATTGTTGCTGATACCTGTGTTTTTTGTTCTTTTACAATCTGTGGTTGTTCAGATCAGGAAGCTAATTCAAAGCACTGTGATCGTCAAGACTGTCCAGGCACATACCAGCAGCAGTCTGGGATTGAGGTCGTAGAAGATGAAAACGTTCTTTTTATCAATTGTTTAAATGTGTTAAAGGTTGTAATTCTTCTGGTGGTGATTAACATTAGAGGTGCAGTCATGGCCGCAAGAGTCAAGGCCAAGGCGAGTTTGGCTTAAAGGCCATCTGCAGATGTTTCGGCCGGACTCAAGGAAAATATGACAGTGCTTAAGTAAGTAGGTACCATACCACGTAACTTGACAGTATTAGTTAAGGTCGCCAGTCATTATTAAAGTGTTGAAAACCATGCAAAAGTTAATAAGAACGTAATGGGAATTTCATATTACATACAAATGAAGGAATTGGCCTTTGAGGCTAAGACAAGGACTTGACTTTCAAGATCAGTCACATATCTGGCCAGCGTCATGACTCCATCTCTGCCAGTAATGAGCTTTGTATTGGTGTATTTAGCGGTATGTCTAATGTCTTCGTTGTTTCAATGTCTTGTAGTAGCCATCACAACATATCTTTGCTTTTCTTGTAGATGCAAGAGTTTTTTGGTGACATTTCACTGTTGTTTGTGTTGCAGGTTGCACATGCTTTCATTCTAGGAACAGCTTACTCAGAGGCACTAAATGCTGTGTACATGGATAAACAGCAACAGAAGTGGTAACCTTGCAATACTGCATGCAGTTCACGTTTTGTTACTGTAAGGTTTGGTTTTATTGTTCCAGTAAATTTTTAACTGATGGTTCAGTGGTGGTTTATTCCCACGGTCCACATCCACAGTCGTCTGGGGAACGGCTTTTAGACAGTCACTTTTTTGAACCAGTTTACCAGTAACCATTTCAAACCATGTACTAGCATTGAACCTTCTCTAAATTTTGGGGGTCCAAGCTTAAGTGCCGAAAAACATTGAGGACCCGATCCAGCATTTATGTGATAGTGTAGGCATCAGACTTGACTGTAAAAGGCAATTATAGCATATCCACAAATACACACAACAAGCAGAAACTTTGGGTGGACATCCCAACCCACATTTTTGGCGACTGGACCCCTTTGCCCCTGATGAAAAACAGTGCATCGAGATGGTTTTCATCAGTGAAACAATGGGTTCCAGAACTCTTCAGTGGAACACTTCAGTGTTGAAAACCACAGAGGAACGCGCACCTTCCTCTCAGAATTTGGACTAGATGATGGCGATGAAAATTGTTGCCTTGGAATTGTGATATTTTATAACATATTTTACCATTGCTTATACAGCAGCAGTGAAACGCATTCTGTTGCGGCGTTGTTGCTTGTTAAAACTGGATAAAATGACATTTTTTCACATTAAAAACTGAAGCACACTGTAACAACACTGTTCAAAAACTTACCTATAGAAATGCAAAAATTGTTTCAGTTTCTGAATGACTTTGCCCATCCCACAAACCCTCCACCGCACGTGTTTGTGTGGTGGGTTGCTGTGACTGCTCTCAAGAGTTTTGGTTTATCACAAGAGATGCACTGTGAGGGTCGGTGTAAATCGTCATCACGATGTGTTTTTAGGCCGTTACACATGGACTGCTTTGGTATTGGCACCACTCGTCTGCTGGCGGCATCAGTTGAAGTCCTGTCTTCCAATGACAAAGTGCAATGGCCGAGACTGCTGGCTCCGTACCAGATTTGCATCATACCACAGACAGTATGTTGTGAATTTCGTCTCTTTGGCTATTATATGTTTACACAATGTTTTAGTGAGGTCAGGCACGGAGTTTTGTGCAAGATAAAACTAAAAGTTGTGGATGCAGAATAGAATAGTCTTCAGGTGGCATTTTTAGATGTACCTTTATACATCCTAAACATAACTTGTGAGCAATGGCAGAGGCTGTATCAGCCCACTGGGGCTAGAAATTATATGCATTGCATAGAGGAGGGGAGAGGCTGTCAAAATAGTGCGGGGCTAAGCCTCCTCTCCCCCCCCCCTCTTAACTCGCAGCAATGAACTCACTCCCTCAGACTCTCACGTAAGGGTGTAAGGATTCAGAAGTCATTGTCGCAGATATGCATTCTAATGAGTACCGTTCTTGTGTTAGTGTAATGTTTTGTTGACTTGTAGTCTGGATACAAGTCTGACGTTACAATGGCACTGGCTGAATCTCTGTATGACGAGATATCAGCAAAATGTCGTGGACTGAGAACTGAAGTGGTTATTGATGATCGGCTTCAGATGTCCATCGGCCAGCGACTCCACGACGCTCATGCTTGTGGATATCCTCTAGCTGTCGTACTAGGCAAAAAGGTTTGTAACGGTTTACACTTGATAACATGAAACCTCTTGTTTAGCCCTTTGATGCCCACTGTTGCCATATGGGTACATCCTTTGCCAGACTGGATTAAGCCGTCATTTGTAATTTTTGACATGCGGGCACTCTGACGCTCAGGGCTGAGCGTCAGAGTGCCCGGATGTCAATAATTACAAATGACGGCTTAACCCGGTCTGGCACAGAATGCTTTATAGCTGTACTCATATGGCAACAGTGGACGACAAAGGGTTAACCGTAAGGGCAAAGAAGTAAATTTGCACATGAAAGTGCTAGATTTACGGGTAGCTATTTAAAAGGGTTTATTGTAGTTTAAAAAGTTTTGGAAGCTGTTGGCATTTTCTTAACATTTTGTTGATTTTTCTGCTTTTCACTTGTCAGTTGTTGCTGTTTTGCCCGTGTATTGTAGGCGTTGCTTGACAGTCCTTTGTTTGAATACATCAACGTCTACGAAGAGACGCAGAGATTTCTGACTCGATCAGAACTTATTGATGAATTGTCTTCTGTGGAAACTGTCTAGATAAATCATGTTCATTGCAACAATTGCATTGTACAGTGACTTGTTTATAAGCAAATGTACACAGTTACATCTCATGTTTGCAATAGTAAAATTGCTAACATTTGTAACTCTGTAGTGACTCAAATGTCAAAGATATGATGCTTAAATTGGAAGATATCATATATATTATCACTTTTTAATCCAACCATTTAACAAATAGTCAGCAACAAGCGCCCTGCTGTCACATGGAAACCACATGATGCAGCGTACTTTTTCCTACGCTCAGTGACTTCGATTGTTATTTGCTTCAGTTTCCAAAAGGTGAATGCCATTATGCACCGGCCTAGCTAACATGAGGTTGAACTTCCGCCTCAGTTGTCCACTGCTTAAAAGCAGATTGAATGAGAAACAATATAAATAAGTAACAACATCATGTCAAATGTGGTTTGAAACAGAGTGCATAATGACCTTTTGTGGTCATCAAAGGTCATTGATTTTGGCACCAATTGAAAGCGCATATGGGACTTCCTATTGGTCCTCAATAGTAAGAGACACTTTTCCATACCGCACTCCTGTTCTGGCCAAAATTTCAGGGTGTTACCATTGGAATAGATCAGTGATGTTTGGGTCGTGACCATAAGACCCGCTGTAGGTGGTTTCCTATAGGTGGTCCTTTGTTAACAAACCCTCTATTTCACATCGTTACATCACATCAACTGTTAGATAAGCATATTCCCCTTGTAAATGCGTTGGACAATTATTTTGGGGGAGTTTTGGGGAACAGTAACTCACTACTAGCGGCTGTCAAGCGCGTCGTGTTGAGGTATTAGCTGCCACAATCAGTCAATAGAGCGTCTATACTGCAGTGTTTGGACCGTCCCATTGGAAATGTGTTAGGATTGGTGAAATTGGGGGTCATGGGAATGCATTATCCGATTTTGATCCCAGCCCAAAACGACTGTGCAAAGTTATCAAATTCTATTCAAAATTGTGACCGCAGGAGCGATGACAGACAGACACCAGCGATCGTCTTATAATCTGTCCATGCTATGCTATAGCAATGGGACAGATAAAATGTTTGCTGATGAATGATACAAAAATTTGGAAGGTGATATTTAACGAGTCACACAGTCATGATTTGCAGGAAGATCTTGTGCACTTTCAGTTAAGCGTAAAGCCCAAAGCGGTGAGCTGGCTATCAGTGAAACAGAAAGTGCTAAGTGTAGTGAGAGTGGACTAAAATATAAGACACCACTTCACATTTTTGCTTGCAACAAACGAATGCATCTACAAATTTGTAGGATTTTTGGCACATATAAAGAAACTACGTAAACATAAAGCAGCAAGTAAGGTGGTGTTAAATCGTGTTATAACTTGTTCGCCAGGGGGCGCTACAAAGCTAAGTACCTCCACTGCATTATAACAGTTTTGCTTACTCTGTACTCTTTAATTTTTTAGACCATAAAACAATGCATCATTATTACAATTATGTGCTGAACAAATATTCGTCTGGTTTTGCTATGTGGTAGTATTTATCAGCACTTTACTGTGTTGTAAACGGCTACCTGTTTTACGTGTTATTTGTTCTTAAAAATAACGCATTCAATACCGTTTAAACGTAAGTGGTGTCTTTAATTGGGGCCACTTGGTCGCCGTCTTTTGTCTGTCGTATAAGCTGAACGGTGTGTCATTTATCCATGAAAATTTCAAGCTAGTTAAGTAGCTTTGACAGAGATATTGACGCTGATCAACATCATGAGACATGAGACAAATGTTTCTAAAATTGCATGATGATGTACCATGTAGCCCTACATCGTGATAGTGCAGTGTTTTACGTCTCCACCAACACAGTATAGGTTATACGGGCGACGGTTTCTACAGGTCAACAACAGAAAAGCACAATAAGCATGTACATAAACACGAAACACAGCAAATCCTCTAGTATACACTAATATGCAGCGACTAGGGGATGGCTCCCACAGAGGGCAGGTTCGCCAGGCCTAAACGGTGGTGGGACTGCCGCCGCGGTACCCACCATTTTGTTTGATTACAATTATAATGTTAATTGTAACTGCTACTTCCATGCAGGGGGATCTGGCTGGCCACATTCGCACGTTGTCCTTGTGACCTAGTCGTCCGTAATCGCACATCATTTACGTTCTTCTCTGACAGGAAATTGTTGCTCGTTTTTACCGCGCGATGCACTTTAGTGCAAAGCGCGGTATTGCGATCGCATGTCGTCTGTCTGTCTGTAACGTTGGTGAATTGTGATCACATAGGTTGGAATTCTTCGAAAATAATTTCACC
>Ga0056114_1001553_pt1 | contig 10649 bp, 8 predicted proteins | sample WorMetHERISLAND1_FD_77005 | JGI IMG/M metagenome (GOLD analysis project Ga0056114, IMG submission 77005) | Marine gutless worms symbiont microbial communities from Max Planck institute for Marine Microbiology, Germany - Olavius loisae HERON... ... | reverse complement strand
TGGCGGCCGGCCACAGCGGGCAGTTCACCCCCATGCGGTTACCTGTCAACACTGTGATACACACTACTTTAGTAGGCCTCGAACCCGCAACCTTCCGATCATTGGTCCGACGCGCTACCAGTAATGCCACCTTACACTTTGCGAGTCTTACATTTGAGGCCCTAGTTAGCCAACTTAGACCTAACAGACGTTGGCCTATCTTGGCACTAAAATGAACTCCAGCAATTTGTTCAAGAAAATAATTATGTTTGCTTAACGGTTTTTCTCAGGCCAGTGGTTGCATCTGTCTAGTTTAGAGTCTAGTCTACACGTGTATAACGTTTAGACAGCGTCATCACTTACCTTGTAGAGATCTTTCGCCAGCCACTTAAAGATTTTTCAGTGGTCATTTCCTGTATAGCTCAGCACAATATGAGTCAAAAGCAGCATTGTTGGGCGTTTTTCAATCAAGGTAAGCGTTCATATAATTATTTGTACTTTTAAGTTGTGTATGGAGGTGTGAAGCTTGGATGGTAAGTGTCTCGTTATCATGTAACTGAAACTGAAACATTATGCGTCATTGCTTATGTTGTACGAATATGAGAGCGTGGACTTATGTGAACGATTCTGGTTAGCTGGCTTAATTGTTCGGAAGTCATCTTTATAGTGAGTCGCTGTCGTAAGGTCGACCGTCGACGATTGATGAAGAGACGCTTGTACTGATGTTGCAGAGGTCGAACTCGAATCTCTTTTGATCACCATTGGAATTGGTTCGCTGACGTGATGACGCTTGAAATTTACCACACCTCATGTGTGGGTGGTCCCCCTCACACAGATTGGGGCAAAAGGTCATGCAAGGTCGTTGATTGTTCCACCACCAAACAATATCAATATTTTTAAGTGATGCTCTCTTTGAATTAGTATTGACAAACGTGTTATTTTTTTTCTTTTGCCGGACTATATGTCAGATTCAATCAACACAACAACTTTTTCATATTTATTGAAAGTTGAAGTCAACTTAGGCTACTAAACATAAATTGAAACCAGACAATTTCTATACAAGACAAAAACCAACGTCATGAGTATTCCGAATATCACTCTCCAACGAAACTGTTTAGTATATGAATTCAAACATAGTCGGCAAAACAACTTCACGACACCACAAACAAATGACTTAATACACACTACACAATCTTGTATCCTTATAGCGTCTTATAATCATGCAGATCAGTACAAAGATCAAATCGTTGCAGTAATGGTTGGTCGTGTAATGTTTAATATCCCACTCGACACTCGACACATTAGAGGTCATTTTGGACAAGATATTTTTACAGGCCTGTTGATTCAACCAACAGTGTCAAAACACTGAATGAGGTCACCTCAGTCTCACCAGGTTCATCTTAAAACGACATAACTTATAATACGACATGTATGTACATACAAGAAATCGTTGCAGTATCTTATGCCACATCACAACATATTGTATAGGACATTTCATATATATACTTCAAAAATACGCTCAAAGTATATACCAGTATCTACTCTTCGTTTTGTTCAAAATGCCAAGTCCAACAAAATTACAAGTGTCACTCTGTTTAGTGCTAATGGCTAATGGAAGTCAGTCATGTGAACAATACATAGTTATAGGCCTAGTTATACTGCACTGTGCTTTAAATGTATTATTTTTGTAATATTTTTCTTAGGAAAAGTGCGCGAAGATTACGACTGCCAGATGATGGAATATCTATATAACACAAAACATGGTAAAAATCGAGTTAACTGTAAGACGTACTGCCGATACAACTTCACACTAGCACCTTTAGATCATAAAAGCAAATTAATCAGATCTTGAAATAAACAAATAACACCAAAACACAATAAACACGTCAGTTAAACAACACGTGGTCACATTTTCGCTGACCATAGTTGTGATTGTGAAGTTTGAACTTTGTGAACATTGTTTTTGGTTTGAACTTCAAATGTTTTGAACTTCACAACTAGGCCTGTGTCGTTAACCAGTCCACCAGCTGACAATTGGTATCAGTAGATAAGAGTCTCTATAGTATACGGTAGCCGGACAGCTTGGGTGGTTTCTACTGTTCCTTGGAGGCGGACACCTTGGGTGATATGAGTGTTGGGGAGGGGTACTGACAGCGAAGTCGTGGTTGTGGCTTATTCAGTTTAAACCAAGATGCAAAAACTGAGTTAATTTTTTAAATTCGAAAATAATTACAATTGCATATTTTTTCTTACATCTCCTTTTAACTAGTGCCGCTTATTCACTCATATACGCTCGGATAGGCTTAACGAATTAACGACATTAGGAAGACGTTTCGCGTACACGACAAAGGAACCACCCAAGGTGTCCGTCCCCAAGGTGACGTAATACCACCCAAGATGTCGTACAATCCAGTATACACGCCTGCACACGTTACGCTTCTTCTCGGGTAGACCAAATTAAACAGGAGCAACTTAGGTTTCGTTCGTATTACGAAAGAACGTCTGGGCCAATTTTCATAGCGCACACACATTTAGATGCATTATAATTCAATATTGTTCGTCAGATGGCGCCACGCAAGCTGAATTTTTGCAATTTTCACCGTTCAGTAAACCGATCCCTCTAGTTTTTGCGGGATAAGTTTCATCCATAAATTCTGACGCATCCCCCCTGAGCGGGGCGTCAAAAGGGCTTGGGAAAAACGATCTATTTTCTGACTTTATGTGCCAATATCTCGAAAACGGTAGGAGATACGTTCATATTTACCGGGTACTAATACGAAGTTGCATATGCGCTTTTGATAGGCACCAAGATCGATGACCTCAGATGACCTTGAAGTGTTAGGCCTATAAGTTGGAATTATCTCAGAAATTCGCATGATTTCGCAGATTTGGAAAGCAACAACAGCTAAACAAATGAAGATGGACCCATATTGTCAACGCCAGAATTGTAGCCCGCTAAAAGAACTTTTCATCGATGTGTAGATTGATACTGCTGGGCGTCCTCCGGTACGGGGTCTGCAATCAGTGGGGAAAATGGCAATTTTCAACCTGTATATGCAAAAGATATCTCGCCCGTTTTATTTGGGCCACCCAGTAAGTTTATACAAAACAGTAATAAAAACCGCACCCAAAACGCACCATACTACTCCAAAAAAATTACGCATACATACAATACACATTTAGGGTTATGGCAGTCGTTTAGTCTTCACTTTTGGACTTGCGCAACCTTGTGGTGCAGACCAAAACTCAGTGTTTACTTCCAATTTAATGCCATCATACCATGCGTTTAATGTAGGTCTTGTTCTGTTCTGTATTTCTATGTCTGATTCCGTCTGTCTCTGTCGCTGTATTAGTGCATTTTTAAAGTCTGATCTGACTGACCGTGACAAGTTTCACGTCCAAACCTTCTCATATTCTCAATCTATCCATCTTACTCACGTGACTAAACTGACAGTTTTGTGAGCGCAGCTCATTTGAGCTCAACATCACAAAGTTTGCAACAATTGATATGTCGTTATATTGCCAGTCGATATTATTGCTGCGCAGCTGAAACCATGGCTGCAAAACCTAGGTTTTTAGAATTTTTTTAGGTTTTTAGGTTTCAATGTGAGAGGACCAGACACAACATCTTACAGAAAAATCAATTGAGAGAACAACGTCGTTAAAGTTAAAGAACGATTAAACTTGATATGATTCAAATTGTTGAGTTCTAACTTCTGAAGTTTTAATATGGGATAATTTGACTGAGGAAACTATTATTGTTTCTAGAAACAAAAACCTAAAAAACTAAAATTAGGACTTTTGGGTTTTTAGGTTTTTAAAAACCTAAAAACGTAGGTTTTTAAAAGCGACCTCTACAGCCCTGGCTGAAACACATGCCGCAGGTTTTCTTTGCGCAGTTACAGGAAACATCAACAGAAGAATTCTCATCAGTAAAAAAAACCAGTCAATGGTTGATTGAGATTGAGCATGGTTTAACGTCTGCACCGACACAATATAGGTTATACGGCCGACGGGTTTTTTCAGATCAAAAGACCAATCAATGGAATGGCCAAGAAATGACATAAAAAACTGCTAATCACACATGTGCAACTACAGAGCCTATGCACCTTGACTATGCTTAACCCTTTAAAGCCTACTGTTGCCATATGGGTACCGCTATAAAGCATCCTGTGCCAGACCGGGTTAAGCCGTCGTTTGTAATTTTTGACTCTGAGCGTCAGAGTGCCCGGATGTCAAAAATTACAAACTACGGCTTAACCCGGTCTGGCACAGGATGCTTTATAGCTGTACCCATATGGCAACAGTGGGCTTTAAAATCAGATAAGGGTTAATTCTATAAATTATCAACAGCCTTTCACCAGTCCCAGTAGTCGAAATGCTGCGCGTGATTTACGGATTTGCGCTATCAGTCTATCGCGCTGCACGGTTGGAAGATCGCTCGTTCGCGCAACCATCGATCAATCGGGCGGGGCAATCGATCGATGGTTGCGCGAACGAGCGATCGTCCAACAGAGAAGTGCCACACAGCGCAATGCAATCGATCCATAGCGTAAATCCGTCGATCGCGCGTAAAAGAAACACTATGACCTTATCAATGAGTCAACAGATGTCACTAAAATCACTTAAAGAGCTTATTATTCAATTCTGTTTAGCGCAAAGCACGTGAAGGGACATGCGCCGAAGATGTGATCCATAATATCTGTCCCTGTCCCTTGGCCGCTTTCTTAGTTCAGACATTAGAGGTATGTCGTAGTAGTATAAGGAAACAACTTTGTACATCAAAGTTCAAAGCAATTGGGCTACTTGAACGCACTGCAGCATTACACTTCTTCGTGAAAATTATCAAAAAATACACGACTGAAATTATAATCTGAACCTAAGCACAAAGATTTGAAAATTCGCCAGTTTAAAATTTCAAGGTGCAAGTGAATTAATGGTCAAAAAAATCCGAAGTTAGTTCACTAAACGTTATCAACAACACGCTACATTACATGACGCGGTAAAGGCAGCAATCCAAAAATGTTTTTCAGCAATTCTACGCAGACACAGTCATTGCAATTGTTTCGCTGGTGACCAATCATCGATGTCCGAGTGCAGTAGACGCAGTTAATGGTTACTTAATTTTATTATCCAACAGACACACATCCTCGGTGTTCCAGTTTGTGCTAAGGTCCAATGACGAGTTTTGATTGCTCACTGGCGGGCAACTATAGGGAGACGAGACCAGTTTTGGCATTGACTTGACTCAAAGGCAACGGATAGACGAATACGTGTCTTGACATTTGAGACGGGCTGGACGCCGATAGACGCTCTCGGCGACACAGTGGCCGCTCGCCAACGATCAACGGCGCCGAGACGGAACCGAGACGGAACTCACAAGACGAAGTCGACAGCAGAGCGGCCGTGCGGCTAGACGTCAGTGAATGTTCTGAGCAGTCAGTGTTGACATTGAGGTATCGAGCAGCGGCCGAGCCGCGTCGAGTAGTTCGAGGTGCTGGTTCACGATCGACTGCCGGTGAAAAGGTCGGAGTAGTCGACAACCAGCGACGCCGACGGTCTGTGGACGGACACTGGAGAGGTCGGAGGACGGGTCTGGACGGAGAAGACGGACCGATCGGCGGACGGTCGTCGGAGGGGCGGTCTGCTGTGAGCCGGGCGTCAAACTCGTGTAGTTGACGCATGAAGTTGAGGTTGGGAGAGATGAACGTACGACGAGACTTGACGTAGTCGTGCGCCTCGTCCATCGTCATTTGGTTCCGCTGCATCAGATATGCGATGCATATCGCCGCCGACCGACTGATACCGGCCTTACAAAACACCAGCACCTTGCCGCCCGACTCACGCACACTCTCTACACACATCAGTCACATTTCATTCAGATGCAGTCTTAGCGACACAACACCCACATCTCACTGGACTACTGAGAATACCCCCAACAGCGTTTGAATCATCAAGTGTATACCTAGGATATGATATTTCCAAACTGATAACAATATTGCAAACCAAAACAGACGCTTTTCACGTCGCGTTGAGAGAGTGATCAGGCCACACGACAGCTACATGGACAGCAGAACTGCACAAATTACCAAATGGGTTGAGTTTAGCCTGTTATAGTAGAAGAGCAAGGCGAATGAACAACATCATACCAAAAGCAATGTGAAAAGAAATTCTGTACTCGGATTCAAACAATACTTAGATATACTCGAATATTTCTTGCACATCTGACTGTCGATCCCTTCCAAAATGTCATGACTATTCATCCACAGCTACACGAGTTTCCTGCTAACAGACTCACAAACAGAACTAACCAACAAATAAACAACTCGTGTAAACAAAACATAACGTCTACGGCGAATGTAAGTAGGTGCACCGTCGTTACCGATGAAATTGAAGCAGTCCGGGAACCAGCTGGCGATGTCTGCGGTACAGTTGTCGACGATCGGCAGGTTCATGAAGGCAAACAGCGGCGGGTAGAGCATCCCATCGACATCGTCGTTGTCGACACTGACTGGGACCTCGTCAGCGGCGACGTTCAGTAGACCAGTGATGCCGAGATGAACGAGACGTGATCGACGAGACGCGTGCCAGCTGCTTCCGAGATACAACCACGGCAGCAGCTGTACGGGGTCGCCGCGCTGTCAAACAGCACATGTACCCACGCATTACTCACCGCCTACACCCCATCGATCGATAACGGTAGATACCAGCGAACATGAACGTAAAAAATACTGTAATTTATCACACCCGTTATTAACGACGGCGACATCACACACATAGGAAACGGCAAAATCAGATAAAGACGATAATACTTAGCAGCACATCGACAGAAACTCGATTGCTGGCAAGTTTCATAACATTTCTTCTGATTTTTGCTGTTTCATATGTGCGATATTGTGCTAGATTCCGGATCGGATTTTCTGTCGAAAATTTTTATTCGGGGACCCCTTCTCAGGGACATGGGTGCCCAAACGTTACTCACTTCTAGTGACTAACTACACCTACCAGCATGTCAGGTTTTGTCGAAAATCATCTTTAATTTCATGCACATGAACAAACACACAGACCTGAAGAAAAACACACTGAAGTTGTCAGGATAATAAATAAAAATTCACATGACGTTATATAATAGCGAGAATCCTCCTTGCAACAAATTTGATATTTGATATAGAGGTTAACGCACATCATGCACTGCTCATAATCTGCTCAGAGACCTACACATTACACAATTTGATTTTTTGCACATTTCCCGTGTAACGTGTATGTTCGTTAGGTCTTCACACAAAACTGACGTTGAGGTCGTATCATACTTTGACACGTATCCACGAACTCCACAGATCTTTATGTACAAAACAGCTGGCAGTGGCAGATACAAGTGTAACAGATTCTCGCTCAAACACTACGAGCAGCTTGCTATACTAATCTCATAGGTTTTAATTGCACTTTTGCAGTCGACAACGGTTTTATTGACGAAATATCATTTACCAATCTGGAGATGCCGAGGCATAAATAAAATAAATATCAATTTTAGTTGTGCACATGGTTGCAGAAGTTCACAAAGTTCCAGAACACGTGTGACCGTTAAAGTGAGAGCAATCTTTTAATTACAATAGTTGTGACTGATATGCATCGTCAAATTTGGCAGTTATACAAGATGACATTTACAGCCTCTTTCAGAGAGCTATCATAAATACATGATATTTAAGAGTCAAACGGCAATTGATACAGGTTATGTGACTTTTCACGTAAAGACTACTGCTGCATGAGGCGCAGCTGTTGGAATCACTGCCAGTCAGTTTGTCAAGTTCTTGTACTACGTGCGAATCAATAAATTAATGTGTGAATGCGTTACTTATCCAGCCCGAGCGTGGGCACCGTCTATACAGAGGCTTAGCAGCTAGCGGCCAAGTGGCGTTCTCAGTGCCAGTAATGCCACTGTTCTCGCTATGTTCGGCGACAGAGTTCCGTGAATTCGACACTTGACATTAGCGTGTGAGTGTGACGCACAATCAACGTGCGATAAACAGAACTGACAGAAAAAAACGAACAGGAAGTGAACAGCAACAGGGCCAATTTATACAGTTGGACGGCCACAACGGTGCAGCTGTCGACTTGCGTGAGCTTTCATACTGCAGACTGCGGAGAAGCAGTATCACAAAATAACTAACGCCCTTGGGAACAGCGCTCAGATCTCGTTGGTTGTTTTACGGTGGCGTTAACATGCAGGCGGATTGACGCACGAACAGACGAGAGGCGATTTTTTCTCGTTAGTCCTTGAAAAGAATAGCCTACTAGCTTAGCTGAGCCTCTTGACAGAGAGTTAGTTAAAATAGTTTCCTAGAATCAGATCAGCGTTAAGATTAGTGTTAGGGCTCGATTATGGTCAGGGTATAGGTTCTATCGTTATGTTTTGCGATAGATGAACTTCGCGACAGCAGACCGAAACCGCGAGGATAACTAAACATAGCAGCGCTTTGAGTATGGATGAAACTACTGACTGGCATGGGTTAGCAGTCTCACAGAGCACATCTAGTTACCTGATCGTTGAAGTGACCGATAAGCACGCTGTCTGAAGGCGTCACAAGCTGTTCTACGCCGCTCTGACCACACGAACCAGTCGTGGCGTGATCACCGACTGTCGTAGTCACGTTCCCGACACACAGGTGTGGGTAGCGCGTGTAAAACGCGGCAAATCCACCTGCACCAGTCACAAACAAACACGTCAACACGGTGTAGGATACCAACAAAGCTCTCAACAATTCCTGCCGTAGAAATAAACAGCGGCAAGTACTTACTAGGGCAAGAGCGATGTTTTTAGTCGCTTTTGTTATCTTTTTTTCAAATCACTTTATTCGACGTGGTGCAAGCAGCATTCGCCATTCGTTAAACTTTTTACACGATATGTCAATGTCGCCAACAGATTATGTGTTCTTGTCAGTAGTGGCGGATCCTGGGGCAATGATGGCCCCCTTCACCATATTGGCATAGCTACAGGGGCGCTCGCAGCATGTAGCGGCTGATGCCTAACTCATATCACGCACCGACTATAACGTCGATCGACAAATTAAATCTGTCGAACATTTCAACTTATTTCCTATAACTGCGCATTGCGCAACCCTTTATACCACATTTCCACTATATCCAAATTTTACTCCAGACCTGCAGTGACGACTGTCTCGCTTCGTGCCCATGTGTACTACAGACTGAAGTAAACTGTACTTGGGCACAATAAACTTATTAACAAGACTAAACAACAAGTTCTTTTTCATTTCATTTCTTTTCATAACTAAACTGCCTGTTCTTTGTGAAAACAGAGTGAACTAACAGACTGTACTAAACAATCTATGACTTCGTTACCAGTGTTAACGATCTCTGCGGGTGAATTTCGGTAAAATATAATATTATTGCCCATATATAAAGCCTGAAAAGCATCAAAAAGCGTTCGGCGGACGGGCTTTGCCAGGACCCGCTGAAGGAGCTCGAGCGCTATAGCTGCAATAGGGGGCCGCTTTGTGGCAGGGAGGGCGAAGAGATGGGAAAAGAGAGAAAAGGGGAGGGAGGAAAATGGAGAAACAGGGAAGTGGAAAGGGGAGAGAAGAGAAATGGGGAAAGGATTGTCCCCCGAAAAGACGCCCTGGATCCGCCACTGGTTCTTGCGGTTTTCTTCAGTGCCGCTGTTATGGTTCGTTTCATGTTTATCACGAGTGTCAAACAAACTTTGACATGTGTTGCATACATTGACTCTGGAATCTGGATCAATCAACCACTGACGAGCAGCATATGGTTTATATTTATACGGCATTTCTGATCTCGCAGCGTCATGCCATTGGAGAGTGGACTTATCGCCATCACTCACTCAGCATAGCTGCATCCGTCAGTGACAGCCACGTTTTGCGGCCAAGTATTGTGTCTGGCAACAGCTACGTGCGTATTATCACGCCACGCTTCTCCGTTTTCTCTGATGACCACGTCGACACAAACTGTTTAGACAGCGCCGTTAAACCACGTTTTACGGCGCTGCTCGATCCATATATAACGCACATGTGACCAGTCGTTCTGTATTCCCGAAATACTTCACCGCCGGCATGGCATTGGCATGTACGCGTACGTGCGGTCTTTGTGCCACATCATGGTGCACAGCTGTGATACTCGGAGTGTGACGGTATGGACACAGCCTGATGCGATATCGATACGCGGTATTTTATAACGATAAGTTATTTAAGGTAGTAGATATCAAACACTCACGGTGCGGTTTATATCGATTTCACGATGTGACAGATCGAGCATCAAGGTGCCAGGTTAAGCCGTCATTTGTAATTTTTGACATCCGGGCACTCTGACGCTCGGGGCTGAGCGTCAGGGTGCCCGGATGTCAAAAATTACAAATGACGGCTTAACCTGGTCTGGCAGAGGATGCTTTTTAGCTGCACACATATGGCAACAGTGGGCGTCAAAGCGTTAATGACGCACAGGGATCGGGTTAGATCATGGGTATGTACTCACTGCTACAAAACTGGACCCGTGACGTCACACTCGTGGAGCAGACGCCATCACTCACTCAGCGTCCTTGCGAGGCGGTCGATGCGTGGGCGTATCACTGGCCACCAGATGGCGTTCCGTTCACGTGCCTTCAGCAACTATAGATCTTTAGCTCCCCTCCCCCTCTCCCC
>Ga0056114_1001552_pt1 | contig 10651 bp, 10 predicted proteins | sample WorMetHERISLAND1_FD_77005 | JGI IMG/M metagenome (GOLD analysis project Ga0056114, IMG submission 77005) | Marine gutless worms symbiont microbial communities from Max Planck institute for Marine Microbiology, Germany - Olavius loisae HERON... ... | reverse complement strand
GCCGCCACAAAGTGCTCCATCAAACGATCACGCTTCCAACCACTGAGCCGGCTTCTTCTCGCATACATCCTGCAATCCTAGCCCAAGCATCTCGCTTAGCTAGGACAGCCCCTTTTCTTTTTCATCAAGGCATTAGCAAGAAACCTTCATGACCTCCAATAAGTCAGGCGGATTCGTGGAAACCGTTAAAACGGTACTCATCGCCATTTTTATCGCCTTGATCGTGCGGACCGTGGCCTATGAGCCATTCAACATCCCGTCCGGTTCCATGTTGCCGACTTTGCTCATCGGCGACTATCTGTTCGTGTCGAAATTCTCCTATGGATACTCCAAACATTCCCTGCCGTTCAGTTTACCGCTGATCCCGGGACGTATTCTGGTCGATGAGCCGGAACGCGGGGACGTCGTGGTGTTCAAACTGCCGACGGACAACAAGACTGATTTTATCAAGAGGATCATCGGTCTTCCCGGAGACCGGATTCAGGTCGTCCGCGGCATTCTCCACATCAACGGAAATCCGATCGAACGCAAGAGAGCGGGAGAATTCGTACGCCAAGACCCATGGACCGGGTTATACCGGCAAATCCCCCAATTCATCGAGACTCTTCCCAATGGCCGTCAACACCTGATCCTGGAAGAGACCGATGAGGGATTGATGGACAACACGCCCGTCTACACTGTGCCCGCAGACCACTATTTCGGGATGGGAGACAATCGCGACAGTTCGCGCGACAGCCGCTTCCTTGACGACGTCGGGTTCATTCCGCGAGAAAACCTTGTCGGCCGAGCGGAGTTCCTTTTCTTTTCCATTGAGAACGCAAGCCCCTGGCAGGTTTGGAAGTGGCCGTCGGCCCTTCGCACGGGTCGGTTTTTCGAAGGCATTGAATGAACGCCAAAGGCGAGGGCCGACTTCGAACGAGCGATGATACGCTTGACTCGACCCGCCTCGAGAGGTCTCTCGGTTACACGTTCTCCGACTCTCAATTGTTGAGGCGTGCGTTGACTCATTCCAGTGCCTCAGCCACGGCCCTCCATTCCAACGAACGGCTGGAGTTTCTCGGCGACCGGGTCCTCGGGCTGGTGATCGCCAAGATATTGCTTTCCCAATTTCCGGAAGAAGATGAAGGGGCGTTGGGGTATCGGTTTACGGCCTTGGCCCGGGCCGAGAGCCTGGCCCGCGTAGCCGAGGAAATCGGGCTTTCGGACCATATCATCCTGTCGCCGGGTGAACAGGAAACCGGGGGAAGGCGAAAGGAGGGTATCATCGCCAACGCCTGCGAGGCCGTTATTGCAGCCCTGTTCATTGACGGCGGGTTCGAAGCTGCAGAACAGTTTATCCAGCGCAATTGGCAACCGCTGGTCGATGAAAATGTCCTGCCCCCAAAAGACGCAAAGACCCGTCTCCAAGAACTCGCCCAATCCAAGGGCCTGCCACTGCCGAACTACGACGCCGTCGACCGCTGGGGCCCGGATCATTCCCCGACCTTTGTCGTTGAAGTCAGCCTGGGCGGATATCAACCCGTCCGTGCCTCCGGGCCCTCGAAAAGAACCGCCGAACAGGCGGCGGCGGCTTTGATGCTGAAGTCCGTGGAGTAACCTTCGATGCCGATCGACAGCCAGACCAAACGGGCCGGTTTCATTTCGATCGTCGGAGCACCGAACGTCGGGAAGTCGACGCTTATCAACCGCTTGGTGGGAACCAAAGTGTCGATTGTGTCGCCGAAAGTACAAACAACGCGGACACGCGTCCTCGGCATTCGGATGGAGGGAGCGGTTCAAGTCGTTTTTGTTGATACCCCGGGTATCTTCGCACCACGGCGCCGGCTCGATCGGGCCATGGTTTCGGCGGCTTGGAGCGGTGCCGAGGATGCCGATGAAATACTTCTACTAGTAGATTGCGTGCGTGGGATCGACGGAGATACTCGATCAATTCTCGAACGTCTCAAGGAAAATCGGCGTAAGGCCTATTTGGCGCTCAACAAGATCGACCTCGTCAAGAAACCAAAGCTGCTCGAGCTTTCCCAAAGCTTGAATGAGCTCGACCTATTCGATGAGACGTTCATGATCTCGGCCGAAACCGGCGACGGCGTCGACGAACTGATCGGCGTCCTTGCTTCAAGGCTCCCAGAAGGCGAATGGCTGTTTCCGGAAGATCAATTGTCGGACATGCCGTCGCGTTTGTTGGCCGCCGAAATTACCCGCGAGAAGCTCTATTTGCAGCTTCGCCAGGAGTTGCCTTACGCAGCAACTGTCGAGACCGATAAATGGACCAACCAAGACGACGGCTCTGTCCGCATCGAACAGACCATCTACGTCGAACGGCCGACCCAAAAGGCCATTGTTCTAGGAAAAAGCGGTAAACGGATCAAAACGTTGGGTGCAGCGGCGCGCCAGGAGTTGGAAGAGATTTTCGAAACCCGCGTTCATCTTTTTCTGTTCGTCAAGGTACGCGGAAAATGGGGAGACGACCCGGAACGCTACCGGGACTGGGGACTGGATTTCAACGCGTGAACTGGGTTCCAAACGCCCAGAGACCGATCTGTTTCATTCGAGAGACTCCAGGATCAACTTAGCGTCCTGCTCCGCAGATTCCCCCTGGCTGAAGGCGACTTCGATCGCTTGACCGAGGTTGGGAAGCAGTTCGAGGTCGGTGGCGGAAATCTCTTCGCTGGTCGATGTAATGCGCGTCGAAACCAGAACCAGAACATCACACAAGTCCCTGACGTGCGACAAAGCCTGATTATCGATCCGAGCATTTAGATCGGCCGCTGCGTCTATAATCTGACCAGCGACGTCTCGGATTTCCGCATCCATGTCGCGCGCACCCATAAAGTTCTTAATCTTCTCGATTGCCCACAACAGATGCTCGACGTGGCTTTCAACTTTTTTGTTGTTCAAGTCGGCGGCGACCTCCGCCATCACCTGTTCGAGGTCTTCGCGGGTCGAACCATCGGCCAACATCCTCAACGGATTCGGCGTTTTGACCGTTTTCGGCTCGTCCTCGCCCGGAAACGGCTCGTTGAGGCCTGGGCGCCTGGGGCCCACGTAATCCGTCTTAACGATAAACGTCTGACGCCCCCTCATCAGTTCACCGATAACGTTGAAAAGTTTGCGCTGGCCTTCGGATCCAAAAAGAACCTTGTCGAAACCGGCTTCCATCGTCCCTTTCAGAATGTCCTGGGTTGGCGCCGGTGCTAGACAAATAGTCACGGCGAAAGCGTTGTCTGGATGGAGTTTGCCCTGCCGGCTCTCGCGAATCAGGTCACAAAGGTCTCCACCGGGCAGTTCCGTATCGCAGATCACTAAGTCGAACGGCTCTTGTTTCAACGCGTCCTTGAAATCCGGGAACAGGGCCACGATTTTGACCTGTCCAAAGCCCTTGGTCTGAAACGCGTAATTGTATGTCTCCCGGTTGCTTGCGTTGGGTTCGCCGATGAGGACCGCCGCTTCACTGAACCTTGATTCCGCGCTCATCCGGAAACCCTACCTGCAATCCCATTGATTTTCGGCGTTTCGCGTTTGATCATCGCCGCACCCGATCACGGGTTTCTGCAACTCTAGGCCCGGACTCGACGTTATTCAACGGTCCGGCTTTAACGTAATGTTTCATCCGGTAAACTCCGGGAATGCAGTGGACCGATGACGGCATTGTTCTTTCAACCCGCAAACACGGCGAAACGTCCTCGATCGTGTCCGTTCTCACGCGTGATCACGGGCGCCACATCGGGTTGGTTCGCGGCGGTAGTGGTAAAAGGGCCCGTGGGATCTACCAACCCGGAAATACCGTCAGTGCGCGATGGAAGGCGAGGCTGCCCGAACATCTGGGTGCATACGATTGCGAACTGACGAAAGCGTATGCGGCCGATCTGTTGAACGACCCTCTATGCTTGGCGGCCCTGAGCGCCGCTTGTGCCGTGGCCGACGCGGCGTTGCCCGAGCGCGAACCCCATGCCCCGGTTTTCGAGGGAATGGCAATTCTGCTCGATTCCATTCACGCGCGAACCAGTTGGCCGAGCGTCTTCGTCAAATGGGAACTGGAATTGCTTCGCGAACTCGGTTTCGGTCTTGACCTTAGCCGGTGCGCAGCAACCGGCCGCAGCGACGGGCTCGCCTTCGTTTCGCCGAAGTCGGGTCGGGCGGTATCGATGGCCGCAGCCCAGCCCTATCTCGACGTCCTCCTTCCGCTGCCACGGTTCCTCTTGGCCGAAGGCAGGGCCGGAGACCGGGAGGAAATCCAACAGGGGCTCAAACTGTCCGGTTACTTCCTCAGCCGGCACGTTTTCGCTCATCACGGAAACAAATCACCGCAGGCGCGGGAGAGGATGGTCGAGCGGTTGCGGAAATCGCAGGAGGGTTCTCTAAACGGGTGATTTTCGGGAGGACCGAATACCGACCAATTGACGAATTTGTCCTTTCAGCTACTATATTTTGCGTATTCACGCCCGTTCAAACCACAATCGGACTGCCTCCATGACCGAACCCGCTACTGCCGGCGACATTCGTGATACCCGCTTGGCGGACGCCCTGAGCGAGCGTTACCTCGCCTATGCGTTATCGACGATCACCTCGCGGTCACTTCCGGATGTCCGTGACGGCCTGAAACCGGTCCATCGACGGCTGCTGTTCGCCATGCGGCAATTGAAACTCGACCCCGAATCCGGTTTCAAGAAATGTGCGCGCGTCGTCGGTGACGTCATTGGCAAATTTCATCCCCACGGCGACACAGCCGTTTACGATGCCTTGGTCCGACTGGCCCAGGACTTTGCGGTCCGCTATCCGCTCGTCGACGGACAGGGGAATTTCGGAAACATCGACGGCGACAACGCCGCCGCCATGCGTTACACGGAAGCGCGCCTCACGGCCGTCGCCTGGGCACTGCTGGAGGGCATCGACCAAGACGCCGTGGATTTCCGCGACACATACGACGGGGAGGACGAAGAACCGGCGGTTCTGCCGGCCCGTTTCCCCAATTTGCTTGCCAACGGCGGCGCCGGCATCGCGGTCGGCATGGCGACCAGCATTCCACCGCATAACGTCGGTGAGCTGTGCGATGCCTTGAACCATCTGATCAAGTACCCGAAAGCGACCGCGGCCAAACTCGTTGAACTGGTTCCGGGGCCGGATTTTCCAACGGGCGGTGTCCTCATCGAATCACGAGAAAGCGTTGTCGAAGCGTATAAGACCGGGCGTGGGAGTTTCCGCATCCGTGCCCGCTGGGAAACCGAGGATCTTGGCCGCGGTACCTATCAGGTCGTCGTCACCGAGATTCCTTACCAGGTCCAGAAATCTCGGCTGATCGAGAAGACCGCCGAACTCCTGTTGAACCGGAAACTGCCTCTGCTGGCCGATATACGAGACGAGTCGACCGAACAGGTGCGAATCGTCCTCGAACCGAAGAATCGGAGCGTCGACCCGAAGCTGCTGATGGAGCACTTGTTCCGGCAAACGGATCTGGAATCGCGGTTCGGGCTCAATATGAACGTCCTCGGTGCCGATAACACGCCCGGCGTCATGAACTTGCGCGACGTGCTGCAGGCATTCCTCGATCACCGTCACGAGGTTCTGGTCCGACGATCAAGACACCGGCTCGACAAGATCGAGAGGCGCCTCGAGATTCTCGGCGGCTTCCTCATCGCCTATCTCAATCTCGACGAAGTCATTCGGATCATTCGCGAGGAGGACGAACCCAAGAAGGAACTGATGAAGGCCTTCGGGCTGACCGACGTGCAAGCCGAGGCCATTCTCAACATGCGTCTTCGCCAGTTGCGCAAATTGGAAGAAATGGAAATCCGAAATGAAAACCAAGCCCTGGAAGCCGAACGCAAGTCCCTGAAAAGCCTGCTCAAAGACGAGAAGAAGCGCTGGAAAGCGATCGCCGGCGAAACTGCCGAAATCAAGAAGCAATTCGGCACCAAGACGGACCTGGGGAAACGTCGTACCGAAATCGGCTCGCCACCGTCGGACGTCGTGGTACCCCTGGAAGCGATCATCGAGAGGGAACCGATCACCGTCGTGGCGTCGGAAAAGGGCTGGATCCGCGCGATCAAGGGGCACATCGAGGACATCCAATCCCTCAAGTTCAAGGAAGGTGACCGTTGCCGCTTCTCGATCTGCGGCGAAACCACGGACAAGCTGATCGTTTTCGCGACGAACGGTCGGTTTTACACGCTCGGCTGCGACAAATTGCCCGGCGGCCGTGGTCATGGTGAACCGTTGAGGCTGATGATCGATCTGTCCAACGGCCATGATATCGTTGATATGTTCATCCATCGGCCGGGCCGGCGGTTCGTGGTCGCATCCGACGGCGGGCGTGGCTTCATCGTCGAGGAGAACGAGGTTGTCGCCCAGACCAAGAATGGCAAACAGGTCCTCAACTTGCGGGTCGGTGAGGAGGCTGCGGCGATCGCCGTTGTCGGAGATGACCATGACCATCTTGCCGTCCTGGGGACCCAGAGGAAGTTATTGATCTTCCCACTTGCCGAACTGCCGACCATGGGCCGCGGGCAGGGGGTTATCCTGCAACGATATGCCAAAGGTGGGCTGTCCGACATCACGACCCTGGCCATCAAGGAGGGCCTGACGTGGAAGACGGCTGCCGGCGTGAGAACCGAGACCGACATTTCGGAGTGGGTCGGGAAACGGTCACAATCGGGTATGCTGCCGTTCAAGGGCTTCACGAAGTCCAATCGCTTCAAGTAACATGGGCGGCAAGCGGATTTACTTGTCCGGCATTGGCTGGTAGGTAATCCGCATCTGCGATATCCAGGGAGAGGCATCTGCCATGAGCACCAGCCACATCGAGCATCCAACGCTGGCATCAACAATCTGGCCCGAAACGAAGGCGTCGAAACTGTTTCGGTATGGCGTGCTGGCCGTTGCCGGCAGTTTGGCTCTCGCTTTGTCGTCCAAAATCCAGGTGCCGTTCTATCCGGTGCCGATGACGCTGCAAACCCTCGTTGTCCTGACCCTCGGCATGGCCTACGGGTGGCGTCTCGCCGGCGCGACCATGTTGCTCTATTTGGCCGAAGGCGCCGTCGGTCTGCCGGTGTTCGCCGGAACGCCCGAAAAGGGTATCGGGCTCGCCTACATGATGGGCGGCACGGGCGGTTACCTGATCGGCTTTCTGATCGCCACGGTAACCTGCGGCTGGCTCGCCGAACGCGGTTGGGACCGCAACGTCCTGACTACGGGTGCTGCCATGTTCATCGGCAATGTTCTTATCTATGTTCCCGGCATTCTCTGGCTCGGCGCGCTGTTCGGTTGGGATAAGCCGATCCTGGCGTGGGGTCTGACACCGTTCATCTGGGGTGATGTCCTGAAACTGGTTCTGGCCGCCGCGTTGCTGCCTGCCGCTTGGCGATTGGTGACCCGTTACGTGCGGGGGCGCGGTGACTGAAACGGTCACCATCAAAGTGTCCGGAATGTCTTGTGACGGATGCGCTGCAAGCCTCGATAAACGCCTTTCCGCCGAAAACGGCGTGCGATCCGCCCAAGTGTCGTTCGCCGATGGCGCCGCAAGGATCGAGTTCGACCCGGCTGTCGTTTCGCGGGAGCGTCTGGACGCGGTTGTTCGGGAAACGGGTTTCTCGCCGGCCTAACGCATCTGCCGTGCGGGTCTATCGACGCGGTTCGGCGTTAGACGTCCTAACGCGGGATGTCCATTCATGCGGCTGACACTTCTTGGAACCGGATGCCCGGTCGTCGATGAATACCGGTTTGGTCCTGCCAATCTGGTCCGATCGCACAGCGCGTCGATTCTGATCGATTGTGGATCCGGGGTAACACAACGTTTGTTGAATGCCGGCTCGTCTGGTCGCGATATCGACGCCGTTTTCCTCACTCACCTCCATTCCGACCATGTCATCGATCTCTATCAACTGATCGTGTCGTCATGGCATCAGGGCCGTGAAAGACCTCAAGTCGTGTATGGCCCGCGCGGAACAGGCCGTTACGTAGATGGATTGATGGATCTCTGGGAAGCGGAACGTAATCAACGGATCGAGCACGAACTCAGGCCTTCCATCAAAGCGCTCGAAATCGAGGTTATCGAATTTGCCCATGGCGAAGAATTTCAATTGGGCGATCTCACTGTGACCGCAATCGAAGTCGATCACCGCCCCGTGCGGAACGCCTTTGGTTTTGTCTTCGAACAGGGCCGTTCGAAACTCGTTTTTTCCGGTGATACGGCTCCTTGTAAAAGCCTGGCGGAGGCGGCGAGGGGAGCCGATCTTCTCCTGCACGAGGTGTTCATTCACCGTGAAATGCCGGTCGTCGAAGGGTTGAGAACGGAAGAAGGGCTGCGCAACGTCGCTGGTTATCACACACTTTCGAGTGCGATCGGCAAGATTGCCCGCGATGCGTCCGTCGGTATGCTGGTATTGACCCATTTCGTTCCACCGGTTTTTGACAAGAACGCGCTTCTCGAAGAGATTACTGGCGACTATTCTGGGACCGTTGTCATCGGTGAAGACGGCATGACGATCGATGTCGCCAAACGGCGTCTCCGAGACGGAAACACGGTTCTTTCTATCGCATCGTCTGCACCGGAGGAAATATGAGCGGCGGCCCACCGCCACCGACTGGGTCGTTCAACCCCGCGGACGCTTAAGAGACTTGAAATCCACCCAACCGCTCGAGGTCCGGACTTCCAACGGGTGAAAATTCGCCTTGTAGGCCATCTTCGGCGAGCCGGCGACCCAGAACCCCAAGTATACGTGATCGAGGGCTTCCTGGCGGGCCGCCTCGACTAAACGCAGGACCATCAGGGTCCCCAAGCTTTGTCTCGACATGGTCGGATCGAAAAAACTGTATACCGCCGACAAACCGCCAGCTACGCGATCGACCAAAATGGCGCCGACGAGACCGCCGTTCGCTCGCCGAAACTCCCCGACGAAACTCTCCACCGATGTTTCCTCGATCAACGCCTGATAGTCGCGGAAATCCATGCGCGCCATATCGCCATCACCATGGCGAATGTTCTGGTAATCCGAGAACACCTCGAATTGTTCGCTGGTCGCCACCGCCGGAACCTCCTCGAACGACAGTTCGCGGTTCCTGTTTAAAATACGCCGTTGCGATTTTGACATTTGGAAGTCGCTCGCGCGGATCCTCACGGCCATACAGGCTTCGCAAAAGGGGCAAGCCGGCGCATAGACGATGCCATGGCTACGGCGAAATCCTGCGAGAGACAACTGGTCGTGTAATTCGGAAGCGTTGCGCCCGACAAGCTCGGTGACGACGCGTCGTTCGATTTGATCAGGTAGATAGGGACAGGGAAGGCTCTGCGTCGCGAAGAAAAACCGCGTTCTTTGGTAGGGAGAATGCCTCATCGTACTGCGGTTCTGCTGCCTCAGCCTTAACAGAAATCGTAGTTCACCCTCGGAAACGCCGCAACGGAAAGTGTCCGTCGGGCCAATTTCAGCCTTACTGGGCTTCCATCCGCGGCTGCAGTTCGAGCGTGAAGCTTGTCGACGGTTTCGACGGTGCCGCTGGCGTCGATATTGTCGCTTCGGGCGCTTCCAACGCCGCCGGAGCCTGATCTTGCAGTTGCCTTCGTCTTATCTCATTGAGCCCCGGCAAGACCTCGCCCTCGGATCCAGCGGGCTGGGATTCGGGGAGGTTTGCCGCTGGGTTGTCTTCGCCGGTCCCGCGGAGAAGCACAATCGACAAACGCCTGTTGCGCGCGTTTTTCGGGTCGTCCGGCAGAAACGGTTCCGTATCCGACTTTCCAACGACCCGGGCGATACGCTTCTCAGGGACGTCAAAATGCTGGAGTTCTCGCCGCGCCGAATTGGCCCGATCCGCGGAAAGCTCCCAGTTGCTGTACCCGGTGTCCGAAATGAAAGGCACGGCATCCGTATGGCCGGAAATCGAAAGCTGCTGCGGCATTTTCAGGATCACCTTGGAGACCAATTCCAGCAGACGTCTGGTGTGCAGGAACATCTCGGCGCTGCCGCTCGGGAACATGGCCAACCCATCCTGATCGACGAGCTGAATCCGAAGCCCTTCCTGCGTATTGTCGATCATTAGGCTTTCTACCAACTGTTTCATTTGGGGGATACCGGCGATCGTTTCTTCCAGTTCCTCCTTCGCATCCTCGAATTGCTCCTGTTCGCGCTGCTTGAGCGCTTCCTCGGAAACGTTGTCGCTTTCGGATTCATCGGTCGATTCGGAGTCAGGCGTGTCGCCGCCTGTACCGGCTTTCGGCGGCGGCAGGTCGACCGTTACGGCGTCGCGTGACGTCGAGCTTTGCGCCGCGCCTTCTTCCGTGATCGTCTTGCCGCCCAAGTGTCGCCGCTGCCGCTTGTCGACGTCGACGTCGTCACCGGCGCGAAATAGTTGGAAATACCCTCGAGTTGTTCCTGGGTTACCGAGTTCAGCAGCCAAAGCAGCAGAAAAAACGCCATCATCGCCGTCACGAAGTCGGCATAAGCGATTTTCCACGCGCCTCCGTGATGGCCGCTGTGCCCGCCTTTGTTTACCTTCTTGATGATAACCGGTTGTTGAGCGGCGCTTTCCGCCATGAACCACTCCTATGATGATTGTCCAGCGGGGATTGTTTCCCCGGCGATTTTGAAGGCCGGGAAGTCCTCGAAGACCCAGCCGTTCTCCTATGATGATTGTCCAGCGGGGATTGTTTCCCCGGCGATTT
>Ga0056114_1001551_pt1 | contig 10652 bp, 4 predicted proteins | sample WorMetHERISLAND1_FD_77005 | JGI IMG/M metagenome (GOLD analysis project Ga0056114, IMG submission 77005) | Marine gutless worms symbiont microbial communities from Max Planck institute for Marine Microbiology, Germany - Olavius loisae HERON... ... | reverse complement strand
CTATCACATTATCCCAGAAAAATGATTTGTGCTGTTTTGGATCTGTAACTTCGTCGCTCTCACACGATGTTGTAAACTGATAAGTTTTTTTACATTTACTGTAGGCCTATATAGTGCCTTACTGTTTACTGATCAGAAGATGAGATACGTAAAGAATAAAAAGCTTTTTTTTCAGAAAAACGCAGTAAAATTATTGATAATTTTGTCATGTCAGTTTGGCCTATTCGCATGTGCACTGGGAATTCCCAAAAGCAAGTATAAGCTTATATCAACAATACAGTGCTTTTGTTAATTATATAGTTAGATTCTGTCTTTACCGTGTAAACAGAACACATTTAGGAAAATAATAACAGCCAGTAAATGTTGTATGATTGCTATACACAATGTCACCTCGTTAAGTTGTTAGTGATGTCCTTACAACGAATAAAAAGACAGGAAAAAAGCTGTTAAATTGTAAACACAAAATATATCAGAAATCAAAAACTTGAGCAAATGGAAATTTCGTCCACCCGTCTTAAATGTGCATCAGTGACACTCCATTATTGTATGAAAACGAGTTAAACGTGTCGCCGACATTTTTTCCACTGTTGTTCTAGTTTTCTCACCTCTGGTCAGTTAGTTACAAAAATTCGGACGGAGTCACCCGTATCGGGAGCCTCCAACAAAAAAAGGATATACAAATTTAGCGATATTCGCCCAATAAGTCGCCTATCTCCGAAACGGCGTGAGACCGAGGTATGGTTATAACGGTCGACTATCCGAAAATTAATAGGGATATGTCTTCTATTAAACCAAGTGGTCAACATTGACCTTGGGTGATGGGTCAGTATTATACATTGCATGGAAATGACATGCCGCATTCGGATGAAGTCGCTAGTTGACGTCGAAACGTTAACTGTTCAATTTAATTGGGTTAGAAAAGTAATAACGTATAACAATGTCTACTGTACAACTGTACAACCGAATAGTTTATTCAAAACCGAATCATCAGGTGCTGGTGAGCAGCTGCTGTAGCTTTACTGCCGTATACGTTAGGTCTAGTGTGGAAGAAAGCCCGAGAATATAAATCATTAGTTGAAATATTGTTGTAGTTAAACATGTATAAAAACAATAACGAGTCGCTAAGTTAGATGGTGAATTCGCAAGCCGGTTGTTAGCAGGTTAACAATAATTACAGACGACGACGACGACTTTGCTTCACATGGTTATCTGCAAGTAATCGTCGTTACGTGGCGGTGGTAGTGTCGGGCTATGAGTAGTAGATGTCGTTCTCTGCGGCTCCGCCTGCTGCTGTAGGTCGGTGTAGTAGTCGATCGCTTCATAGGGCGACGTTCTTTCGTAAGCATTACTGTCGCCAGCAGTTGGGTTGCTGTACGGTCTCTGGCGCTCAGTCTTTGTCGAGCTGGATGCAATCATTTCAGAACAATATGAATACATACGTCTGTCCGTCTCTCTGACATAGTCTTGTTCCTGACATGAAAACATTGAATGATTGATACCACGTGCATGCATATTTCAATAGGTCCAGTTTTTTTGTGAGAATAGTGCATATCGTTTGCACTAAAACTACAAAATCACAGACTGTATAGAATTGTTTATGTCGACAACATCAACAAAGTCACAATGTAATTTCTAGCATTTTATATCCAACTGTAAGGCTTATATAAAATTCCCGAAGTTATATGTAGACCTGTGTCGCAAACGATACGACTCGCCAGACTTGCACAGATCTAAAGACGCATCGTTTTCTGCGCGTAGCTCCGGTCACGAACGTGTTCAATACTGATGTTCACAGTGACAAAACCACGGATGTATACGCCTATAAGTATTCTTCTGGATACCGTAATGGCCAATAGGGCGTGTAAGCGGAAATAGTTTTATTTTACGTTTACTAGTTGAATTCGCACTTTAGGTTCACTTCCGGTGAGATCGAGTTTGCACCGCCATTATTATATTCAGTATCACGATTCAATCTACCCGCTTGAGCTAACATCTGACGAATACCTGTGGCTTACGTAACTTAAAATGGCTTAGAACTAGACTTATGACGAAAATGACAACGTACAGGACGTGCCTGGGTGGTTCTACATGGTTTGGCGGCAACCATAGCGTGAGGCAGTAAGAACGCACAATTACGTTACGCAGTGCGCTGTAAAACTGTGCAGACTGTCTGAATGCATTTACAAACGACACGCAAGATGTACAAACACTGTAGTAACTTATCACTAACAAACCTTCAAGTGGATTAATCAGACAAATAAAACAGCTCACCCCACCGGAAGTTGATAAACAAAAACAAAAAGTTCGGAACTTCATGACATAACGTAACGTTACTTACACGCCCAATACTGTTCCTGTAATGGCGTAAAGGTAGAAAATAGCTGCCGCCCAAATATTGAGGCCGCTTGGCCGTACGATATCTATTTTTAGCTGCAGTAGCAAAGGATTTCAGGATGCGTTGACGACCAATCAAAACAAGCAGCACTGCAGCTGCAGTCCTTGGTTGGGCAGTCAGCCAATCAAGGCAAAACGCTCTACGCCTGACAGCCATATTGCTGGCAGCTTAGCGCACCTATCGGATAGATCACTTTCGGTGCAATCGGCGGCCAGTGCTCTCCAGTGCACAATCAACACCATATCCGATGATTCTGTTGGAACTTGGAATGTTTGCTGAACGTCTATAATCACAGTTGAAAAGATACTCAGAAGAGGAAGGCAAACTTACGCGCGGCCGGCTGCTTTCCTCCTTCTGCAGACCACTGTCAGAATGATAATGATGATGAGGAGCAGGACCGCAGCTCCAGCACCGACAGCGACGACCAACACAACGTTTAACCCTACAATATACAATCGCAGCGGACAACACAACAGTTTGTAGCCTTTCAACTTAGGCCTATGTAATTTGCTTTCTTCCGGAAATACATGTGTTTGAGGTGCACCTCCCCCCTTGGATCCGCCCCTGTTAGTTTTATGCAGACAATATAGTGCGGCAGTAAAGACACCGTTGGAATCGTACCTCCTCTGACTTAAATTGTTAAATTGTACAATAAATAGGTTTGTCTGACTGTCTGTCCGTCCGACACTCTGTCTATCTGTCTATCTATGACGAAAATAAAAAAATCCCCCTTGGATTCGCGCCTGAAAACGGCGTCTCAAAACTTAACTATTTCCAGCAAGCCTTCTAATTACTCCCATTACTGGGAGAACCTAATGTATTTCACATTACATAACACTTGATACATTACATACCTTCCGGCGTTGACGCAGAAACTGATGACGGCGCTGCAATTTGCAGAACACAAATAAAAGATGACAACACTACCACTACCGTAAATATTACATATATCAGTGTAAAAATGTGTCCGTTTACAACATGATCCACTGTGCGATAAGCCATAGATATAGGCCTACGCAAAATTACTATGATGATCTTACCCGTTGCAAATGATTGCTGCGTTTTGAGAATGCCAAAATTTTATGGCAGACACATGCAAGTATTGCACCACAGGATGAATTGCGTGGAAAATGAGCGTTGTGACAGAAAAAGCTTTAGTCAGAGAGGTCCACAGTTCTTATAGCATCCTACATCATCCGTGTCCCAATCTTCCTCCGTTACTTTGTCTGATGTACTCCCATTCTTTCACAACAGCTCTTTCCTTATCCTCTGTTCTTCTCCGATTATCTATCTTCGTTTCTTTCTCCTATTTCTTGATCTTATTTTCCTTCACTTTTCGTCCAGAATTCTTCTGTGCTTCTAAATGTTCTGACCTTTCGTTCTTTCTTCTCTTTTCTTGCTCCCCTTTCATTTACCGTCCCTTCACTCTGTCGCTTTCTTTTCAATTCTCCTGCTTCTGCTTTCCATCTTTTCCCTTGCTCCTTTCTCTCATCTATCTTCCCAATTCTTCTTTTGTCACATAGATTGCTTTCCTTCTCCATTTTCTGACAAGTGACACTGTAAAAACGTATGAGTACAGGATATGGATAAAAGCGGGAATACGGAGTGCGGGAACAGCGGGATGCGGGAGTGCTAACGGGTTAAAAGCTAAAATTTCTGCGAGACGTCTACATTATTTACTCGTTTGCACTCCCGTATCCCGCACTACCGTACTCCCGCTTTTTACCAACACCCATGAGTACATATGAATGTCACTGCGGATGCTACATGTGGTCCACATGATGCGGATACAAGTGGATGCATGTAGACGGAAAAGTCGATGTCACGTGTGTGTGTCGGAGCTATACGTATTCGGATACACGGGATCATGTGTGTAGCTGTTTCTGCACGTAGACATGTGGTCGTATCAGTGGTAAACATACCAATGTGTTAGAGACAATACCTCAGTGCTGTATTCTGAAATGATAAACCACTATATAAACTGTCTGTCAAGAAATGACCCACATTTGAAACAGTATAGCTCGAAATTGCATGGATCGATTTTGACGGTATTTGGCAGAAATATTCAAAAGCCTCCATAATAGCCTCTGCATGTTTCAATTTTTGTACAGATTTGCTTGTTATCAAGTTATCGTCTCTCAAACTGCATACTGAAAATAACGCGTGCATGCTGTGCGCTTTAGTCAGATGTTGAGTGTGCCTTATCTTGCAGCACTACAGACGCAGATCTTTGTGAATAATCCACGAAACTGATGACCGATGGATTCCCCCCCCCCGCCTTACATGAACTTTCTCTGACTGTTCGGTGGCTCTGAGGTTTGTCTTCCCGACTCAGCAACAGCGACTCAACGGTGTCGACGTTTTCATCAGTATTCGCACTGCGTCTGCCGCTGTCCGGACGCCTGTCGACTGTTCCTACTTCACCAGCAGCCTGTTGATGCTATTCTTCGTCCAACCTTTATTCAGAAACTCTGCTATAAACTGCCGAGCGTTGTAACCTTTACATTCAAGCAGACTTCAAAATTTTGTCTTCTTTGCAGAACGGCGTCAAATTTGGCGCATTTGATTGATACATCGTCAAAATTCGCGTTATTTTCTGTGTCCGGTTTGAAAGACAAAAAGTTTATAAAAAGCAAACCAACATGAAAACTGATACATGCAAACTCTATTCTGGAGTCATTTGAATATTTTTGCCAAATATCGTCAAAATCGATTCCTATAATTTCGAGCTATACCGTTTCAAAGTTTGGTCGATTTTTAAAACACAGTATAATGACAATAGAAAACGAAATTTAACCAACTGGTAACTATTGTTTTGCACGGCGCTCTCGGTATTTTCCTGCAGACCTGTGCATTAAACGTGCTGACAATATCGTTCAGCCCGCCGAAGTTGTCGATGAAGAAATAGTCGATGTCTGGGTATGTAACGAGAGACCTTAACATCGTCTCGTTCACCTGCAGAACAATACATGCATGACTGTGAGCTGTCATAATAATGCCGTGTCTCAACAAGAAAGCATAGCTGACGCAAAGGTAAGCGCGCAACAACAGTGCGTGTACAAAAGCCACGATACTAGCGAGGAAATCTGCAGCAAATCAACGATGTGTGATTTCCTGCTGATGGTTTAAACCGTTGAATCTGTCGGCCAAATTAATGTTCGAAAGTTCGAATTCAGAGAGCGGTGGGAAAAGCAAGCCATTTTCTAGCTTTATACGTCGTTATCTCTAAAACGGTAAAGGATACGTCCATAGTTACTAGGACGACTAATAGGAACTTGCATATGCGCTTTCGATTGGTACCAAAATCGATTACCTCTTATGACCTTGAAATACTATAAGTCCAAATTCTCTCTGAATTTTCGCGTGATTTTGCAGATTTGGGAAGCAACAACAGCTAAATCGAATGAAGATAGACCAGTACTGCCAGCGACAAAATTGTAGCCAACCAAATTTACTTTCCAATTGTGTCCACTCTTCTTCTGGTTCACCTCATCCTGCGCATATCACCTCATCACAGTCGTCACCTTTGTCCTCACCATCTATCACTCCCTCGACCTTTCACTCCAGACTTAAAAATCATCTCTTTCACAGATTCTTTCCTCTATAGTCACTCTTATTCCTTCCGGACTGCCTTCCAGGATCTGAACCTGTACTGAATTAAAGGGGCAGCGTTGCGATGATTTCTGTCAAAGTCAGTATGTGAGACACCACATCATAAACCTTTCGTGATATGGCCCCTATCCTGTGTCTATCGTCAACGGTAATTTGGCCTGCAAATGCAGGCAATGTGTACAAGATGTTGGACATAATAAGACCGGTGAATAATGTGTGTACTGTGTAGAGCTTGATGTTCAAGCCTTGCAACTTCAGCTGTGACAGACGCTGATTTATTTTCTGTATAAGCATCCTGTTTACATATACGGAGGTGGAGAGAGTGGGGTGATGTCATTTCCCAGTGATGCTGCCTGGGATACTTGTTCAATGTCTGGCAAAGGAGGAGGAATATTAAGATGCCTAGGCAGTACTCACCGTGTCTCCGACTCCAACGCCGACAATACGGATACCGGCCCTCTTGACGGCGGCTGCCTCGCTAAGTACTGCCTTCCTGTTGTCTGGATCGCCGTCAGTAATAAGAATGGCCACATTCTGGACGCCGACACGGTCGCCGTTCGCATGGTTGAAGATCTCCGTCCTCATCAGTTGGAGCCCACCGCCAGTGTTCGTACCTCCGCCGCCATATCGAATCTTTCCGATTGCTCCAATCACAGCCCGTTCGAAGGTGTAGCTGGTCAGGTAGAAATTGAGTGTTGCCTTGTTACCTATACACAGCAATACGACAGACAGCGACAACAAACATGTATAGTACGATTGAGGTGTACTGATAAAGTGTCTTCAGACATAAGTCAAAACAGACCCCGTCATTCAGGCTCCTATGACAGGCACACCGAGCACATGACTGTAAGTGGCAAATTCAAAAATATTCCTATGTCAGGTATTTCTGCATCATGCACAATAGTAGAAGTTCACAGCAATAACTCTGCCGTTGTGGTATTACTAACTATCGTTTAAGGCCGCAACCCGGGTTTCCAACTAGTTTCCAACTAGTTCACCTAGTGGGTTCCGGCCTTTACTAAGCAATGCACTGTTGTGCGGCACTCGAAAGTCGAAATTGATATTTTACATACCGAAACTGACAGAACCGACGTGAGTGCCAGATGGTCCAACATTCAACGACGAGGCAACAGAGGACATAAAGTTCAATATTCGATTCCAGTTGTCTCTGCCAATACTGCTGGAATGATCAATTACGAACGAAACGTCCAGCAAACAGTCTGAACAACGCAGAACACATCATTTCGGTCTACGCGACGCTATGCTATGGCCGGCAGTTGTTAGTTACCATGTTTCCTGCAGTTGCACGCCTCGATGCATTCCATACAAACTTTTTTGAGACACAGTGTATGAAATATAAATTGACATATGTTCGCCTGTACTTTTACAAGACTACTGGATGCGGCGTGTTTCAAAGATAGCTGAGAATGGACACTCTGTGAATCCGCACAAACTGCCAATATATTGTACCCATTGTTGCCAATGTACACCATGAAATCCGTGAAAATGATCTCATTGAAAACAGAAATCATTGCAATCTGGGTTTTCATTTGCTTCCTTCAATAGCCTAAATTCACCATCTTTGTTGCACTGAATATGAGATTCAATACAAGTAGTTTTTCACATTTTGCCTCAAATCTGAATACGGCACTGGATTTATCGCGTAACAAACAAAAGCATATTTTGTTCAAGTTTCTTCCGTGTTTTGTAAGGATATAGGCATCAAAATTCATTTCAGCCTGTCGGAGGCGGCCATCATGGATTTCTCAATTTTGAGGCCTTATTGGACATAAGCGTACAGCATGTTTTGATTTAGCACTTTTCAACTAGCTTGTGTGCCATAATTTACACGATTTCCTCCAGGGTCATGATTTTTTGAATGACCCGGTTTAGCAGCCGCGCGAGTCAAATCGCCTATCAGCTTGTCTGTGTCTATTTCTCTGTGAATTCTTTACCCGATGAGGACTGAGTTAGGTCGACTCCAGGCTCACACATCGGCAACGGTGGCGTAGTAATCGACTGCGGCTCAACGCGGCAGACGGCTTCGACAGACCGGTCAACGTGTTCCGCAAGTCGGTTAAAATCAGACACAAATATGTAGTCGATTGATGGGTCAGTTACAATTGATTGCATGATCGTGCTGTTAACCTGGACAACAAAAGATCAGTTTCAGTATTTTTGCCAGCGTACAATCTATTACGACATCACTACATACTGTTGCATGCGCGTTTCATTTAGGACCAGGAAACGCGAGTGTTTATATCTTTAAATATACTCATAGGTTGAACGATAAACTAATTCAAAGTGAAATTCTTTCAATAAAACAACCTTTTATTAAAACATATCTCTCAACGTGATGTCAGGGCAGACACACGAAGCACTAGCAGATCACTAGCCGGTGAACAGAACAAGTCAGCAGTCACAGATCATGCTATCTCTCTCAACCTCGTCATAGATTGGGATCAGGCCGAGGTCATCGACCGAGAAGGCAACAGAGTGGACAGAATGATGGATCAAGGAGGCGATACATAATCAGGAAGGAGCAAGACAAGTCGATGAACAGAGACGAGGGGTCTTACCAACTCTCCCACATCTACGACATTCTGTTCGCCCCGAAACTGAGCGGCGAACGGCGATTAGACAGACCGTTCCGACGAAGGCTCCAGTCGAAGCCGAAACGTCAACATTAATTAATAAAAAGTTGTTTTATTGAATGAATTTAACTTTGAATCGAGTGTTTATAGTTTGTTGATCTGAAAATTAGCGGTTTAAAAGTTGTCGTATACCATGTCAACACTGAATAGGCGTACTCACCGCATCCGTAATGCCGACAGCGACGACGCGGATACTGCTGTCCTTGGTTCGCTGTACTTCCGCCAGTAGCTGGTCCAGTTCTCGTGTTGGAATGCCGTCTGTCAGAAGGATGGCGACATTCTGGACTTTTGAACGGTCGCCGTTTGCTTCATTGAATATTTTTGTCCTCGCGAGTCGCAGTCCGCCAGTGGCATTTGTGTGACCGCCCGGGTACGCCATATTGTTGATTGTGAGATCCAATGCCGCAATGTCCGTATGGTCGGACAGATAGAAAATCCTCGTAGCCTGGTTACCTGAAAACAGTTACGTGCACCAATTATTAAGCGCACATAGACAGTGGTGTAGTGGCGGGGGAACGCGGGGGAACGCCGTTCCCCCAACTATTTTGTTGGAGGAACGCCGTTCCCCACCTACTATCAGGACATGGGGGAACGCTGATACAGTAGCGTTCCCCCAAATAGGCCTGAAAAAAAATGAAAAATCAAGAAAATAATTAACATCTCTCTTATTAAGGTCTGTTAGTCCGATGTCACTTGAAATATGTGTGGTTTATGAAGTTTACGAAATTTTGAGGTGAGGTGAAAAATGGCCCCTCTCTTGGGATATCCAAAAAACAAAAAAGCTTTCAGCTTCAGGCGCCCCGACCACCCGACCAGGGGATCTGCCCCTGGACACCGCTGGGAGCTCCGCTCCCAGACCCCCGGGCGTCCCCCAGCTCCAAATTTGCCACTACACCACTGCACATAGACCCGGATCACCACTAGACTTGGTTGCAATAGAGCACCTATAGGAAATAGGGTATCGCGAGTCAGACGGTCACGTGACCGATAACGTCAAGTGACCCTGAAAGGTCGAGGTCGTGATACCAACATGCTTAGGGCCATTATCTCGAAAATGGCTGCAGATACAGACTTGGTTACAAAGAACTTGGTGATTCTGTTCAGTAGGCCTACATGTCTTAGAATCCGGCATTTCGAGTACCGGTTTTTTAATAGAAAAACTGGCATATAGTTGAACATTGGCCTCAATGCCGACGAAGGAGACGATCATTAGTCATCGATATGAGGAAGTAAACAACAGCGATCAGCTGATCAACAGACATGGCGCTCGTCCAAGAGTCATCATTCCTGTTTGTACTCGACACCAACGATCGTCGCTGGCGTCGCCGACTACTCAGACCACACCGTCTATTTATGTCATCAACGCTGCAGCACTCTCTAAACCTCACGCCATCGAACAGTTGACTGTAGATCTTAATAACTATAACATTGATTTGGCTGCCGTGACTGAGACTCACTTCAAGGCTAAACACTGTGACAGTATTGTAGCCGTACTAGATTATACATTACTACGATGAGATCGCACGAGACGCAGAGGAGGAGGCGTTGCCGTTTATGCACGAACTTCATTGAAAGCGGAGATCTGGCAATACTCAGGAGATAATAATGTCTTCGAGCTGCTGTGGATAACTACTGGTGATCTGTTTGTGGGAGTAGTCTACCATCCGCCTAAGCCTTGTTACGATGTCGACTCATTCCTCGACTACCTTGAAGCTACTGTGAACGAAATCTCGTTCAAGTTTCCCACGTCTGAAATTGTCATGGTGGGAGACTTCAATCAGCTTTCAGGCACAGTCGTAACTCAACGTACAGGTCTAACACATATTGTCAACCAACCTACCCGTGGTTCTAACACGTTGGACCGCATTTTTGAATCTTCTCCTATTTACACTGGCGTCAAAGTTGTTACTTCTACTCTCAAAAGCGATCACCGGGCCATTATTGCTTATTCAGGGAGCCAGCCGAAAGACATCAACAAGAAGCGAACTGTT
>Ga0056114_1001550_pt1 | contig 10653 bp, 9 predicted proteins | sample WorMetHERISLAND1_FD_77005 | JGI IMG/M metagenome (GOLD analysis project Ga0056114, IMG submission 77005) | Marine gutless worms symbiont microbial communities from Max Planck institute for Marine Microbiology, Germany - Olavius loisae HERON... ... | reverse complement strand
GGCGCCTGCGGCGCCTCGACACTCGCGCCTTCGGCGCTCGACTTGCCCCCCGCGCTAAAGTGGTGCCCCCTCGCTTCCTTTACGCTGGCTACGGCCCTGACGTCTCCTATGTCATCAATCGACCGTTACGGTTACTATTATGCTACATTGTTGCGTCTCTCGTCTGTCTGTCGTCTGTAACGTATGTATTGTGGCGGTGCGTCCTAGAGCAAAAGTTACTATTGATAGCCTATATAACAAGTCGCATATAGGGAATCGACTCGTGACCCAAATGCGCTTAGAGCCCAAAATGAATGATCTTGACCTTTGTTTAGAGGTCGTATTAAGGTCATGTCAACCATTGCGTCACATTCGCCATTGAATATATCGGCAACCGTTAGAGATAGAGGCTTGGTTTCAAAGGATGACCAATAGGAAATGACCTGTAGGGAATCATATGGTGATGCGACCGATGACGTCACGCGACCCCGAAAGGTCAGACTCGTGACCCAAATGCGCTTAGAGCCCAATATCTCGAAAACAGCTGAAGATGCTATTTAGCAACAATCGCTAATTACTAGATTGTGAGGCAGTACGGTCGGCTGTCCTAGCAACAGCTTGGCTTCGTGTTTTATGTTCGGTAAGCTAAATGATGTAAAACGAACTTGAGTCGCGTGAGTCGGTGTGTCGGCTACTTATCATTCAAGCAAAGTGCTTGTCCACACCAGCGACAAAGTCGCCGGCGACAAAGTCGAATCGAATGAATGGTGGTTCATATAGCTGCAGGTGCGAACGAGCAGAGATGACGATGGCCCTTGAACAGTAAACAATGATCGTGGCCTACGGTCTGCTAAAGTTTCGTGTTTGCAACTGTAGGCCATCACTGTTGTAAGTACAGTACTGTTTGCAGTGTGTATTCACTGTATTGTATATTAATATGATTATTGACTAAGTAAAGAAATAAGTAATCTTTATTAAAGTGGTAAACGCACATATAAAAAATTACATAACAACACACAAACATAAGGTAAGCGCGAAAAAATAGACCCGAAGAAAACAGTTAGGCTAATTTTGGTGGTCTCGGTAGCACAACTGGTAGCGCGTCGGACTAACAATCGGAAGGTTGTGGGTTCGATTCCCGCTAACGCAGTGTGTTTCACAGTTGACAGGTAACCGCCTGGGGTAAACTGTCCGCTGTGGCCGGCCACCATCTTTCTTCCGAGCTGTAATAAGAAGTTGGAGTTTAAGACTGTCAGCGTTGATGGACTCGGGTCTGGCATAATAATAAGATTGTCACTATCAACAGTTCAATAGCTGCAAGGCCACTACAAAGTCACACAAACAGTTCTGTTGTCTGGAAATGAAATGTTAAACAGGAAGGTCTTGAGTTCGCGGCGAAAAGTTAGGTAAGATGAAACTGTTCACAGGGAGACCGGGAGAGTGTTCCATAATCGGGGGCATTGGTAAATGGTAAGAGCGCTAGATAAAGCTGATGCTATGCTGACGCTTTCATGCGCTCTATAATATCGGGAGCCATTTACCATTTAAGTAATACTTCGTAGTGTGGAAAACGCACATACAAGGAAAAAATTACATGAGACACAAAAACATAAGGTGAGTGCAAACAAAAATTAGACCCGATGACCGTCTCCTCTCCTATGCTTAGACTATGTGGGCTTTTTACGCTGTATAAGTAAACTTATAGTTTGCCACTAAACGGACATTTTCGTGATTTGTCCCGTGATAATAAGCTGTCATTTTCACCGTGCTAATGTCATTACCAGCTCATGATCGAGGAAGCTACAGTCCTACTGGCCAGTGATCATTTTATAAAATCATGAAACAGGAATAAAATTGGGCTGCGTCAGTGAAGGATCGAAACTACACGTGGTGAACGAGACGAGAAATGCATCGACGGGCTGAGAATGCATCGGAAATGTATGTTGTTATTTCAGAATGTACGACGGGCTTAACAGTAGGTCGACACTCGACATTACCAATATACTTGTCAATCGTGATGAGACTGGTCGGCATCCTGCGACGAGTTGGTACAGTTCACAGACTTCTGTCGTCTTCGAGGACTAAACGTGTGATCTCTAACAATCAGCGACATTGCCTGCATACAAACTCGTTCTGCAGAACCGGTGAGATGGGTCATGCGCAGATTCCACTTTTGCTGCAGTTATAATATTTGTTCTGACCACAAACCTTAGCATACATTACAGGCACAGCAGCCTGATGGATACCGGTATACTGGCTCGCGCGCTGCAATCTTTAAGCGACCCTTAATGTCAGTCGACTTATTTGTCTGTGTGTCTCTGTCTGTCCACAACTTTGATGCCAAATATCTCGGAAACTAAACGATTTAGGGGTTCGTGTCCAAGAGGGGCCCCATTGGAAAGTGCCTGCGGCGCGTCGATTGGTGATGTCGTTGATTATGTCACGTGACTGTATGACGTCATACTCGTGACGTCACAACCTTTAAAGTGGTCGCATTCAGAAACTAGGAGGACCCGGATCAACTATCCGTGTGGACCTTTTAAGCATACACTATCGTAGTATGTTAAAAAATCAGCTCATTCGGCTTAGAACACTGGGAGAAGAAGCATTTGGCGTAACCCTACCCCGAAGTGAAATTTGCCATAATCGGTACTGTATTTGCAGTTCGATGGCGACGAGTGGGTCGCTTAAAGCTTAGCAGTACGCGAGCCAGTTCGTCTACCGGCTTGTATATTTTGTTCGTGTTAAACTGATATGTATAAAAGAGTCTGTTTTTATGTTTCCTTTGTAGTTCACTGCCCACGTAGGTCCTTATTGTCATTCTGAGCAAATAAACGACTGAAACGTGAACGATTGATAGATAATGTTTAGCTTTTTTGCTGAGATGTTCAATATAATGTCCATGTACTGGGGGCTTTGTGTTGTGTATTTCAGACCGTTTCCTTCCGGACTCCGTATTTCGCGTTTCAGACGAAGTTCGTTGGGCGTTGCATGATGGCAAACCAGTCGTGGCCCTCGAGAGCGCGATCATCACCCATGGAATGCCGTACCCCGTCAACCTCGAGTATGACACTTTATTTATTATTTTATTTATTTTTTAAGAACTCAACACAGTCAAGCAATATAAAATCGAAGATACAATAAAAGCCGTTGAGTTCTAAGGCTAACGAAGGGCTGTGAGCCACTTACACGAGGCCGCTAGACATTTACTTACATAGGCCTATCATTTAAAAAAAAACACGCACGAAACATGTAAAACTAAAACTAAAACAAATCCCGACGCGCTGTTTGGAACTCACCACCCGACGAAGCTGCCCCACCCGACCCACCACCGTCGCGCGTCCGCATACATTCATCAATGCAGAGCGGCGTGATTCCCCTCCTGTCTCTCCGTTGGTCTGTCTGTCGGTCTCTGTCACACTCCAGTAGTATGTCATAACGGCTAAATATATCGTTAAATTCCTGTCAAAGCCTGATACCTCAGAACTAATCGCTGATTCGTTGTTAGGAAATTCTGACGGGGTCGACCCCTAACGTAGCCAGAAATTTTTCACAGGGGGTGCGTAACTCCAATGTCTCCGATCTTCAATCGACGCCCTTCACTGTTTCTGTCGAGAGCGGAACTTTGACAGCCGAACGCGTCATCACTTGCCGCACTTCCTCAATGGAGACTTGACAGAATTTGCGGAGATGCATCATGGCGAACATTCGATGTCGGCGCGGGCGGCACACTGCTGTTGGCAGCACGCACTCCTTCAACCTTCTCGACGAAGAACTCAGCAAGTTTGTCGGCGTTGATGTCAGTTGAGGCTGACGCAGGCCTTTGTCGCGTAACAAGACTGATGAAATTAACCGCCAGAGATAGAGGACATACGATTTATGATTTGAATGGTCCGCTGTTGTAACTGTCTTGCACCGTGTCCGAGATAAGCCCCTTACACAGCGACTTAAAATCGCACAAATTCCATACCGCTCCAGTATTTGAGGCCCTGTTATGGGTGACCGCCGTCCGAATTTCGTAACAGCGATTAGTTGTCCGAAAGCTGATAGGGCTATCCGGCAATCTCTATATACGTTGAGCCGTTTTGATTCCAGAGTGTCACGGACGGACAAACGGACGGACGGACGGACGGAGTTGCTGTATCAATGCAGAATCTTGCTTCAAAATATCATGCATCTTCGTGACAGAGGAGTGCGTACGCACCGTACGCCCCTTGTTTGTCTACGCCACTGCAGGGCGCTGAATATTAGCGGGGTATAATAATCTGAGATTTTCAGAAAATAGGCCTAAGTCGCTGTAGGCCTATCTCCGAAGATTGACTCATACCGTTAAACCTGTATACTTAACCTCATTGTTTCCGATGAGTTTTAATGACAGTTTCAGTTAACGTGGCCCGCTCAGAATCAATATTTCACCACATCAGCGCATTTGCGAGGATTATTAGTTAATTCGATAAAATTACGCAAACATTGAGTAGGTTTAATAACTATTAACAGGAGAGTTTGTAGAACATTGTCATATCGCGAGACTATCGTATGATCTTATCGTAGGACTGCCTCTGGCGTGGAGCTAGCTGTACGTCAGGGTGGTGCAATACCAGCAACTGTTGCAGTTGTCGATGGCAAACTTTGTGTTGGTGAGTCGGTCCGCGTTATATGTTTTCTGTTAAATGTCGGCTTTTATCACGAGATAATTACTTTACACCTGAGAGCATAGATGTAAAAAACATGTTTTACATTTTTTATTCCTTCCACGTTTTTACGTTTTTAGCGTTCTTTTAATTTTTGTCAACTTTTTGTTATTTAAAAAACGTTCATTGAAAATTCCATTAAGAACTTCGAGCAGCACTTTTGAAACCACAGAAACTAATTAATAGACCTAGATTTTATTATGAAAGTGGCTGGGTGCAGAGCAGCTCTGTACTCATTGCCGTACGTTAGACAGTGCCTATAGCGACACGACTGCTGTGACGTCATGCAGTAGGCGGAGTCAGTACACGAAGTCGTGAATTACGACAAATTGAATACAGTTCTCTCTATCTATCTAGTTCCAGCTATTTTTATTTTTCCACGTTTTTACGTTTTTAACGTGTTTTATTTTTTTCTGGAACGGTTTGTTTACATCTACATGCCTGAAAGAGGCAGACGCAGCTGTGATCTAGTTGTTTCGTGCATGGACTCAATTCCAGACTCCAGTCGAGCCATGTTCCATTCTGGACATTCAAACCCGGAATCATATTGCTCCAGAAGAAGTTACAATTCCACCACACGTCTTATTATACTGTGTTCCACCATACAGGTCCTCGAAATGACGTTTGTCACTCCTAGATAAAAAATTAGACGGAAAAATTGCAGTTTAATAAACTGGCTTACGAGGACAAGTTAATAACTCGCACAATTAAAGCACTAAATTTGTTGCTTTTTGAGAATATTGCCTGAATGTCACTGATTGTTTGGACTCTTGGATGGTTGTTACACTTTTATCGAGAAACCGGCGTACAGCTACATGTAATGTCTGTTTTATTTCTGCTTGCCAGGTTTGACACACACAAAAATGGAAAAGTTAGCTTCTTTAAAGTCTGGACTGATGAAAGTTTCAAGACGTGACTTGACATTTGCCCTCAGTGAGGTATAGAGCGTTTTCGCCACTAACTAGATTTCAGCGTAAGCTATAGACAAGCTAACAGGATGACTAAGGGCTTCGTAGTCGAAAAAAACTTCTGAAAGTCATGAAGAAAACACATTTACGATGTCTTAACTGAGCTGGTTTTATCTGCATTACTCGATTTTATTTGTTTTTTTTTATTGTATACTATTGTATTGTAGTTTTAACTATGCTTTATTTCCAATTAATTTTTCTACGATATTCGTTTGTCACTTCTTATCAAACATTTCTTAGGCCTACTTAGCCTACTTTCAGAAAATAACTACATTCTAATAGCTAGCAACTTGTTGTAGTCGATGACCGTGCATGAGTCGCACCTTACCTTATCATATGGGGCAGGTGTATTACCGCAGAACGCGGAGGCTTCTAGCAGTTTTTAACAGATTTCCGATAAACACGTTTTTGCAGTACTCCCCGTATTCTATAATCCACAGGATTAAGTTCAGGACTGTTAGGAGGTCATAGGTGATGAAGTCTGAGGTCTCGCGTAGCAGCAACTGTTTTACGTTTCACTTTGTAGTCTGCTACTGCTACTAAGTAAGCAATAACAAATCTGATAAGCTGGTTCTCAGTTTTCAATTTTACAAAGACTGTCAAACAGGCAGGTGATGGGATATTCTCGTGTGCATCTATGTGCCAAAAATTATCACAGCATGGCATAATTTTGAAAAGTTATTGTACCAATAAGAATGGTGCAATTTTTTATGCCTCACAGTGTAGAGGCCGTTTCCCTGTCCACCACTTGGAGATGCGGGTGGTAGCAGTTTCAGCTCTGCCCCACACGCACTTAAGCCCATAACCGGCTGGTTACGTTGCTGGTACTAATTGTGGGTAACTGAGTGCTGTAAGTAAGTAAGTAAGTAAGTGTGTTTGCTGGCAGGGTCTGTGTGGCGGCACGACGGTGTCAGCTACAATGCTGGCGGCTCACAAGGCCGGTATCGAAGTGTTTGTTACTGGCGGCATTGGCGGAGTACATCGAGACGTCATGACGTGTTAGTACAATCAATCTCTCACCTGTCGTTCATGTGTGACACAGACACTTAGATCCACACTTTCACAGCTGTTTCAGCAATAATTTCCCGGGTTTACATGGATTGTGTATAAAGAAGCGATATTACATTCACGTCACGTCAGGACGTCGCAGGATTGTCATTTGACCACTTTATTTAAGACGGAGGTCACAGGAAACAGCGGTAAACAGTTGCAAAATAAACCTTTTTTGACAATAATGTGGTCGAAAGATTTCAGTTCAAGACAAATTGACAACCGAGACCACTCGGTACTTAATTCACTATTAATGAATAATGAATGAATGAATGAATCTTTATTTTCCATGGACAACACAGGTAAAAACATCAATGAGTAGAAACAATAGTCAAGACAGGACAGTAAGGCTGAATCCAGCACTAAATACTGCCCCAAAACTAAATTGAATAACTTATCTACCTTCTCTTTATCCCCTGATTAACTCGTTATTTGCTTATCCTACTGTCACTTTGAACGTGACGACCATTCATCGTTAATCATGGCTCTTTTCCCGCCTGTTTGTACTAATTTCACTGTAAACTTTCCATCTATTTCATTACGCTGTTAGTCTACTCGTCTGTTATAGCGGATGGCTGCTGATCGTGCTGACTATTCTGCGTATTTTATTCTTAAAGTTGTATTTTTAACGCGCGTCAGCTCTGCTAAGCGCAGTAATAGGCCTACTCCTGACTGTCTGTCTGTCTGTCTGTCTGTCTGTCACGTTGTGATGCAATTTCAACAAAAAGGGCCTACGATCATGCAGTTTTCACCAAACGGTAGTCCAAAGAGCGTGGGACAACTGCATTCAAGTGGCGGCTACTCAAAGCGGTAGCTCAAAGTCGTGATCCGACTTTTGTCGGCTCACCAGTCCAATGACCATTGGACGATCGAAGAAGCGATATTACATTCTCAACGATACAAGAATCTAGGCATGCCTATACGTCGGTTCGACGACAACGTCTACAGCAGACTTGAGTTCCTGAAAGCAGTCGGCCACAGCATAGCAGCGCTAGCAGCGACCTCCATACTGATGCCACGGATTCGGACAGCGACTCACCTGACGATGATCAAGCAAGCACTGATGCCGACGCTGCAAATGTCAACATGACTGATGCCAGTGCCATGGACGGCATCTATATTTTAGTTTGTGAAGACTTTGAGACTTTGTATATTAAGCAGTTAAGCAAATGTTTGCAGCATTTGATTGCGTGCAGCGTTGCTTATCTTGCTTCAATTTGTGATGTCGTTTAAGACTTTTTGAGAATTTGCATTTAGCTTAAGCGTATAGTTAGTTGATTCAATTGATGTGGTAGACGGCATTTATATTTCAATTGGTGACGTCAATGAAGACTTATTGAGACTTTGTATGTTAAGCATATAAACAAATGTTACGCAAATGATTAATGTGTTTGCGGCATTTGATTGAGTGAAGAGTAACTTATCTTGCAATACCGCATATATTGCATTGAATTACAGGATTATCTATTAAACTGAACTTTATATTCTTAGTCATTTCGCGTTCCATACACGCTTCTCCTGCCTTTTCCACCCCTGCAAATTTGGTCCCTCGTTTTCCAGCCCCGCGTTTTCAGCGTCCCCAAGAGTATCGCCTCCAGCGAGACAATTTTATACTGCTACCCCAATCTCGGTTGTGTAAAAGCAAATATTTGCTACTATATTCGGCAGCAGCAAACTGACATCATAGCGTACTGCTGCCGTGCTGTGACCGTAGCCTCTTTGACAGTCTCTGAAGGAAGTCATATGCGATCTATCGAATGTTGTCATGACCTTGAATGACCTCTAACGCGGGTTTTAAGGTCGCGGTATATTTCATAGGCGAATACCTCCAGACGGTGCATTTTATGTTGTCCAACTGCAGATAATTCATTTCCAATCACCTCCAGTGTAATGTGCCGCTGACGCGCGCGGTTCATCAGCGATAGCTGAGTCTCTTGTTATGCTAAAAGTTACCACAGTGTTTTACACTGCAGCTATGGACGTCAGTGCCGATCTGAGGGAGCTCGGACGAACTCCAGTGACTGTGGTCTGTGCTGGTGTTAAGTCGATATTAGACATTGGACGCACGCTGCAATACCTAGTGAGTGTCAGCGTTCAATTCAATGTTTCGTTTGTCCTTCGTATAACAGCTTAGCAGAATGATTCTGTTGTTGTTTAGTCTTCGCATTTCACCGGTCATCGAAGATTTCCGTAGCCGGGAAACTTTTTCTGCCAAGTGGCTTATAACGTCGTTACAAAACATTACCCAGCTTAATTAGTTAATCTACAGGGTGGTCCCCAAAAGTAAGCCGCAAACTTTTGTCCATATCGTCGCCAAAATATTGACCGATTTTCAGATTTTTTACCTGCACGCTCTTGTGTCCAGTCACGAAAATGACAGTGTCACGTAATGATGGTTTGAAACTACATGGCTACAGGGTGGGCGATAAAATGTTACCAGGAGACGGAAGGCGTGCCCGTGTTGACAGTCGGCGACGACTCGGAATTTCCTGGTTTCTATTCTCGTCACAGCGGAGTCCTGTCACCCCTCCACGTCACCAATGAACTCGCCGCCGTCAAAGTGATCGGTCATTTTGCGCATTCATTTGCAGAATTAAATTAACTCTTTGACGCTCACTGTTACCATATGGCTACAGCTATAAATATCGTGTGCCGGACCGGGTTAAGCCGTCATTTGTATTTTTTACATCCGGGCACTCTGACGCTTAGGGCTGAGTGTCAGAGTGCCTGGATGTCAAAAACTGCAAATTACTCATAGATGGATTATCTATAGAACATTATTCAATCAGTGAAGCATATTTGTCTAAAAAGAAACAACGTATTGTTTCTGAATCTTAGATGGATCAAGTCATGTCATTAGAGAACTACTATAAACTTGAACTACAGTGTATGTAGGCCTACAACAACGTGTTAATGTTTTGAATGAGTCATCGACAGATTAAGATAATTGGCACTGGCGTTTGTTCGTTTTAGTTGTTTCTGTTTGTTTTTTTTAAGTTTTTTTTAATTTTGGTTACGTGTGCCCGAAAAAGCTGACCACAGTATCAGCTTTTCAGTCCACGCCAGAGTGTTGATGGGTCGTATAGAACTAAATCTTTGCGACAAGATACAAGTTTAGATTTGCTGTTTACGAATATTGGTTGCAGTGAAGCAAAGGCTGCTGGGATTGGTGAACGGAATTGTCGTAGCGGTTCCCATCCCAGAACAGTTTTCCGTTGACGCCGTTGAACTGAATGATGCCATTGAGCGGGCGACATGCAGTGTACGGTGTGTGAGTCAAAATGTTATCTTTTACATCATTCTTTCCTTTCAACGTTTTCTGTCTTGCCATTTGGTGGTTTGCGTATTTTGTTTGGAATTTTCATTGTTCTAATTTTCAGAATTTTCACCCATGCCGCTGCAGCCGTGGTGTTGAATGGAAACTGCATGTGTCTGTGGGTATGTGAGTATGTCTGCAATTCCGTTGGTAATATCACTTTGTATTACACCACTAGGGCTACTAGCATTTTTCTCACTTTTTAGTTTCAGTCACCTTGCTTCTTGAATAAATAATTAAAGTTAACTTTGACTATATCTATTTTAGGCAATGTGCACTGACGCCGTTAACTGGTTCGGCGAATGATACGTTGTGTCGTTCACATCATGTTAACAGTTTCTGTTTTGAAAGTCACAATCAAGACGACCGGATTAGCTATGAGTCAGAACCACAAGTACGACTGCCACAAGCACTATGGAACTGTCACGTCGTAGTAGTGATGATTCCTGTTACCTGTTTAATCAGCCAGTCTACACGCTACACAGGTTTCTATGGTGACGTTTAGGGGACCGTTAACTGACCTGAAATATTTCTATCGTAAATTGTCTGTCCAGGGACAAAGATGTAACCGGTAATGCAGTCACCCCGGCGATGTTACGTTCAGTGGATGAACTGCTCGGTGGAAAAGCATTGGCTGCGAGTATCCTTT
>Ga0056114_1001549_pt1 | contig 10656 bp, 7 predicted proteins | sample WorMetHERISLAND1_FD_77005 | JGI IMG/M metagenome (GOLD analysis project Ga0056114, IMG submission 77005) | Marine gutless worms symbiont microbial communities from Max Planck institute for Marine Microbiology, Germany - Olavius loisae HERON... ... | reverse complement strand
TGGACGCCCCATGCGTAGCCCCATCTAGGGTTACCCAAAAGATTTTTGCTGTTTTAGTGGAGTGATATCATCGCATCGTCCTTACAATGAGTTTTAAACTGGTAAGTTTTTTACATTTATCAACATAACGTCGAGGTATTGAAGTCACAGGCAGTCGTGTGTGCTACATAAGTGCTAGTGATTCGGAAATAATACATATTACTGAGTACGTTTTTATGTGAAATCTGCAGTCAGAGACCGCATACCTTAATTTGAGGTGCGGCAGGAGCGTGCACCAGGGGTGTCTTCAAATTATTGTGCTACTTTTCGTCGTGCGCGAGGCGTAGGGCATCGAAACGGAAACTTAATTCTGCTGAATTGAACAACTTAGAAAATATGCGAACACTGGCAGCTTCGCGGACCGGTGTGACCCCGCGGACCCCCCTCCCGCGAACCAGCGAACCTGAGCCTGTTTTCGTATCTATTCGTCGTGTAAGCAAAAATGTTTATTGTTGTAAAACGACAGAGGAACGAAATTGCTTACCATGTTTTCCTCGGACACAGGTCCCATACTACGAATGAGTATGTTGGTCATCACTTCGAGCGGTCGAACTGCAACATGCATGTAATATATCGCAACACTGAATACAGTACAATAGTCCTTACCGTTCTCACTTACGTTCATTAGCGCAGTTGATCGGATCGAATTATTGGATTTCTTGTCGTTAATATGCGTTCAGGACCTAGCAAAGCCCAACACTGTCGTACTGTTGGTTATTTAATCTCTCTATCTTCCTAACCGTTGAGGCAATGATCTCAAACAAGCCAAACTAGATGTGCACCGAGACATCAATAACCCGCGCCACGGCAGCCGTGTGTATACGTGATACACACACGCGAGATGGATCACTTCACCTGCGGGTAATTAGAGCCGTGATTTTTACTGAAGTGACAGAAAATCATATTCGGATTACCACTCGCTGACGTCCACAGATCATTTCAAAGTTTGTCAGATGTAGTGAAAAAATTCAGGTCACGTAACTAAAGATCGTCACAAATTAATATTTGGTGCATATTATAAATAAGATTCAACTAGAGCTTTGCCGTAAGTATAAAATTTTTCAGATCGCTTCTTCTTTACTTATACTTAATTTTACTTTTATTTCGACAAGTCGATTTCGCGTCACTGTCGTAGAAGGTAGCAAAGGTAGAACGTGAAAAAAACTTTTTATCGAAATCTTGTTTGCTTCGACGAACTTCATGTTTACAACGTTTTTTCATGTTCTATCTTTGCTGGGAAACTCTTTTATTAACTGATATGCAGTATTCTCCTTGCGTTTCTGCAAACTTTTGATCAAAATCTTGTCTTCTTCGATGAACTTCGTGTCCACAAACAACAGTCACGTTGTCATTGACGTGAAATGTACATCTCAGAATGACAGTATAATTATGTATGTTAATAGAAAGCGATTTTAAAAATTCTACAAGCTGTTAACGCAAAAACTTGAGACGTTTTTAGACACAGTGTATATCATTCCATTAATCATGGCAGAGAGTGAAAACGCGATCACAGAAGTGTACAACACACGCAGTTCTGTACGGTTATCCGGTATACAATGTCGACGAAGCTGTAGGACAGAACCGCTCAAGCAAAAAAACCATCGGTAAGACTGCAGAGATATACCGATGTTTGTAGAAGTCTTGGAGAGCGTGTTGATAACACATCTCCAGAAACCCCACGTGGCACGGCGGGTGGCGACAAATTGCACGGCTTCAGAGCCAACCATTGGACCGTCTGACCTCCTTGGTCTGACTGACTCCTTGGCGACGTGACGCACTGATTACGAGCATTAGTCACAGGCTCGCCTCGCCTCCCGCGGAATGAGAAAGGTAACGATATCGTGAACGCGAAGCGAGTCGATATATCACGCCGCGGTATTGCTAGGCCCGCGGCAAAACCGGCAAGTAATCAACGGGGAGGACCGTGAACCACCTACTGACAATACTGACGAGTTTCGCGTTTCTGCATCGCTGATAAACCGCGCGATGTTTTTCGTTTTCGACGCCAGTTCGACGTCTAATTGTTATCGGTAGTATTAGTTAGTATTTGTCGTAGTTTGTCCGGATGCCGAATTAGATGTGCGCATCTTTGTGCGTTCCGAAGATATCGACGGGTGCCAAAATTCACAGCTACACAATAACATCAAATGAGCTTGACCTTGAACAGTGTTTCGAAGCCATCAAATCAGTAAAGAAGACGATTCTTACGGCGAACGTTCCTTTTCGCACGCTGGGCCCTCGGCGTGGAACGCTCTGCCTTCAGACATTCGTGCTGTCGGGGACACGAAAGCGTTCAGACAAGCCGTCAAAACTCACTATTTTAGTCTGGCGTTTAGTGTATTTTAATAGTTTTTATCTCTTATATGCATTTTATTTACGTGACTATTCGAATGCACCTGTGTTCAATCTGTAATAGGCGACTACAAATGTACATTATGATGATGATGATGATGCTGTATGCAACTGTCATTCGCTTACATCCATTGTTTGTTTCACGCGTTACTTTCTGTTTTTGTCTTGTGATCACGAGTTGTAAAAAATAGCAACGAGTCGGCGATTCCAAAAGCCAGAAGGGTCAAGGTATCTACCACCTCCACACCGCCAGTGAATCTGGAGGTGACATTTTAGTTGTTTTTAAGATCATAGGAATTACGTGAGCAAGGGAAGCTGGCAAAGTAGCAACCACCCCCTCGTCAACTCGTACCATGCATGTGAAAATGTCGGTCCAGCGCTGGCGTTATATGATCGCCAGATCAGTGTCACTGTTTAGGACGTAGCCTAATGGTCGAATAACAGCTACAGAAGACCGTTTTGTGAAGGCGTGAAACCGTTCGCGTGAAAGAGGATGGAGCATAAACTCGGAGATAAAGCACGTGAACAACAATCACGACGCTTGCACGGTCCAATTGAACTTACGATGGTGACAGCATGCGTCGACCGGAAAATCAATTTGTCCAAATGGCCGCGCCTCCATTCCCGGTTTACGATCAAACCGGTAGTCGGCATTTGACGCCGATTTCGGTTGCTGTATCACCGAGGTGCGCAGTCATTGAATGTGAAGCAAGTCGAGACAGGCCTAGAGGGTAGGCGTTGCTACGCCGTGATAACTCCAGTGAGCGAATTATCACCCGCTTTATTCTGTATTGTGTCATTTATAGCGCCAAACTCTCAGCAGGTGCGTGCCAATCCAACGAACAATCTAAAAATCGTTTTACCTTCGATTTGATCGTGATTTTGAGCATGACAAAATATGTGGCCAGTAACCTCCCAGGCTCCAGGCTATAGAAAAGTCTGTTTGCATTGACTGCTGTGGCACCGAGTTTCTTCTGATAACGTGATCGTTGTCGTTGTCGACTTTTTGACGAAAGTTAAACTCAAGGTTCTAATCAACCTTGCAAAAGTTTCAGTGAAATCAATCCGTATTTTTGCGATATTTTGTTATCGTCAACAGACGTTGCTGTCTACCGAATCTAGATGTAAGTACAATGTACAGTAAGAGCGCTGGTGTGACATTGGAGAGCTCTTGCCGACGAAAGGCAGCCGGGTGTCAGCAATCAATAGCCAGTACTTCACTTGCACGTAAAATACGTTCCGATACATTAGACGACAGACGGAGGTCCACCGACAGCGTCAAACCAAGATATTTATACCGGACATTTCTAACGAGCGCCTAGACACCCGTTCATATAGACGCACTAATGGTGTGGGACCATTAGCAGGCGGCCGTCGCACGTCACAGCTCACTATCTACAAGTAGAGGCTCTTTGCTGAGCGGACACACACGGCGACTGGGTACAGTGCATTCAGAAAATCATTTCTTCCGAAAAACATATGCAATACCATGTAGTCATATAAATACTCTGTATCGTATATAACAGTACGATAACTCCAGTACGATAAAGATTTTTACGTGGACTGAAAGGATTGTGGTGTAGTGAGCTTAGTCTAGCATACGTAATCAAAAATAAAATATATATTAAGCTTATATATAAACGAAGAAACTAAAACTGTACGTAAAATGTTATTTCTTCGTATGTATTCGACCAACGAAAGACGGTAATGAATTTGGACGTTTGCGTCAGTTCTGATCGACTCATCAACGCCACTAAAGCACGGCTGTTCAATGCAGCATCTTAGACAGGCTGGCTCCATCTCGTCCGAGGCAACCCGCAGTCACTGAAGTAGTCGTCAAAAGCTTCACAGTGTGACGCAGACAACCGAATTTCACGATATAATCTCATCCACAGCGAAGTTTGTCACGCATCGCCGAGTACTGCAGTCGGCCATGTTTCGCGTTCAGCTCCTTGCTATGGCTTTCCGATCATCAGGGACACTTGAAATGTGTCCGTCTAACATGTACCATAAGGCGGTCTGTGTATGAAAAAATATGCAAAATTATGAAAAGAAGAAATAAAGTTGCGAAATAAGTTACACTGGCCATAGAACAAGCTAACGAAATGCAAACGTTCCTATAAAGTATACTTTGTAACGTTTCCGAGATACAACATTATATAATATTTGTTATTATTTTATTCATGAAACCGGCATATAGGCATAAAACATACAAGAAGCTAAGCTGTCGCTTAGCCGACCGTACTGCCTCTCAGTAGACTATCTAGTATGCAGAACCCGACAGTCAAATAGCAATAGTAAGACAATCATAATAGGGCCATAAACGAATAATGTGGCGAAACATTAACTGGTGCTGAAATTAAAATCGCACTTGTAATAATCACGCACACTATTGTACCCGTTGACCTTTCACTCGTCCCCTAAAGTCCTCATGTGCACCCAACGAAATTGTTTGCCAAGCTTGTTCCACATTGAACTAAACGTGACGCTAGGCCGCGCCCACTTTTAGGGAAAATTATTTGTGTGCCCGCTCGGCATTCCTAATACAAAACCGCCTACCAAATTTGAAGTCTATAGCTCAAGTAGTTTTGGAGATATTGACGCCGCAATGGTTGACATGAATGACCTTGAATGACCTCTGAACAAAGGTCAAGGTCATTCATTTTGGTACCAATCGATTTCTGACGTACGACTTCCTGTAGGCTGTCAATAGTAACTTTTGCTCTAGGCCGCACCGTTTAGGCACAATACATTCCGTACAGACGACAGACGACAGACGCAAGCCTGTCGCATAAGCACTACGTCGGCTAAAAACAGTACAGAAACATGAGTGCACCGTGCACGGCTCATTGGCAACTGCAGGGCAAGCCCCTTACGCAGTACCAGCAATAATATAACATAACAGTCTATAGGAGGAATCAGTCCAGAGGTCACGCATGTTAGCAGCTTCTCTCTAATCATTGCTGAGATGATGTGCGTAAAAGTTTTATTATTATAAAGTCATAGAATTGTCTACCTGCCGAACAGCACCATTTTCTGGTATTTTTTAATTCATATATTTTAGTGTTGCTTTATCTGAGTTTGTAACCCGTTTTAATTCTGCCAGTTCGTGACATGTCAGTGGCCATGTTTGGCCTCATGAGTACCAGTGCTCAAGAGTTCCTGACGCAAATCATAAGGCGTTTGACTGAGGTGACGACTGACCCTCGAGAAACCGTTTTTCAATGCTTGTCCATCGCCGTCCAATGATTCATGTTCCCAATTTCAGAGTCCGCACCGTGACCTTTTCAGACATGTTTCATTCTTCTCTTAATATCTCAGCCCTCGGGAATTGAGTACCAGGTGCGCAAAAGAAATAAACTAATGAACAAATAAATATGGTTTACGCACTTACTGAGGGCAACGCGGCTGAATTTCTATGATATTTGGATGATAAAACTAGAAAATGATATTACAGTTTAACCCTTTCGAGTTCGACACAGTCCAGCGTGTGATTGTTAGTCAACAGAAAGACACTCAGACAGAATTATGACAGTGCTCATGGTACCGTGTGATGGCGAAATAAAACCGTATGTGATGTGGCGCTTTGCAATAACGTGCACGCCGCTATAAAACATGACCGGTTATTAAATGTGATGCAATAATGCGACCGAAACGAGCTGCTGGCGTGTGAGTGTGACCGCAATGACAAACCTCAACAGTACTGAAATCGACATTCAGTGTCCATTGTCACGTACTATATTGCTTGAAGCCGCTTATTTTTACTTTCATTACAAATAAACAAATAAATAAAACTGAAAAAAATGAAAATGAATGAAAATTAAATGAAAATTAATGTATGCTGGAATAATGCGTATAGAAAAGTCTTTGGAATCCATGTATGGGAGTCAGTGAAGGAATTGCAGTTGTGTGAAAGATTGGATTTTAGACATATATGTACTTTGAAGAAATTTCTCTTTTCACATAACGTTTTTAGACTTGATAATGAAGTGCTTAAAATGTGCTTTTGTTCTTATAACCAGTCTGCAGATTGCAGAATTTGTCTCTATGTGTTATGAATGTGTTACTGCAGTTAACATGCATTGTATGTATGTATGTACTGTACTGACTGTCGTGGCGAATAAACTTAATCAATATTTCATAGCCATGGCCAATCTAGGCCCTATAACATTTCAGAAATAGGTCTACAAGTTTTTGGAAGGGGAATGTTTCACTGAATCTCAATCTCAGCACGTTGAACTAGCTTATCGTATCGTATCGTTAACAGTTTAACAAATACGTTACTGTATATCAGTAGGCCCTATTTTTAGTCATCTGTTTTAATTTTAGTTTTAGTGCTAGTCTTGTCGACTAAAAGTGTTGACTTTAAGTTTTAGTTTTAGTCACGAGAACGCTTTCAGTCTTAGTTTTAGTCTAGTTGAGGAAAATTTGCTGAATTTTTGTTGTAGTTTTAGTCACCTTTTAGTTTTAGTCACTCGAGTATCACACCAAAATGCCTGCTAAACGCCTGCTAACGATTCCACGTTAAACTCTCTATCGTATCGTATCGTATCGAGTTTGACGCAATCACACAGTATATACGCACTGCTGTCGGCTGAGCAGCACGCGCATTTTCGTGGTAAGTTACGACCGGCTGACAAAAAGTAGCGACGAAATGTCGACGAAAACTTCACGAATTTTAGTTTTAGTTTTCATCAGCATGACGAAAACTAATTTATTTTCGTTGACAAAGTTTTAGTTTTAGTCGACGAAAAAACACTGCTGTATATATCTTTGTAATTATTTACGCTACATAATTGGTTACCGGAAAATGGCATTGTATAGTGCCTCAACAAGTCACATTGATGTAAAAATCGTCTATAAAACAGAACCGTATAATTACGTGTCTACATCATGGCTTGCCAGCATCCAGCAGTATTTACTGATTGCTACTGACCGGCCACATAACCTTTGTTATCGTTGAAATTTTGTTATAAGGAGAAGAATAACCAACAAGTTCCGTGGCGTCGTTTTTCATCTTTTTTTCCTTGCATGTCACAGAAAAGAGCTACAACTGTTTGGCAGAAGCATGTGTTAGAATTAACGGTGTAAATTCACGTCGGTCCATCTAATTGCCGGCGTCGTCTTGTTAACTTTGACGTGTAATCAGACGTCGAGTGGAGTGGGCATCCATTCGAAAACGTCGTGAATTTATTTAGCCAATTATTATGTCTGCGGGTTTACGCCAAGGAAATCCAGACCCAAGCGCACGAACATACAGTGGTGTAACCGACACTGAGGGCAACATCGCCCCTCCGCTGACGGACTAGCCGCTCATACAGCTTATATAGCACTGAGATTACAGCGATGGGACAAATCCTGCTGTATCTCACGGTTATATACTAAGAACTCGCCTACACCCGCAAGTCTACTCTCCCATACTGGGGACGATAATGCATAACTTACTACCGTGGCATATTGTCCAATGTCCAGTGCTACACAAGACAAACAATAGGAGTATCGGCCAGTTACTGTTTGTTAGCCTCAGAGCCAACGGACAACACCCGCGCGATGTTTTTGCACACGTTGCGCTGTCTCTCTGTAGGGTAGTGTGACGCTGTGTGTACTCTTTTCATGCCTGGGGTGTTACGCTGTATACACTTCGATGGAGTTGACCCAAGGAGTGTGGACGTCTTTGACCAGACACCGGCATTGTTTATGTGTAGTCAAAACGTGGCGAACACCTCTCAGAAAATGCTCAAATTTCTCTACCCAAGCTGTATTTAAGGTCCCCGTTACGGGGGGGGGGGGGATTTCGTCAGAATTTCCTAACGGCAGTTAGTTCCCAGACAACTAGAATTATGGGACTATCAGGTGGTTAAACAATTTCGACGATCACTGCAGTGCATTGTAATGAAGCGCATCGCGCGGGTAAAACCCGGTGTGCCACTATTTCCATAGAATAGAAAGTAACTTGCATGCCATGGCGTTTTCACTTTCAGCCAATGGCGAAGTCACGAAAACGTTCCGTCGGACACTGGGAAGCCACGAAGAGGCGGAAGTACAACACAGACGCAAATGACAGCTCAGCTTAAAGACAGCGCAAACGAGTACAACAGCATCGTATCCTGTAGATTTCTATGCTTACTACAAGAACTACTATTTAGATTTGCAGGCGGTTAATAAGCTGTGATTGACAAGGGGCTGTGCCGCTACCGCTCTAGTGTCCACACTGTCTCCAGGGGAAACTATTCTAATTAGTTTCACGTCACAGAGACTGCGTCGTTTTGGTCGACGCACTTGCTACGACAGCGTAATTTAATTCTCTCCCCGGACACCAAACACTATTAAACCGTGCACGGAGCAGCACTAAAACAAAGCAACGAAAAACGAGGTTTCTTCCCATAGTAAACACAATGTAAACATTCCCACCCGAATACAAACCATTCAGCAACGTAACAAATTAGGTAACTGTCACTTTTGAGTGTTCTTTATTTCTTCATAATAGAAGCAGCCTGCGTCCCCACGAAGAGAAGGAAACACCTCTCAGTAACTTTAACTAGACTATAATATGTCAATGTCACTAAGCTGTTTTTGTTATTTTCGTCTCATCAGCAGGCCTAATGACAACTTGCTGACGTCGCTCAGTCATTATATAAATATAAACCTGACGTCATCATCGGCGGCGGCACCTGACAGACTGTGACGAAACATCAATCAACGCTACACAGCGACAGTCGCCTCCTTGTCGTCCGACCACCAACACAGTGACCACACAACACGCTGGCGAACATGATGTATCGGCCGCTAATTGCGTACAGGATGCGAAATGCCGAGTATTGTGGAATGGGACGGGAAAGATGCGCATTATGTACACGCTGCTGTCTCGGTGCGACGTTTATGGACTGAAATAACGACTCCGCGATGCGTCTAAATAGCGTTTCATTGGTTCGGGCGTAAGCCATTCGTGAAACTGGGGAGAGAGACGTGCAGGTATGATGGGGCCTCTTAGTGGGATAATAGGAAAAAACCTTCAGTTTAGCACACGGTTGGGGGTCTAACCTCCAAGGGTGAGCCGGAAAAAATGTCAGAAAGTTTCGGACTCCCATAGGAATGATGTGTCGCCGTTAACACAGGGCTGTGGCTACAAACAGGAGCAGATGGCGAACTCTTGCTACCCATTGTCCTGTCAAGGACCGGAGGATCTAAGTGCTAAGTAAGTAAGTTAACACAGCCTGTGATAGACATGATGAAGAATTCCGGGCAAACAATAGCAGTGTAAATTTTTAACACAAGGGACAAATTCGGCCAATATGCTACATTTTGCTTGCCGAAGATTTGCTACTGCAGACTGGTATGCAAGTGCATTGTGTAACTGCGTGATACTGGTGTGTGCAAGCTGATAAATTGTTTTTTTTTGTTTGAACCATTTTTCTAATTGTATATTTTATGTGTTCTTGCTATAAATGCTGCTGAATAAAGCTGTAAAATGGCGTCGATGAGATTCGGGTATTTTTGACCATATCAGTATAAAATTTTCAGAAAATTTAAAGGTAAATGTAAATGACTGTTTATACTATGCTTTACAATCTTGAAAGTAGCAATCGAATGATATTGGCACTGAAGCGCATGATGCGGCCATTCATAAATCGCACTAGTTAATTGAGAGTCAAAGCATCGCCGCACCTAAAACAATCACACTAGAATAGAATCCAAAGTATACGCTGTATGTGCACATTACATAAGCCATTATTATCGTCCCGCTAAGAATAGGAGGCTGAGTTAGCATGAGAATATTTGCATGAAGTGCCAAGAGTCGCTACATGACAGCGGTATATAATCTGAATAGGTCAGATGTTAAATGCACCGACATTCTCCAAGTCACGCATTCAAAACGGCACCTCCCTTCCCATTTTGTGTATTCAGGCACAATTGCTATTAGCAAATATCGGACAACTAAATATTCTCTATTTCTTCAGATTTTAGACGTATTGGTACTGGACGATGATGTAAGGTTTATAGTTGAAATATTGAGAAAATCTGTGGGCCATTTGGCACGGGTATTATACTTATTATTATTATTATTATATTCTTGGTTGCTTACATTTGTATTTTCTCCGTACAAACTTTGGATTTAGCGTGATTTTTTTTGAATCGGACATTCTAATTCGCACATATAGGCCTAAGTGACATCAAACTTGACTTTCTTCGAGTCAGTCGGATTTCCTGATTGAATTGGCGTTACTTAGTGCAGTCTCGCCGCCATGAGCGATAATGAGGATACTT
>Ga0056114_1001548_pt1 | contig 10660 bp, 5 predicted proteins | sample WorMetHERISLAND1_FD_77005 | JGI IMG/M metagenome (GOLD analysis project Ga0056114, IMG submission 77005) | Marine gutless worms symbiont microbial communities from Max Planck institute for Marine Microbiology, Germany - Olavius loisae HERON... ... | reverse complement strand
TTACTATTGAGAGCCTATAGGAAGTCGTATATGAGAAATCGATTGGTACCAAAATGAATGACCTTGACCTTTGTTTAGAGGTCATATCAAGGTCACGTCAACCATTGCGTTACATTTGACGTTTGAATATCTCGGAAACCGTTAGAGATAGAGGTTTGGTTCTAAAGGACTACCAATAGGAAATGGCATATGGGCTATCGAATGGTCATGTGACCGATGACGTCACGTGACCTTGAAAGGTCAAACTCGTGTGACCCCAATACGCTTAGAGCGCAATATCTTGAAAACTACTTGAGCTGGAGACTTCAAATTTGGTGTGCAGCTTTCTATCGGGAATACCTAGCGGGCGCACAAATAATTTCCATGAAAGTGGGCGTGGCCTTTTCACGTGACCCCTACAATTTTTGGCATACGATCGAACATATCTTTAAAACTACTTGAGCTAGAGACTTCAAATTTGGTACATGGCTTTGTATGGGCAATGCTGAGCAGGCGCACAAATAAATTTCCCTGAAAGTGGGCTTGGCCTAGGTCACGTGACCCATACAATTTTTGGCAGTACGGTCGGCTATCCTAGCGACAGCTGGCTTCTTGTCAAACAACTAATAGCAAATTAATCATTAAAGCAATCGACAGTAACTAGTATTAACCGCTGTGACGTAATATGATGATAACAATTACCAATGTACTTAATATTACTCCTATCATAGTTGCTGCTTAACCAATTCACTTCTCACAATAACGACAGGTCAGGCCATCTCCCAAAGTTCTCCATTACACTACACTACACAGAAATTTTCATGCAGGCAAACAGAAAAATCGTGCAAGGTTCCGCACAGGGAAAATTAATCCAGTCGCTATGGTTCAACAGCATTAAAATAACAAAGACGGCAGTGACAAGTGTAGTTTGCCAATGAAAACACTGCGCAATGTGGCAGTCCTTAACATACAACTTACATGTGCATTTGTAACTTATTTAAATCATGCAGTGTAACGTTGTTGGAGTTGGTATGTCTAGGAGACTCCTGTGCTACAGTCATATACAGCTAGAGACACAACACGACTGGAGTGGATCAACACCGCGAGCCTGCTGTACTGTCGATGTCAACCAGCAACACGTTACTATGACACGACCAACTCCATATTAACAGTCAGTAGTACAATGCGTCTATCATCGCTGCTCCATCTTTGGTTTCGGCGGCCGAAATACGCCTTTCGACTTCTTGCCCTCCTTCTTCCAATCTCGCCAGCTGTTGACCCGTTCCGCTCGGCTCGCCTGCAGCCAGAATATCAACACCCCACCCTAGTCACTGCACTGGCACAACAGGCATTCTGGACCAGCTCAAGTAACAGTTGTGAAAACCATCAGTAAAGACTTATGACAGTTGACAAGTACATATCAGAACGGCATCATTGATTGACTGATTATCCTTGTGGTAGCAGATTGTTACTTAGGCCACCTTAACCCTTTGACGCCACTGTTGCCACATGGGGTACAGCTATAGAGCATCTTGTGCCAGACCGGGTTAAGCCGTCATTTGTAATTTTTGACATCCGGGCACTCTGACGTTCAGCGCTGAGCATCAGAGTGCCCGGATGTCAAAAATTACAAATGACAGCTTAAACCGGTCTGGCACAGGATGCTTTATAGCTGTACCCATATAGCAACAGTGGGCATCACAGGGTTAAATTTCTTTCTCGATCAGTATGATGGATGGACGGCGACCAGCAACTCACCTCATAGTTCTTGTCCCATTCTTTCTGAAGCTTCTTCTTCTCTTCCTCTTCTTCCTCTTCCTGTGCTTTACGTTTCCTGCACAAGCATCGCTCAAGGTAGTTAGCTCGGCTCAGTCTTGGTCATACAATAACCATAAGGTTACAACACCTTTCAGGAGTTTCAGTATACCATGTAAAGATCTTAACTTCTCTCAAGATACCTAAAGAGAACCATATGCCTAATAGGTTTCAATCTTACAAGTTAAAAATCTTCAAAAGAGAAGAAAATATACTTAGTTCACATGGACCTAAGATATGACCTCAGGTCCATATAAAGTACGTATATTTACTTCTCTTTTAAACAATGAACACAGGGAAGTTCAGTTAGATACAATGAGATGAGTGTTGAATAGTGATCCACAGGTTTGACTCTTAGTCTCTCTTTCAACAGTAACGAGTACAATAACAACAAGAATAAGTCAGTGTAATAAACATTTCTTCTTCTTCTTGTGTGGCATGCACCACTAGGGGTGCGTAGCGTCAAACGCAGACATCAGTCTCCAGAGTGGACGATTCTGAGCCACAGTTATTGCCTCATCCAGGGAGAGATTGTTAGACTTCAGGTCTTGCTGGATAGTCTTCATCCATTTAGTACGAGGACGTCCTGGTGGTCTCCTCCAGTTCTCCGAAGGGGAAGCAGTTATGATACTCCTGGCATATGTCTCATCTGGCATTCTTGCAATATGGCCGAACAGACAAATAATAAACATTTGGCACTATTAAATATAACGTGTAAAACCTGACAGGTGAGAATGCTGCACACAAGCACCATTGACAAAGTCAACTGCAGACAAACTAACTTCTCATGAGCATCTTTTGTTTCTCTTTCTTGTCGAAGTCGTTCCAGATCAGCGAAGAGTTTACACGTTTGAACGTAGACTGCGTGCTTGTACTGCAACATCAAGACACTCAACATTGTTAACATTGTCGGGTTGGTAACAATTAAAATCGAGCTGTAATTGTAAATATTCACTTACTGAAAGCAGTGTGAAACTAAGTCGGAATGTTAGAAATAAACACTGTTATTTTCTTCCATATCATCCAAATTTATACAAAAATTGCTATAACGGTAGAATGCTAGATTCCGCCAATGTAAAAATGATGTACTCATTGTGGCCGATAATGTAATATTTGTACTTAAATTGCAATGCAAAATAAACCTGTGTTTTGTCTGGAGGCCACAATTTTCGAATGCTTACATATATGACATCATAATTATGTTGTCGGCTGCAATGAATATTTACATTTCATGTTGGTGTACATTTGCTACAGTTTTTTTGTATTAATCGCCCATTATTCTGTAATGCATAAAAGAAATGGTAAGCACAGCAAATAATCGTGCAGTCTCCAGTCTATCACAACAAATTGTGTTGAAGGTTTGTGTCGATGCAATCTTGTTTGCAGCTTTATTAACTGGTAGTAGTGACATCAATGACAGACTTCTATCAAACCTCTGCGAAACTGTTTTGCAAAGTACGTGCTGATTATTAGCACAAATCTCCAAATCTTCCAACAAACAGTTACCATCTCGGTATCGTCTTCCGGCACCGCCGTCGGTTTTCCCTCCTTCTTCAATCGCTTCTTTTTCGTTCTTGTCTACAACAGCCAACCACACGTCACAGAATATTAACGTGTAGGAAGTTTGCGCAGATTTGTAATAAAAGACGGCTAACTATAAGTTTGGCATTCTTGCAAAAATGCCAGACAAGACAGATGCCAGGAGTATCATAACTGCTTCCCCTTCGGAGAACTGGAGGAGACCACCAGGACGTCCTTGAACTACATGGATGAAGACTATCCAGCAAGACCTGAGGTCTAACAATCTCTCCCTGGATGAGGCGATAACTGTCGCTCAGAATCGTCCACTCTGGAGATGTCTGCATTTGGCGCTACGCCCCCCTAGTGGTGCATGCCACACAAGAAGAAGAAGAACTATAAGACTATAAGTCAAACATAACACATGCTATGAAATACAGTCATATATAATCGTCGTTGTATCAAAATGGCTGTTGCTGCCGGCAATGAATATCATTCATTCTCAGATCAGTTGTCAGGGTGAGACGTTGAGGGTTAGGATTATTGTTTGGTTGCAGTCAACAGGTCAACAGTATGACATTCACAGTGTCTCTGCTGAAAACTAACTATCAGTTGTTATTAGCAACAAGCAAGGCTCCAAACGAACCGCTTCATCAACTCGACTCTTTGCTTCCTCGACAATTTCCTGACATCTCTTGTAGCCTTCCTCGTTCTCCAGTGTCTTCCATGCCTTGCTGACAGCTGACAACCAACATAACTAGATGAAAACAACTGTTAACATCTCAGCAAGTCATATTACGCACACAACACAATCCCACAAGCTGTGACTTGATGACCTGATAGGCTTGTTATCCCGACAATTTCTTTGTAGCGGGACTGTTTTTGGCCACTATGTTTGTGTGTCTGGTGTCTGTTAGTCTGTTTACAGTATAATGAAACTTGGGCGGGCACTAGGCAGGCCCATAACTCTATTTCTATGCATTTGTCTTGAGATACAAAATGTGGCAGAATGATGCATCAGAGCCAAACCATCAATACAAAGGGTTTTCTTCACTCTCTTCAAAGCACGAGGGCCCTAGAGCCTCTGTTTTTCCACACTCACGAACTCTGTACCACAGCTCATAGACCTAGCTCTACAAACTTAGCAGGATGACTGATCACAGAAGATGACTTCTATGGGTCGACACCAGTCCAAGAGGAATTTATTAAGGGGTAGTTTTTTTTGGGGGGGAGGGGATATGCCTACTTTGAGATCCCTTCTAGTTCTTCGGTGTTTCAGCTCCAGTTCACTGTAATACCCAGTAATGCTCCAAAAGAACGTTTGTGAGTCCCAGAGTGAGATACACAGGATGCACTGTCAGTAACTAATAATTGACTACAATGTGTACTCACATCATTCAGCCTCTAACAGATTATAATAACATCAACTGATTATTTACACATTATGTTAAAAGTCTACACCGTTGACAACTACAATTTATTCACTAACAATTGACGAAATAGTTGGGCACACGTAGAAACAATCAATAAGAGCAGGAATTCTGCATGTTTCCTTGGTTCCTGGCATTGTTCACATTAATAAACAGTTTGCATCTGATTAAGGAGCATAAACTTTTGGCCCACCCTGTGCATAAAAATGTAGAGTATTCATATACATCAGACTAGTACAGAGACTGCCAACAAATAGAATATGAAACAATGTATTAATGAGCTGTAATAGTCAACTATCACATATTGTATAACTCAGCTAATTGCGAGAGAATGACAATCGGTACAATTTGCATACCATCAAAAGACTTCTGTGCTCGTTCAGTGTCCTCAAGGTTCTTATCAGGATGTACGAGAATAGACAGCTAACATAACACATGTCAATCAATCAATCAAATCTCCTTCAAACATTCATAGTTCTCCATCTGAGTTAAGGACGGTGAGTTGAGGATGGTGTAACATCCCACTCCATACATTTTATGTCATCTCAGAGACGATTTTAAAGCAAATGAAACTAAAACCTGGTTTATAGGCCTTTTAGGCAATCCGGCAGGAAATGAATCAGGACCATTCTACAGCTCCTGGCACAAGTTGTTCACTCCAAAGTGCCTCAGAAACCAGGCAGTTTGATTTGGTGCCATGCAATGGACAGTGATGTCAGGCTTTGAAATAAAAAGTCACATGTCTCGCATCATCATAACCTAGCACTTGATATACCCACTGACATGTTCAAGACTGCTATGCAGAGGACCACTCCAAGTACACACCTCTCAGCATATCACACTGAAGGACCATTCATCTCAATCACAAAAGCACTTAAAATAAATGTGATCAAGCATGCTATGTGTGACAAATACAAATACAGCTAAACACACATCTGCATTTAAGCTATCTGTACATGTGATACCAGAAAATAACAAGCTCAAAAATACTTACTCGTCGGAATTTCTGCTTCGCTTCACTGAGAGGCGTTTCAGGGTCGATCTGCAAAACCTAACACATTAATCAATCGTTTAGTAATTCATTCACATTATACAACATACAAACAACAGTCACTGTAGTGCATTAGAAAAGTTTCACTCTGCGAAAATTACACAAACATTAGAATAGCAGTCATAACTACAGGACATCTAGATGTCAGTTGCTCTGCATCCGTGTTAGACATAGGGTTGCCGCGAGTACTCGAGTACTACTCGAGTAGTAAACTACTCGAGTAATTTATTACTACTCGAGTACTCGTTAATTTCTATTTCCGGTTGCAAATTTCCATTTCCGTTTGCAGTTTTTTGCACACTGCAGTCAATTGATGAATTGTTAGAATTTATGGAAACTTGAGGCTACGCGATTTCATTTGTAACTTGCCAGCCTGTAGAAATAGGCCAGTGCACAGTGCACAGCGGTACAGTAGTAGTCCCCGGAGTCAGTCGCTGAGTGTATGATCAACTGACTTGGCGTACCGTCGACTGATTTAGTCGACTAAATCATCGTCAATTGTATAGCGCATACGTTAACAAACTTCTAGTGCGCTTGTGAGACCACTTGTCATATGGGATCACACAGTGTTACCTGCCACCCGACAGAGGTGATTCTCACGCCTTTACCCCCCCGGCAATGCCCCCGGCAATATTGCCGGTACTCATTTATCGACCCCAGAAGGATGAAAAGCTGAGTCGATCTGGGTGGCTGGTTATACCAAGATGGTTTATCCATATATGGTTTAGCATTAGATCGACGCACCTCTCTTTAGCTAGGACAGCTGACTAAAGTAAAAGCCCTTATAAAATACAGATAAAAATCACGCTTGTTCAAGGCCGTGACCCTTCAGGCCCAGGTATGCTGACCCACCACCATTTATTCGTCATTGGCAGCTTTTATTAAAGTACTTCCGGTATTAACGAGTACTCGAGTACTCGTTAAGGTACTCGGACGAGTACTCAAGTAGTAAACTACTCGTTAGCGGCAGCCCTAGTTAGACATGTAACAGCAAAGAATATCTATATCGCAACTTATCCGTACATCAAATGGATTCAGGTTGAAATACGTTGCTCCTGGTCTGGTCAGTCGATCGATCTGCTGCTTTGGGGTTAATACTGAATCTTGCTTCTCAATTTCCTTCACCTGAAAACATATGCACATTTGTAACATAAATAGCAAAGCTATACAGTTTCAACATAATGGACTAGAAATCACCTTAGAATTAATGTTTAAAGGAGATCTGACGGATTGACTGACTAACTGACATCTGTTTTGTTACACGTCAGTAAGTATTAACTATGAGTCTGATCACTGTTGTCCTTGACCAAGTTGTCAGCCACTTCAATAAACATCCTGTATGCGGTTCCAGTAACCAAGACTATGCCATGTGGTTCAGGCCCGAGCACAGTACAGTTTAAACTTTAACGCCTGACCTGATACAATGACCCAGTCATATCAGACAAGGTCTTCACAACTAATCACTTGACTGAGCAACTAACACTGATAAACAAAAATACAAATCAAAAAGGAAATAATGCAAAATACAGCAAAACAAAACTACCCCAGTTCAGGTGTCTCTTATGACACTCGGCCAGGAAATGAGATGGGCTTATTCTTAGGCTTAGATGGATAGCAGCGCTCAGTATTGGCATAGGGCCGATAACAGCGGTATCAGTACAGTACCAGTATCGCTGAAGCGGCATGTCCGGCCACTGCAGCCCCTCCCATGACCATTCAACGTAACAACCAACGTGTGTCGCCAGTGAACAACTATTCAGTACGTACGGTGGGCGACCTGTGCAGCAAAGATGCTGGAGTGTGCAAAGATGCTGCTGTTTATCCACAAGAACTTCAAACACAGTAGTGAATAGACTGTTTGATGATTACTGACTGCTTTAATTGACATTAAGTAGCCTTAATAGCGATGACAATGATATTGACGGTGATGAACAGGTGGAGTCTGGAAGAGGCAATCCCCAACTTAAAATCAATAAAACATAAAAGTAAATAAAATCAAATAAAATGAAAATCACACTTTTAGTTATAACGCAGAGTGCAGCGCCTGTGAATCTTCACTCGACCAGTTGTCCAGATACCCTACGATATGTATTCAGTTCAGGAGTTTCCATAGTAGTGCTGGCCGCATTAAGTCGTATTACCTCTGAATAAAAATCATTAAAAAGTTCTTCAGAGCTTTTAGCAGCCTCTGACTCCGAATTTAAAGGTTTTTCACCCTCACTCTCCATCATGCTTCCGACGTAAACATAAAAACATAACATGACGTAACGTACGATTTCCTCATTAAATAAGTAAACGTCGAAGTAACCTTGAACGATTTTCGCAAAGCAAAATCGCAAACTTGGCATTTACAGGCAGCCTTTTCTCGTATTTTCACTATTTACAGTAAAAATGACTGTCGATTAATAGCCCCAAAAATTTATTAAATTTTAAATGAATAAAACTGTACAACGTACTGTCCAATGTCAATAATTTTGTGGGTTCACCAGTGACGGCCCAAGAACGACGTTAAACTGTTCTGCGTGATATTCTGAGATATTTCACCAACTAAAGTGGTAGTTAAGTAGGCTGTTGTAATTCCACCTGGCCTCAGAGCTGACAACGAATTCAACTTGAGCCCAGTCTTACATCTATGCACTTCTTTCGTCAATAACAGTTTGTTCTGCTGCTGATTACTTATTACTACTAAATTTGTTAACTGTCCATGTTGGTCGCAGTCTCTTAACTTATACCTTTTCTGTCTATCTTGCTATCATGATAAAAGGCCACAGAAGCAGACACAATCGTAACAATGGGTGGCCAGCTTGATGAGCTGTTGGCTTGCCTGACAGCCCATTGCTGTGCCTATTTACTATCATCGCTTTATTGTATTTTGTTTATGGCAATGACAAATACGATTGACTGATTGAATTGTTGTCAGTTTGTGCTATTTTCTGATTGAATGAACACATTCATTCATGCAATGCATGCTGCTTGCGTGGACACCAATGCAGACACGCAATTGTAGGTTCTTTTTTACAAGCGAGTTTTTCAAGTTACTGAAAGTTAGGCTGACAAAACCACATACAAGAATCAACACATTTACACAACAGACGCATTCACAGCTTTCCACACACGAACACATGCCAATGAAACAGCAGCATGAAGTAAATAAAAGTTAACAACAAGAAAAATGCATCGACATCGTACAGTCAGTGTGTGCAGGCTGAATAATGCCAACTAAAATAACTGTGTTTTATAAGTAAGTAAGTAACGAATTTATAACGCACGAAAGACCTAGTAAGGCTATCAGAGGCGCAGACAGCGGACCGGCTACAAATGTCTTGCGAACATGTAAGTCTTTAGCTGAGACCTAAAACTAGTGAAACTATCAGCAGTGCGTACAAACGAGGGAAGACTGTACCAAACGGTGGGGCACAGCATGAGAGCGGACGAGCAGCAGCTGTTTGTCGATGAAGACTGTTGACAGTAGGTCACACGTAGATGATCTTAGAACACGCGACTATCTATACAGTGAGAGTAGACAAGTCGCAGTGTGAAGGATTTTATAACAAAAGACAACAATAAACAACACTTCTTGGTGTGTCGGTCGGCATTAGGCACGGAAGACATTATCACACTCAACTCAAAGAACATGCCTAAATTTACTGAACTTGGGGAGTTTCCCAATTGGGGGTCCTGGGACCTCGAGTATTTGTAATCCCAAATGTACATCAATGGTATGTCCCCAATCATTAGGTACTGTTTCCAACTTCTCCCATCCCTACCATCCTCCTTCTCAGAACTTTCATCTATCTGCCATCCCATTTCGTACCTTCCCTCTTATCCCATAACATCCCTTCCCCCCAACAGGATGAGGCCCCTTAGATACAGTGACCATGAAAGACATCTGGTGGGAAGGATACAAGTTTTCTTGTGTCCTTAACTTGTTCCAAATTTGCATCACTACGCACCATACCAGTTAAAATTAAATTCCACGAAGGAGTGAAGGGGTGACGAGTGCACCCATGTTCAATCCACCAGTGAAACACATTCACGCATGACCGCGACGACAGTGGACTGTACAGCTGTCAGTGTGTGGCTGAAGATCTTTCGTTCCTCGTGACTGCATGATGTACGACGGCATCAGATGCCGTCGGCCACCATGATGGAATACACGTCTCAGCATCTGCAACGTTTGATTCCTCCACTTGAATATGTAACTGTCCTTTGCCGACAACATCGTCGATACGAAGAAGTCCCAATGCATGCAGACCGCACACACTGCGAACTTTCCCACACTCTTTGCCACCAGCATTAACAACAAGTGCTCCAGGCTTGACCTCTTGTGTTTGACTGTCGAAACACATAGCCAGACTTACTAACAGCAGTTAACACACTACCGACAAACAATAAGAAAACAGAATATGAGAATACTGGCTTCATCACATAACAACTGTCTCTTAACCTCAGTGTTGCAGATTACATGATTTGATAAGTAATGGAAGAACAAGTTTATCAAAAATCAATAACAGACAATCAAATTAGCATAACTCATAAACGGAGCAGGTCATGAATCGTTGAGCCACTAATTAGTGGCAAAATTATCTCGAAACATAAAGGCAAATCTAAACAATTGATAATAAAATGTTCTTCCAAACATGTCAGCCTGTCATCATTTTGAAAGCTTGCATTACTCCACTTATAACGAAAATGACACATTGCATTTTGCATGTTGCATTTCTGCTACTGTTTTGTTGTAAATATGTACACAACTTAAAATTATCAAAACAGAGCAAATAGTTACTGCAAATAATAGAAGAAACAAGAAAGCTGTGCTATCGCAAAGATGACCGCGCGATGCACGCTATATAAGTAAATCGTGAGC
>Ga0056114_1001547_pt1 | contig 10660 bp, 8 predicted proteins | sample WorMetHERISLAND1_FD_77005 | JGI IMG/M metagenome (GOLD analysis project Ga0056114, IMG submission 77005) | Marine gutless worms symbiont microbial communities from Max Planck institute for Marine Microbiology, Germany - Olavius loisae HERON... ... | reverse complement strand
CTGATAATAAATTTTTTGTCTTTGAGAACTGATGTGCGATTAGGTAGTTTAAAGTCTTGACCTCCTTCACAAAGAGACTGATTGTAGTGATGATCGCGTTCAGGGCGAGCACAGGATACAGTAGATGTTGAGTGTTGCCGGTCATACGAGTGAACAGTTCACAATCGGCATCGTCATAGATACAGACGAAAGTTGTCGAACGCTTCGGTAACCCAGTTTTGCAGATTTCCGTAGGAATGCTTCCAAGCGGTTTCTGTCGTCTGCATCATCATCCTTCATCTGTCTCTTACTCCCTTCCGTTGCGTATTGTTTTATTGTTTTGTATTTTCGCGTAACATTTTAGTCACTAGTTCCAGCACTATATTCCACAATATCCACTTGTATAGATATCGAAATAAAGTTAATGCATAGATTGCCATGCAAAAAGATTTTAAAAACCTGATCTTCTTACGAGTAATTACACTGTGTTCAGAAAAAAACACCCACTCACATTTTCTTTCATATGTCCATGAATGATGTGTGGATTGAAGCAAAAATTGCAGTGAATATACCTAAGGAACGGTACATTCCGACAATGTAGAAATTATAAATTACATATTCATTGCGGTCGATGACGTCGTTATGACGTCACATTTGTAAACGTTTGTAAATAAGGACCTCCAGACAGAACGCAGCCTTATTTCACAGCATAATTCAACGACTGATAGTGATAATTAATAATAATCAGTTATTTAACATACGTCAACAAGAATATTACTGTGTCACTGATGAATTGAAATGTCATAACTTGTGCTCAAAATATCCCGCCTTTCTCTTTAACACAAGTGTGGATTTGCATGAGTCATCCACGACATTTACTTGCTGTAACATCATCTTGCGTCAGTGGTGATCGAACTGAATATGGTTTGTAATGAAAAGTTGTTAATGTTAAACTGTCTTAAATTCCACCACATAAAACACGAGACGACCGCGTCTATTGCACCAGCAAGTACTCTGTACTCACAAAAAAATAATATCCCGGGCTCACGGCTTATTGCGTGCTGTAAACTCGCTCCAACTTTAGCCAGTCAAATGTCACGTCATAATATCTAATTTATACATTGTTAGAATCTATCGTTACTTGGGTATATTCACTGCAATTTTTGTTTAAATCCGCACATCACTTATGGAGATATGAAAGAAAATGTGAGTGGGTGTTTTTTTCTGAACACAGTGTATAACAACAATAACAATGTTAAATGAAACAAGTCTCAAAACAGAAACATGAAAACCCAAGAACCAACTGAATTCCGTTAGCCACATTTTTCCACCTTAACAGTGTCATCTTTAGTCCGCTTGCTCCCACAATCTGCGAATTGATCATATTTCGATATAAATGTAGCAGTCGATAGTATAAAGCAACAAAGTGGTGCATTACAGGCAAACAAGACATCAAGGTCGTGCAAAACGTTTGGAGTTACGATAACTGGATGATGTTCGATTTTGCCCGCCCGGGTTCCGCAGTGAAATATAAGAGACGATTACTACGGCCACGTGACGTTTATTTTACGCGCTGCATTAAGACGCCACGTCGTGTCCTGTGTAAAATGTGATGTTTCGATGAGATATGTGATAAAATGGATGCTAAATTATATAATTATTATCAAACGCGGTAAAGCCGACAGATCGAAAACTGTTGTCATTGTCGCTGGCTGGAAAATGTTAACCGTTCGCCCGTCGTCTAGGCCGCTTTCTGACTAAAGTTCCGGTTACGCGAGCCGACAAGATCGGCGAAATTGACGGCCGTTGTTTAGCTCGCCGTTTTTATTACGCCACGTTAAACGTTTACGTGATGGTCGATACCAGGCGTCGTGAATGTATTTGAACTACGTTATTAAAGACTGTCTCAGGCAAAGCCAAGAATGATGGCGGTCGTCGAAAGGTTGACAAGGTCGGCAAGGAGAAGAAAAATCAAACAAAAATTTAATGTCAGTTTTATGGCGATTTCAGCGTAATCGTCGTAGTGGCATAGACATGAAAACCAGACAAAGTAACAAACTGACAGTCGTTCAGTATAGACGCTTTGTATATATTATACGCAGTCGCATAGGTCATTCATTCATTCGTTCATTTTTATTCTCACAAATCACCCAAAAAGCAGCGGATCCAAGCTAAGTGACACTAATAACTACCCAAATAAATATCTGCTCTATGTAGACACATAAAAACAAAACACGCGTATACATAAAGTAGCCGGCACTTAAATTAACGGTAACAATTAACTGTAAATTAACTAGGAAATAAATCCGTTTAACGACAGCGGCGATTGCAGTTTCCGAGTTTTAGTAGACATTATAGACAGCAGAAATACTTTTTATCATTTTGAAAAATATTTCTGTAAAACGGATGTCAGTATAATTTCCAGTGATAATGCAACGTTTGAAGAGAACAGACTGGCATCTACAATACGTATTTAAACCCGGCCTACAAGCCGACTACGAATACTGTTATGTAATGTAAGACGGAACATATTCTGAGCATCCAATTGACGTATCCGAGAAAAAATATTCGGAAGCAAACCAACTTCAATGTGAACTGACAAATTAAATGCATGCATATGTTATGTTGTTAAAAATCGGGCACAAAACTAAACCATTGTTATAAGAAAGCCGTGCTGTTGCAGGGAATGCGTGAAGCAGTGCATTTTGCCTACACCCAATGGCTTTTCGATTGCTATTATTTTACAAATTTGCGTTCACTGCATAAAAGCAGATCTGAATGTAAAAATCTACAACTACCTACCAGGCTATTTCCGGCCAAAATTTCGGGGAGTCGGGGTGTTCCCTTTGGAATAGATCCGTGATGTTGGGGTGAGCAGACAGAAGAAAGCCTACAGGCTAATTAGCCATAAAATTATTTTGGAAGATTCCAACCTATGTGATCACCTTACCTACACGTCATAGACGGACGGACAGACAAACGGACGGGCGAATCAGGGAAGCCGAAGCAATACCACGCATGACCATGTTCCGCGTAGCTTCGCACTGTAAAAAAGCAAATTATAGCACATAGCCTGATGCCAACAAAAACGTTTTCAAAATTGTTACGTAGTGTTTAAACAACCGCCATAGTTGATTCACGACTGAGATTCGAATTCTCTAAACTGCTGTCAATTAAAAATCAACATATTCTATAGGTCCAATATAACTTCATTATAATTTTAGCAAGAATCTACGTTCTTTCAGCTGACGTACCTTATTTTTCGTACATACAATAACTTCCCACTCGCTCTATACAAATACAATACAACTTTCCACACATCTGCTATACGTCACAACTGATTATCGCATAAGATAATGTGAAATTGTGAACGCAGTTCGCTGTGTACACGACCGAAACATATATGCTATACTCTCAGTTGGAACTTGCTGTTCCCTAATAATATATTTATTATTTTATTTATGGATCCACCACCATATTTTGCATTTCGAATGTTGTTCTAACGATCGCTAGTCATGCGACGCGATTATACGATTGCCAGTTCGCCAAGGGAGCACTAGTGCCACTTCTTTACTGGACATCCGTCGACACTTTGGGACATTGCTTGCCGTGGCGATACGAGATTCTGGATTTATGGCGCGAATTGTAGTTCTACGGACGTTGTATTGACAGCAGGTGTTAGTTAAGGATTGTAGTTCACACTGTTGTTTGTCGTTTGATACATTACTGAATCACTCACAGTTAATAGGATCAGATATGCCATTCGCGCCCGGGGAGGTTTATTACCGCTGAGTTGCGTGGCACGATCAATGCTGTGCTTCGGAAAGCTTTTAGATACGGCTTTTGTAATCTAATTGAAGTTGTTTATTCCAAATTTTTTTTACAACAATGCAACATCCAGATCATCGTATTAACTGTATCTTACCTGATGTAAAGGCATGTTCTGCTGACCTTAGGCGTCTGCAACATCAGTTTAAACTTCCACAGTGTAAGTGGGCCTACGATAGGAAATCATTCATTCCCAGGTGTTTGTTTCGTTATATCTAGCTTTTGCCTAGTTTTCATTAGTTTCTGTGTTGCTGCTCTGTTTCTTTTGTATTACTTTATTATTATCTTACTTATCCTGTTATGTGTGAATAAACGAGCCAGTCAGTCAGTGAATAAAGTGGCCGAACCAGGCGTTATACATCGCTAATATACTGTAGGCTATACTGAGAGCTATTACCTGATATGGCTTTGGTTCTAGTTACGCCACTGAACTGTTTTCTAGAATCTTCCGAAGTACTTCCGAGGTGTATATCTAGGCCTACCATGTGGCCTAAGTCATAAGAGGTTGAGATATTGTGCGAGACAGATGGTGTGAGAATTCTTAGCAAAATCCGGAGCCCGTCAGTGTGCTTTTATTAGAATATAATTATTATGTGTTACATTTGACGACAGAATTCGTGATTAGTAATTGGATTGCTATACTGTAGAGATATGTTGTACAAAATATAGTGTTTTTTATACAAACAGATGGGAAGTGTGTATAAAATACACCGTGCCCGGAAAAAACGCCCCCCCCCCAAAGATTTCATATTAACTTTATGAATAGAGAATGATAGACATTATTTTTCTTTGCATCTTGAAAAGTCATCTATTTGCAATATTTTTGTGAAATTTCACGCCAATCAGCCTGTCCGTTTCTGAGATATTGCTTTTTATAAAAAGATGGTCGAAAATTGCCGTGGTCAACATTGCCAATTAACGCGTGCGCGTAATGCTTACTTACGCCCGCCAATATTGACGTCAGCGCACTGTGCGTCAGCGTTTACGTCATTTTAGCATAAACAAAAACAGAATGATAATTAGCAGAGCAAGAGAACGTGGAATGTTGATAAAAGTTTTGCATCAAGAGAAAGGTTGCGGTTCAAAGAAGTTATTGGCTGAATTTCCAAACATAGCGTTTGAACTGATACCAACGGTGTTCACTGTGTTGGAAACTTACGTTTTCATTGTTAGTTCTGAGAGATAAAAAAAATATCACAACACAGGAAACGAAGTTCATTGAAATTTTACGCACAGTGCCTAAATGAGTGTTAGATTACGCTGTGTAAGTGTCATTGGATTGTGTTATATACTGTGCATTTTACAGCATCTTCTTTAGGGGGAGGTGTTTTTTCCGGACACGGTGTAGTGTAGTAATTGTTGGAGTGAACTTGGCAGTTATAGGCCTGTGTTTGATACACTAAATTGGTTTTAATGAAGTTGGTGATTATATCTGATCTTTTGAGAACCGGACATGGTCCGATATAGCACATTGCTTTCGCTTCAGTGCAATGAACTTTGTAGAATTTTAGCCGGTTTTCTGGTGTGGAGAGCTTATGATTCTCTGGCCTGAAAGCTGCACATGGTTTAATCGTGGATTCTGAAGCCTGGATTGGCGTGACTGTCAGCACAGTCTTCATCGACAAACATTGCTGCTCGTCGGTTCTCATGCTGCGCCCCCACCGTTTGGAACAGTCTTCCCTCATTTGTACGCACTGCTGACAGTTTCACTAGTTTTAGGTCTCAGCTCAAGACATATGTTCGCAAGACATTTGTAGCCGGTCCGCTGTCCGCGCCTCTGATACCCTTACCAGGTCTTACGGTCTAAATTCGTTACATACTTACTTATTTAAAGTCTGGACTCAGCAGCTTTCGAGTTTCGAGTTACGGGCAGAATGAGAGCTGAACATTAAAGTGTGGTGTCCAAGTGAACCGTCGTGCTTCGCGTGCACATTGCACACTCTGCGATTGCTTGTCGCCTTATCGTGAGGACGACTGTCAAATCGTCGTGAGTGAAGTATTAGTGCGCATGATTTAACGTGTCATGTTTTATCAAGTTGTTTATTGTCGTTAATCCTGTTCTATGCACGTCCGTTTTTCATCTGTTGTTCTAATGAAGATTATTTTCAAAATAAAGTTAAACACGTCGTTGTTACTAAATTTATGTCACAAAAAAATGTTCACAGTATAACTTCTCAATGAGAAGTCTTTTGACACTTGACAAGCTTAATTCCACAGACAGAAAGGATTAGGCCGAACCAGAATTCCACGATTAAATAGACACTCAACAAAATAACAACGACAGAATAGCCACAGATAGCAGTACTCACAAAACATGTCAGTTCGTACTCGAACCAACTTGTGCAAAGTCCACAAACCCAAAAGCCAAAAGCTCCAGTTGGTAGAGTTACTTTTACTATGAAATATGGCATGCATCGAATACGACAACGGCTATATCCCGTCGCACATCCTGAAATAAAACTGAAACAAAACACTGAAACAGCCTGAAACAGTTTTATGCTTATTTCGGCTTTATTAGACAGGTGCACTTTACTGTCTCTGTTATTTTGCTTAGTATGTTGGCTGTCAGTTGAGGCGAGACAAACTATATATTAGCATATTTATTCGCATATTGAAAATATGCTAATGAGACTGAAACAAGTGTAAAAACTGTTTAGGGCTGTTGAAGTGTTTTTGTTTCAGTTTTATTTCAGAATGTGCGACGGGCTAAAGAGTAATTAACGCAACATTGGCGAATGGCGATATGCTAACTAACGTTTCAAATGGGTTAATAATCCCCTGCGAGCTGCAGCTAGGCCTACATCAATAGCATCATTGGGCAGCATTTGCTCGTTGGTATAAGCCTCTACAACGAAGACCGGACCAAACCGAGGCTCGTCCGACAACATTACAATGAATAAGTTATGGGACGATACTACATCCCTTGAGACGCGCGCCGCTTGTGCATAATACGTCCGATCCTCACTCAATGAGTGGATGTTCAAAGCCATTATGTGATCCGGGATTAATAGTTCCCTATTTTGTAGTCGATAGCTGCCTTTGCAGCTCCGATCGACGTGTATAAAATGCAGAAATACTCGCTACAGAAAAGATGCTTGATATATTTGTACTTCAGCTTTTTTAGCCTTTTTCCCCGAATCACCATCAATTTTTCAATCAAACAGACCGTCAGACAGGTGTAATATACAAGATGGGCCAGTAAAAGTAAGCTATTTTATTTCTGTTAAATAATCGTGCTATAAGTTTGAAATATAAAGTAAACCAGTTAGGATCGCATATAACACAAGTATACAATATTTCGTCTATATGTGGTAGCCTATGTTAATCTGATATTGACTATAGACATGCACTGACAGAGTGCTAACTTGCGCGCTGCTTTGATATCTTTGGTTCAGCATTTTCGAGTCATTTGGCATAAAAATTTCGCACGATATGCACTTGCTCGTGCAAAATAGTTGGCAACCTGGTACGCGTTGTGGTGAAGTGAGTGACCACTTTTGGACCAAATTTTAGACGGAAACTCGCAACATTCTTTTGCAGCCATTGCTACCATCAGATTTAGACGTTTACTGCATGCTTCTGCAACTTTCTTCTTTAGGCCTGTTGGCCGATTTTCGGTGTATTTTGAAACATTCTAACAAGAATAGTATTATAACAATAATAATAAACAAAATAAACAAAAATAATGCCCCCGATTACTACTAATAATAGTAATCGGATAGATAGGAAACTGCACAGCCACATAAAAGCAAAACTATTTGTTTTGCTTTTACGTTTTGCTTTTACGTGCTTTTACGGCAGTACGTTAAACAAGCTCGACAAAAACAGCAAATGCAGTAAATATCACGGTGATATCAGGTTCCTATTTGTGACCCACTTAAACGATGAACTCACTAACTAGCGAGCACATGATGCCGCCAGTACATATATGCACAGACCGCCATCATTCATTTACCGGCAGTTCACAGTCACCGCTCAACGACACTCGACCACTGCTCATATCACAGCCGTCAGGTCCGAATACATCCTTAGTCTCACGCGTTGTCGTTAGTTTTTTACCGCGCGATGCACTTTAGTGCAAAGCGCGGTATTGCGATCGCATGTCGTCTGTCTGTCCGTCTGTCTGTAACGTTGGTGGATTGTGATCACACATAGGTTGGAATACATCCGAAATAATTTCACCATTGGTTAGCCTAGGATGTTCGCTCTCTGCAGACCCAAACATCATGGGTCTACTCCAAGGGGAACACCCCTAAATTTGGGCCCAAAGTGACCAACCCCCCTGTTGATTTGAGCGTCGCCGACATTCGATAGCAAATTGCGGCCGAATGGTTACAGATAGCGCAATTGTCACAATGGAGAGCCTATAGGAAACTACCATCGCTCTTTCTAATGGTGCCATCGCTGACCCCTACGACCTAACGTTCCCCCCAAAATGGGGGTTCCATATGCCCCCAAGATACGCGAATGGCCATATCTCTGCAACGGGTGATCCGATCCACTTCATGTTAGGTTCCAGGGTAGGGTTTTCAGGGTCTGCGGATCGAATGGCGCTATTTACGGTTCGAACAAATCCAAGATGGCGGCCACCGCCATCTTGGAAAAATTTCAAGTGACCGCAACCGGTCGTCCGATCCACTTCATGTTTTGTTCTAGGGTGGGGTTTTCGGGGACGACTGGTCTAATGGAGCTATTTTCGATTCGAACAAATTCAAGATGGCGGCCGCCTCCATCTTGGATAATTTCGAATGACCATATCTCCGCAACGGCTCACGATCTACTTACATAGCGAGCATCGCGCGGTCGTCTTTGCGATAGCACAGCTTTCTTGTATAATATAGTGCAGTTTGTAGGAATAGAGATGTTTCCTCGCCTCTTTACAGCACACCTGAGGGCACTTGCAAGTTTCAACATCGCAGTGAACGTCAACACCACTGCAAGCAAAGGCCAAAGTAATTTGGCAAAAGGCGACATAGCTTGGCTATATTCGCTAGGTGGCAGCATGCGTCACGAAGTTGGTCCTGGTTGTGCATTTGGGACCCTATTTTGGGGAATGGGAGGTCGTAGGAGTCAGCGATGGTACCATTCGAAAGAGAGATTGTAGTTTCTTCCAGGCTCTCTATTGTGGCCGTTGCACTATCTATAACCATTCAGCCGCAATTTACAATCGAATGTCTCCGACGCTCAAATCGACAGGGGTGGTCACTTCGGAGCAAAATTTGTGTAGGAATGGATTGGCCGACGTAAACCAAATTTTAACGCGATCTGTATGGCAGCGATATGGGACTGTCGTATACTGAAAAACATCGCGTCGATATCTTCTGCCGTTTGAGTACAATACACGAACATGACAGACAGCCAGACAGACCACGGAACGGTAACATCGAAACCAGTAGGCCTAGGTGAAATCGCTTTTTAGCGATGTCGCCTAAAACGAAATAGCTAAGCAACCGGTCACGTGACTTGGCTATACGTGGTGTGTGTGGGAGTGGGCATGACGACGTGGGTGGCGCCTAGGAACGTCCGTGACGGACCATCGAGGCCACACACGACGCCAGCAACGGAAGAACAACATGACTGTCAGATGCGATCACAGAACGCGCGCATCACAAAACCGCAACTTATTAACGCCGGCGACATCTAGAGATGTATGTTATACCGGTAAAAAAATAAAATACCGCGGTATTGATCGCGCGATGCCACGCACAGTATGGATTGTGCCATCTCAAGGTGTACATCTGTCTGTATCACGCTCCGGTATTGTGTCGAAACAGCCAAAAGTATCGTCTACATCGTTTTACATGCGTAAAATCGTTTTAAGTATCGTTAGGGTGGTGTGGCTAACACCACCCTAGTTTTTCTAAAGAAGTAAACCGCCATACAAAATTCCAACGGGATCATCCAGACGGGAGCGTTAAATACAGGTTGGTATAGCAAATGTGCGATTTGTAGCCTCTCATGGTGCCTATCGACACGCTTGATGCATCGGTGCTCATCAGCGTTGTCGGTCCAGTACTGTTGCATACCGTGTTCGAGTATCGCGATATTTTCAGCCGCTGATATAGGCTCATCACTAGGGCGGTGTGATTCGAGACAGGTCGGCGATCGTGTGGATTGCGATCCTCACGTCCACCGTCCACTCTGACTGACCACAAGACTATCGAAGACAAGATGACAACGCGACTTAGCAAGCAATCGGTGTCCGACGAGCACGCGCGTGATAACACGTCTTGGTTTAATTATCTCCGCCAAACACATCGCACGCACTGGAATCACTCGCTGTCAGCAGAGTTACTCGTGCTGTAATCAACGGATTTCTATGAAATACGACATTAACGTAGCACAAAAACAATCGATTGGATTTTGGAGGCTAAATGAAGTTACGACCTACGGCAGAATATGAGTTTGCACAGCCTCTGCCGATCTGATTCCCATTTGCATTTCGATCCCACCGATTTAGCCCCACAATTCCCATTCCCATGAGATTCTCACGCGACCCATGAGTCCCATTCCCACCTCTAATCTGATATTATATATTGTGCTCATGACTGTGTTCTGTGTTGCGTTATTACTTATTAAACGAATGAATGTACGTTTAATCTTTTAATTGAACAAGCAATCTACAGGGTGGCCCAAAAAGTAAGCCACAAAGTTTTGTCCATATCTTTGTCAAATATTGACCGATTGTCAAAATTTTTTCACTGGGGCATTCTGTGGAAAATTTATAATAAAGTTGTTACTAAACATACCACCACACCTCAACTGCGTCGCTACACTACCTTGTGAAATGTAAAATATGTAAAATCTATCACTATTTGGTGAATATATGAACAAGAGTTTGGAGCTTAATTTT
>Ga0056114_1001546_pt1 | contig 10661 bp, 9 predicted proteins | sample WorMetHERISLAND1_FD_77005 | JGI IMG/M metagenome (GOLD analysis project Ga0056114, IMG submission 77005) | Marine gutless worms symbiont microbial communities from Max Planck institute for Marine Microbiology, Germany - Olavius loisae HERON... ... | reverse complement strand
CTTCATCGTCGATCGTCGACTGTCGGTCGAACATCGCCTCCCTCATCCAGTCTGAGCTCTCCCATCAATCGCGGGTACTCGCTCTGATCTCACGTCATATTGATGATCCGGCGCACAAAAATAGACTAATCCTATTATCCCAACAGACAGTCAGAATCGCCAGCATTGTTTATCGTCAGATAAAATCATTACTACGACAAGTTTATTATTCTGTGTCGCAAGACAAGAATGTCGCTCCTTCGGCAACAAGGAAAAGGACTTTTTTAGTTGATTTCATTTCATGTCGATCATCTATAAGAGGCAGCTGCACGCGATACAACTAACCTGCGTCCATAGAGTTTTTTAAACGTTTTCGTCTACGTCTACGTAGACGCGCATCACGGCACAAGCTTCTATATGCCAAAGTTCTGCAGTTAAGAACTACTCGGTGTATGGATTTGATAAATGGAATTCACGGGAGAAATAAATAAAATAGGTATATTTATTTTTAACATTTTTAACGTTTAACATTAAGCTTATGACCGGAGAAACTATGGTTTTGGGTTGTTCGTCCATCTTTACGTCCGCTCAGTTTCCCAGTTTTATCAGCGCGAGAAGTTGCAGCTTAATCTCAATAAAACTTGTCAGACTGGTAGGTCTTGCGCCTTGCTAGAACTGATTAACTTTTTAGGATGATTTTGGTCGTAGTCCGGATCCAGGATCCGGATTTGCAAATGACTCTGAGCTTTTGTGAAGAGTCTCCAAAAAGCAGAAGTGGATTACATGTGACAGGCAGGTGACTCTTTTACATTGTCAGAAGTGATCAACTCTGTATACACGCCAATCACTTTAAAGGTCGAAAGTCAAAGTTGAAGATCAAAATGCTCTTTTCAACCTAGACAAAGATATAATTACGAGTGCCGGAAGTTGACTGCAAACTAGTTTACCTGTTGTTTGTCACTGGGAGTGGGACACTTGACAATAAGACACAAAGTAACTGAGACACAGATGACACGGGCAGCGGAAAAGAGATGCTTTCTTCTACGTCGGAGCTGTGTATAATCGCGACGATTAATTTCTAGTACGTCTACTGCATCTGCACTGTGGCACATGCACATCGTCAGTACGACATGGTGCGAAGGACATCGACGAAACACGGTACGGTCACTGGGAACGAAAATGTAACAAGAAGCTAAGCTGTCCCTGGGAATCATTGATACCCCATATGCCATTTCCTTTTGGTGGTCCTTTGGAACCAGGCCTAACAGTTTCCGAGATATTCAACGTCAAATGTAACGCAATGGTTGACATGATACGACCTCTAAACAAAGGTCAAGGTCATTCATTTTGGTACCAATCTCATATACGACTTCCTATGGGCTGTCACTAGTAACTTTTGCTCTAGGACACACCGTTTAACCACGATACATTCCGTACAGACAGACGACAGACGCAACGCTGAAGCATAAGCGTGACCGTTAGTACGGTCGGCTAAAAAATTTCTTTCACGCATATCTTCGTCTGAAATTGATCGATTTACGTCAAACCAAGACCAAATTGATCAACGGCTCATTCTACATAATCGTCAAATCGTCAAATACGTTTCGCCAGAGATACAGCAATTTATGCTGTCTCCGCACAGCGCGAAGCACCAGCAGCGAGAGTTATTGCGGCCAAGGTACATGTATCGGGCAGATGAATCATGTGCAAATTCGGAAAGAACCTGCTGTAACTAAGTAAATGTAAACATAAATGTGGAATTGCGTGAGTATATAATGTGTAAAATTGGCCGTGCAACTACTTGCGTTGTCTCGTCCATATTTTTAGCGACAACGTTGTCACCAGAATCAAAGACAGTTCCCATGCAAGTCAGTCCAGACAGCTCACACTGCCCAGACATGTGAGGACAGCAGATCGAGACACCTTGTAACTGTCTATTGGTAAAGAGCGAGATAGTAGTGCCTATAGCAGTCTATTCTATTCCTGGCTGCTAGCCTTGCCGTCTTTGTCGGCCGTGAGAAGTTCGGCCGTCTATTTACTGGCAGCCGTTTATTGTCGTTCTGTGAGCCGCCATAACGACGACATACGGGTCTACCACCAGCAGCAGCAGCCGGCCACCGGCCGTCACTGAGCCGAATTCGACGACGTAAGCCTATCAGTGTCGTCGTTTCGGTACACGTCCGCTGACCCGTCCGTTGGCTTTGCATAAAACGCGTCGGTGACATGTACGTCATCGGTCCGCTAAATCCACGTACAGGGCGGACGGACATCGGGTGTCCGCGAGCGTGACCAAAAGAAGGATTTACGCCGTGGACGACGCGACCTCTGAAATACGTGCACACAACGCAATTCGTCATACGTATCCGAGAAGTCATTTCACGCCGTCGATTCATCGCCCGACTTCGACAGGCGAACGCGCACGCCAGTTCGTGGCGGTGGCGGAGTTAGGGATAAAGCGGGTGGCGAGGACGCGAGGGAAGAGATGAAGAATGAATGAAGAGCGAATCGACTCACGGCAATCAGCGCGACCCGCTATCACAAATCCTAGGACCTAGACCCGCTCAGTGTCGTCTTCTGCGAGCGACACTCGGATGACAGCGGCGATCGGTCACTGTTGGTGGTCTACGGGTCCTCGGAGAGCTGGCGCCGTGCGTCCAGTTTTCGCTCTGTGTCGATAGAAATTAGCCGCCGCCTCGTCGATGACTATGCTGAATAGTGTGCTAGGACGCGACAACGACTGGTGTGGTCACCTTTGGAACATTACAGAAGTGCAAGCTTATTATTTCTGTATCATTACGTGCCGCCTTCCCTTACAGGAGGCTGCACTAACCCTTACACACGAAGCTTTATTCACCATAATATACGGTAGCAGATAAAAATACAAACAGAAAACTAAACTTAACTACAACTCGCCTGACGTAGAACTCTTCCCTTCCATTTACTCGAAAGCGGAAGTTATAAAAATTAAAAGTTAAACTTTGGCGGAAAGGTAAGTCTTATCACGAATGACTCTGGGGCAGTTTTGAGGTTGAAAGATCAATGGACAAAGCCACAAGAAAGAAAATATTGAACCGCTTTTGGCGTATCTCCCGTCGTAAATGGTCGACTTAAATCAAACCATAACGATCCAATAGGCTAATCCATCCGCTGACTCAGTCAAAAAATTTCCCGCTTTCTGTCAGACCTGTATTCTCTCTGCAGCAATATTCGCAAAATTTGGCAAATAGAAAGCGGGGTAGAAAGTGGAAAGTCCCAGCCATAAAGCGCCACGAGGTACTCGTGATTCAGTTGACAGCGGTCGTCTGTAGGCTACAGCTCGTATTCACGCGCGACTGGTCGTGAATTAAGTCGGCGTCTGTGGTCGTGGAAGACGAAAATGACGCTTCACGTCAGCTGCGTGTCTGTATCGTATCCCGTCCGGTTCTGTTGTTAAATCGATGACACGCTCGTCGCTGACGACACTCAGCACCAGACATCGCAGTTACCGAACACATACGTCACATATACGGTCTCTCCTCCAGACGGTCGATTGTGATGATCAGTCGCGGTGAATGCATGCACCGAGACGTTATATACCCCGGTACTGTATACAATGCGTTCAATCTCGTTAGCATGCTCACTGTCGCCGTTCATCGCGCTTCACTTGATAGTTGTCGGATGAAATGTCCGACCTGTTCGCCTTTTTGCAAAGAGCGTATGATCCTTGCCAGTGTCACATTACTCTGTATAATAATAGGCTAACACTGAGAGGTTAAGAAACGTCATGCTAAACTGGAGACTTGAATAAACGGCGGGCGGTACGACATTGGCAAAGTCAACATAAACGACAGGCTGTCTGAAGAAAAAAATAAATGACTTCTAGTGGCGGCTCAAGATCAGTACGAAAAGTACAGCGACGTGCAGAATGTGCAACAGCAGACAATCGCGCACATAACAAGTTAATGAACTAAACTAACATGACAGAAATATAACAAGAAAGCCGCGGAAAAATCGCGCGGTGCCGCCATCTTGGGTTTGATAGAACTAAAATAGCGCCATTCGATAGCGCCAGTCGATCGGCCGACCCTGAAAACCCCACCCTAGAACGAAGCATGAAGTGGATCGGATCACCAGTTGCGGAGATATGGCCATTCGAATATTCCAAGATGGCAGCATTCCAAGATGGCCGCATGCTGCCATCTTGACTTTGATCGAACCGGAAATACCGCCATTCGATCTGCTGATCCAGAAAAACCTACCTAGAACGAAACACGACGTGGATCGAATGATATGTTGCGGAGATAAGGCCATTCGAAATTCGACATATCACGAGGAGTGCATTTGGGATCCCCATTTGAGGGAAGGGGAGGTCGTAGGTGTCATCGATCGTACCAATGGAAAAAGCGATGGTGGTTTCCTATACGGTCCCATTGTGACCATTGCTCTATCTCTGACCTTTCGGCCGCAATTTTCCATCGAATGTCTGCGACGCTCAATTCAACAGGGGTGGGTCACTTTGGATCAAAATTTTTGGGCGTTCCCTTTGGAGTAGATCCATGATGCTGGGGTCTGCAAAGAGTAAACATCCCAGGCTAACTAACCATGAAATAAGATTTTCAATCTATGAGATCACGATTTCTCAACGTCACATATGGACAGACAGAGAGGCGGACAGACGGACAGACAACTTGCTGTAGCAATACCGCGCTCTGCGTAGCATCGCGCGGTAAAAAGCTGTGACAAAGTTTTGGGCTTTGGCCAAAATAATTTATCATAATCACTATCCGATTCAGTGTACCAAATTTCATCATGCGTGATCCGATATTTTTCAGTGAGATATACCGACATAACTTGCGGTCGTCCGCTATCTCGGATCGGTGACGACGTCAACAACTACTGCATCCGGTAATCAAGTTTCACCATCCCAACTTTGTCCTAAATTTTCGCGTTGATTGGTTTGAGAGTTGCATATGCGGCACTAGCGACAGACAGACAGACAGACAGAAAAACGACCATCGTCATCACTTAAAGCTCCTTTCCCACTATGTGGGCGGGGCTTGATAAGTGACAGACTAAAGTATACAGTAGTGCAGCTCAGAATTCTGCTTTTCTCTGCTGGTGCAAACGACGATATAGGCCTACACAGTGACTGTGTGAATGCATCAGTCGTGGAACTATGGTCAGAGGGCAGAGCGTAACGTCATCAGCTTGCCAATGGACCGGAATAGAGATGTCCCTATCATTTATTCTAATAAGCGGTTAAACGATAGTTGTAATCGTTATAACTAAACGTTTAAACACAGACAGTGGTTGGGTTCATCCGGTCACCGGTCCTGCGTTTTCAGCACTGTCGAATATTTCGAGGTGTTTACACAACAGGATCGGACGGCGGAAAACTGGAGGAACCGTTAACTGTGACCAATTCGCGATTTATAGAGTAATAATACAACATCAATGAGCTACAGTATCACGATTACACAGCATAAAGTCTAACAGTCAGCGTACGTATCTTCATTTCCGCTGTCCTGTTATCGGTTACTACTCGTCCACTGTACAATTTTTATGACGCACTTTCCTACAGTCAGCAATACATATTCATAGTGTCGGTTATAATAATCCCAAGGACGTAATTACAAACGGTAGCTGCCTGACAATATTCATTCATTGTAATTCAAAGGAAGACAAAGCGTTATAACACTAAATACTGCAATGACTTGCTGATATTTTGCTGATCAAAACGATTTTTCTTACAAAACATTTGCAAAGCCGTTGAATGGTTATATTATAAACCCCGTGCTGATGATGTCCGTCTATCTGTCTGTCCGTCTGTGTCAGTTCGTCTGTCGCAAAAAGCGCGTACACATAAACGCCGTTTTCTCAAAAATAAGCATTAGTTAGGGCTATGATCACTATTGATAATGACTAAAGTTCTATATGGGTTTTTCAAAGGATTCATTTTTGAACCTCTCCGATGGCCAGAAAGAAAGTTTCACGGATATTTTCCCATGCTGATTTGAACAATTTCTTCATCCAAATATAATATGTGAATAACAGCTATTAAATATCATATGGTTTTGGTTTGACTAATTCTTACGAAATGATGTCGTACAGAAAACACTGAAAACTAGCACAAACATCGCGCGGTTTTTCAGCGATAGCTAAGCTTCTTGTTTAATTGTACCGCGACTGATTATGCCAGTTAAGAACGGCCACTAACCGTCTCCTTTCACAGACACCTGGTCGACTTGTTTTTCTAAAGCCCGTCGCACACGGTGAAATAAAACTGAAATAAAACAAAACTGCCGACGGTCGGGGCTTCGTTTCAGCCGACCGTCGACAGTTTTGTTTTATTTCAGTTTCGGGGATGTGCGGACGCGTGAAATAAAGCCGACCACCGGCAGCATTGTTTAACTGCAGTTTTATTTCAGACGTCCGCACATCCCTGAAACTGAAACACTGAAGCAGTTTCAGTGTTTTATTTCAGTTTTATTTCACCAAGTGCGACAGGCTTAAAGGACGATCGATATATCTTCACAACAGTGTCAGTATCTTCCACGAGCAAACAGGCTGATGAAGACGGGGTACCTGTGTAACCGATCAAAACTGATGCTGCGATATTCGTCGTTCAACCCGGAGGCAAGTCACTGTGAATGATGATGATTGATCGAATATGTAGCTAGACATTAACGAACAGAACCCCGAACAGTCAGCGACCGAGCAATATTTCTTAAGTTGCCATAGAATATGTGAGCTTAAGCAGAGCGTTCCAGCTCAAAGCACTTGTCTCTCTGCATGTCAGTTCTCTGTGTAATGTCTATACATACAAGAAGAATGCAACAACTACAGACAACATTGCAATGGCAAGGAGCGGCGACTTTGAGTCGCATCAAATTTAACACACAAACACGAGTTTAAGCGTGTAAGGTTCGGTTTTTTCCATTTCAAAGCACGTTTCTGAGTACCAAACTCTTTATTCGTCGTATGCTTTTCAGTTTTTTGTCACGCAAATGCACGTGACCATTACTGTTTCTGTACAATTGGCATACATCTGACGGGAGGTCGTTCGCGCCTTTGTCATCTTGCTTCGTTCGTTAGTTTTTTTGATTATTGTGTGCGGAAACCTCAGCTCACTGACGTCACGTGTAGGTGAGCTCTAGTCAGCTCTGCGTTTCCGTCTGCTTTGGCAGCTTTCAGTGCTTTGCCTGTTATGATCCTGTTTGCTATGCTAGCTTGGAGTTGGACCATACTTTTGGTACTCTTATGCTGACTCTTTCTTGTATAAAATTACATCTTTGACAAGAACAGTTGTGTGACAATAAATTAACATAGCGACGTAATGTAATCATAAATTTGTGATGTTATTCGGGCAACTTTTTTGACAATTGAAATGTTGCATGAACACTATCGTTCACACGCATAAATGTGCAGACTAATTTTAGAAATTATTTTTCACATGTTTCGATCAGTGCGAAGTGTGTATGTGACGCAACAGTACTGAAATAGCACAACTGGTGACAACGATCAGTCATCCATCTTTTCCCCTCCATGTCGATTTATCGGTCGAGTAGCTACGCTGTACAGAGATCGTGCAATGTGACGGCTCGATAGACCGACACCAAAAGCGGTTATCGTGCTAAGTCTGAGCACTGTATACGGCAAACTGTTCGTCAGAATTTTGTAGATTGTGGTAACATTGTGATCTTGTGAACGCGTTGTTTGCTGCATTAAATTCAAGCTGTGAGATGAACAGACAACGATCAGACTACAATTCGGATCACAGCTGAAGTGAAATGGCTGCAGCGCCATCAGCGATGGAAGTCTGAGAAACAGTTAGTATGGATGTCGGCAGCGTGCGCTAGACACTATCAGACAGCGCTGAGTGTGCGACGAAGAAGACAGCGTAAAGAAGCGATCAAGCTCACTGTGACGGCATCGGCTGTGATGCGGCTTGGCTCGCTATCGCTGAACGACATCAGTAATCACGTAGGCTCGTCGTTAGGCTCCGGCGGGAGCCAGTTGGCATTAGCGTTAGTGACGCTGTCAGGTCAAACGACAGCTGTCGCAACCGCCGCCGCAGTATATCAGTAGAACGCTCGCTGTCAGACCGACTGACTGACGGAACTGTAACGTTCCGTGATGGCTTGCAGTGTGCACGTCGCTTCACTGCAGTGGACTGATCAGTCAGCAGATCAACTCAACTCAACTTTTTTGATAATATTGCAGCCCAAAGGCTGGATTAAAAAACATACAATTACAGAAGAGCACAAAATAAACACAATTATACAATACAATAAAAACATGAACACATTCATTGAAGAGACCACTATACAAGTTCTCTGAGCAGCTGCCAGTCAGCCAGTTTTGGCTCAATGTCAGACTATGCCTACCTATAGCCATGACTTCAGAATGTAACGATAGAGCGATAAAAACAATAGGAATATTTGCACACGGCAAACGGGACTGTCGCTAAGGCCCGGTAAGAATAAGATGGACTGACAAAAAGATCGGACAGACAATGAATGAAAAAATATTTATTATTATGTCATTTATCTAATAATGTCATCGAAAAATATATGAATATAAACTGAAGTTTATTGCTGCAGTCAGTAACTTGCGTATTGGTGGAAAACCGAGTGTGTTTTGTGCCATTTTATCGCACGGCGTGAAACACTAATGTTCTCTTCCTTCATCTGTCATCCCCAAACTGGTCGATGATTACAGCCCAGAGTTTCAGACTACGTTTGGAATGGACATCTCTGATTTTAAGAGAAACTTAAATGAACGGTTTGACGTCCGACATCTTCGACCGATAACGTCGTCCGAAAATGTCGGCCGCGTTTTATCAGCACCTATGCAATCATGCGCTAAATGCCTACTTTTCACACTTCTGCGTCACACATAATGCTATAAGACAATAGCGCTGTCAGCCTCGGCGTAGAATGTTAGCCGTTAACCGTTATATAAAAAGCGACTTAGCTGCCGAACGTTACTAAGCTATTAACCATCATCTGAAACCGAAATCTTCCACTATTAATATGCGAACGTGGATTTCAGCAGAATGGAGAAACTCAGCTACTCATAGTTTGATAAAGTAAGCAATCAGGACGTTCTAACAACAAGAAAGCCATGATGTCGCAAGGAAACCGCGCGATGCTCGTGTTATCTACCACGCCCCTATTCCACCTGGAATTTCGGGATGATTCCTTGCAGCAGATCAATGCTTCTTTGCCGTCCAGTAACAAAGTCTCTGAGCTAATTTACATGTAATTATTTTTAAAATTCAAAAAGATAAATGACGGATTAACCCGGTCTGGCACGGGATGCTTTATAGCTGTATCCATATGGCAACAGTGGGTGTCAAAGAGTTAACCACATCTTCAGGCGAATGTTCGATCACATTACCGCAAGAATACCGCCGTTACCACCGTATCTCGTGATACCGGTCGAACTGAAGGCTGGTGCAAGATCGCGCTCGTCGAATCATCGTAACAAGCATGTTGTCGATTGACAGACTGCTGAGAATAAACACGCGACATCATTCCACCGTTAAATTAATTAACCAAGTCGTTCAACTACACGGGTCAAAGGATTGCACCACAGCGTCCATAGACGTACGACTCAAGCAGTCATTGCTGCTGGTCGGCATTACGTAACCTGTGCATACTCTCGTCGGACATTTACGTTCAGTCTACGACTGTCTTCCCTTGAGACCACCGCTGTCTCTGTGCTTCATAGACGGACTAGCACAGACAGCTCAGTCAGTGAACGATAGACTCAGAAACTACAAGACACGTTTGATCAATCTGACGTATATACCTGTCATCTGCGAAAACAATTTGATGCATTCTCGTGTTTGAGCGAAATAATATAGAACTTACGTCACAGCGACACCCGCGTACGCTCTGGTTATGTGATAGGCCAATACTGTGTCAAATATTCGTCCAACTGTGTGTGTCTGGTTACTAAAATTTAACTGATTAGCTGATTTTATAATCGTCTCAGAATAGGTCATAGATATCTAAACCACTTATTTCTTAAAGATGAAGATCCCACTATGTAAGTTTATACTTAGTAAATCTTTATTAGCTGCAGAACAGAAATTGTGTAGATTTTTATATCATTCGCCAAAATTTCTATACAATTCTATACAATCTCAAAGATCTCTTCATAATTCATGCTAACACAAATTATTTCTTTTATAAACGCACTGGCCTTACTAATAAACTTTAGTTCGATTGTCGGAAACACGACATATAATTTTTTATTACGGACGCGATCATATACGTAATCAACATGTGACGGCGGCGTGTAACTGAATTAATAACAGTACTTATGTACAAGAACTTCTTTCAGGCCTATGGAATTGGAAGCACAGTATATATACACTGTGAGTCAAAAAAACACTGGGCCACTTACTTTACGGCCTATAACTTTAGAAATATTGAACAGATCTTTAACAAATTTGGCACAAATCACGTTCTCTTCATGCTGAACATCATGCCATAATTTATTTGAATCAACCTTGGAAAATAGTGGCGCCATCTAGTGAATGATGATGACACTTCTACAACTACAAGTTTTGAATTGGAGATCATTTTCTTACATCATTTCAGCCAACCTCTTTGCATTGTTATTTCACTTTTTATTAATTAATGACGTAAGAATGACCACATTTACTCATCAGCTGCTCTCAAGAAAAACAT
>Ga0056114_1001545_pt1 | contig 10671 bp, 8 predicted proteins | sample WorMetHERISLAND1_FD_77005 | JGI IMG/M metagenome (GOLD analysis project Ga0056114, IMG submission 77005) | Marine gutless worms symbiont microbial communities from Max Planck institute for Marine Microbiology, Germany - Olavius loisae HERON... ... | reverse complement strand
AATGCATGTGTTATACAACTTTAGCTTGGTTGGAATGGTGATTCTCGATCTCCAGATCTGTTTGTCTAGATTCTGCATAGCTGCACGGGTGATGGCATTGCGACGTGAGATATCTGGTGAGCTGTGGGTGCCAAGTACAAACTGCTTTACTTCTGTACGAGAGTAGTACTTATTCATTCATTGCTGGGATGCACCACTAGGAGTGCATGGCGTCAAACACAGACATCAGTCTCCAGAGTGGACGATTCTGAGCCATGTCAATTGCTTCATTCGGGGTGAGGTTACTGGATTTTAGGTCCTGCTGGATAGTCTTCATCTGCTTTTACACAAGATGTACAAAATATCTGCAGTGGATTTTTCACTGTCACCACCAAATGCTCCAGATATTCAGGAGGCTACAGCTGCAGACATAACACTGAGCTTGAAATTACTGCTCCCACAAAAGATCCTTTCCGGCAGTTCTGCTGATGTCAGTAAGTCTAAAACACGACGACTATTTAACAGCATGACAAGGTTTTGACTGTTCTAGTTCAGTCAATGCTCAGTTGACTTACCACATATTTCACAACGAGCAATGCAACATGTCTGGTATTAAATCTGGCATGACTACTGCCAGAAAGGCACAAGTCGTTGTACTGACGAGATGTTTCTGAAAGACGAAATCAGTCTGACTTGGCAACCAATTTCTCAACAGACCTCACCTTAATCTGGTTGTCTACACAATCCAGCTGGGCTGCCCTGTTTCAACTGTCTGAAACCAGCTGTTCAAAGAAAGTGTCACACAGCCGCTGAGACATGACTGGCAAGGAATTCATTAACAGTGGGTGATGGTCAATCTGCAGGTTGATCTATTGGTATTAGACACTGGCTGCGCTTCAGATAGTTAATCTGCTGATTGATTGATTGAGCAGGGTTTAACGTCTCCACCAACACAGTATAGGTTATACGGGCGACGGTTTTTACAGGTCAAAAGACCCAAAGTGACTGTAAACTAACAACTCTTGAGCTAATTTACCAAAAAGTATTTAATGCAGACATTACAGTTGCCTCTTCAGTCTAACAAAACACCTCAACATCAATTCAAGTGAAAACTGTGCTACTGTACGTTGAATGGCTGCAAAGTTAAACTACACAAATACTGTGTTTTTGGCCCATTCTGTACATACCTGCAACAGATGTCAGCACGTCTGCACAACAGAAAAGTCTGCTACCGCTGCTGCTGCTAATACTCTCAGATTGTGATCTCATTGTGGTGAGAATGTGTTGTATCAAGACCTGTATGTGATCGAACATGTTGTTTGAGATGGCTGGATTTCTTGAAGCCTCGACTACAGTAGACACACTTGTATGGACGGTCCATGGAACCTTCAGCGCTGGTCAGTAAGTCGTAGCCTCTCTGCTTTGGTGCTGCCTGAATAAATCCTGTCACACAGTATTACATAGAGCTGCAAATTCCAAAACAAAACGTTTAAGTGTTCACTGCATTCAGCTAGCACGATTTTCGTTAACGAAAATGGTTAAAAAAGAAAAAATAATTTATTTGTTAACGAAAACTAAAACGAAAAATAGAAAACAATTGAAAACTAAAACGAAAAATCCAAAACTAAAACGAAAAGAGAAAAATAAGCCGATAAAAACACGACTAGATCATGCAGCTACATAACATTGCAATCATGAAGCACGCTGCACAACAGTGTTTATAGGATTGTCAAACGTCTAGTCATGTTACCTTGTGCTCTAGTCTTCTTCACTAAACTAAAAATTGTAGAAATTTAAACTCATATAAACTGAACCAAAAATACTTTAACTAAAACTAAACTGAAACTAAAAACAAATAATAAATCAAAACAAAAATCACACTGTGTTCAGCTCTGCCTAGTCATAATTAGAGCCTTTAAACAATAATGTCACAACTCACAACCCAATGACATTCCACACACTACAAGAAACTAGACAGCATACTGTGGAGGACCTTGCTCAGTGATCTGGATTGGCTCTTGCAGCTGTATTTCGTTTAGTACCGACGCATCTGCTTTCGACTGCTTCCGCGCCGGTCGTCGAGCCTTTCTAGTCGCATCAACGCCATCACGTACGTGACCTCGCTTGTGGCTGTTGCAGTGACCGGACGTACGAAAGTTCTTGTGGCAAAGGTCACAGGTAAATGGCTTTGCACCTGGACAGAGACAATAACAGGTGTGCTAAACTAAGACTGGTTTGTTCACATTTTTGATCAATTAATATATGACTAAAAGATTGCATTCAACTGTGCAGTTGAAGGAAAGTAGCAAGACGCCTGCAACATGCACTTGACTGGTGGTCATGGTGTCACCTGGCAAATAAACTACTGAAAAGCCAATATAAACTTGTTCAAATTGTGCATTACGTACATTTAGAAATTCACATATCATTCATTCATTCATTCATTCATTCACTTCCACTAGAAGAGCGTAATGCCAAATGTAGACATCAGTCTCTTGAGTGTACGATTCTGAGACACGTCGACTGCTTCATTCAGGGAGAGGTTATTGGATTTCAGGTCTTGTTGGATAGTCTTTATCCATGTAGTATGAAGGCGTCCTGGTGGTGTCCTCCAGTTCTCCAAGGGGGAAGCCATTAAGATCTTCTTGGCATCAGTTTTGTCTGGCATTCACACACTGTGCCCGAACAGGGAGAAACGCCGTGCTTGGATAATATCTGAAAGGTGCAGTTGCTTGGTTGTCCATCTCATATCACCATCCTGCACATGGTGGTAACATTTGTTTCTAACAGCTTTCTTAGACATTACTGATCAAGAGCATTGATCTTGTGTGCAACTCTCTTGGTAACTGCCGAGCACTCAAGAGCCATACAGGAAAATGGGTAGCATGCAAGTATTATACAGCTTCAGCTTGGTGGAGATGGAGATTCTTGTTCCTACAGAGTAAAGCACTGTAGGTACAACACTCAGCTGTCCATTCAGCCACAGCAGAAGAGTTGACATCGGCAGAAACTGATATAGTGTATTGTACAGCAGCCATAATGTAGAGTTGAGTGGAGTAGGGTTAACATACCACTTGAGACATTATAGGCTATTTTAAAGACAATATTCCCAGCCAGCCTCTTTCAACCAATCCTTCAGTTAATAGTAACAAAACTAAACAGAACTATAATACTGTGCTTCTAATGTCTGACTAACATTACACAAGAACACCGACCGGTGTGTAGCCGGAGATGGACCTTGAGGCTGCCCTGAGTCGAGAACAACTTCTCACAGACTTGACACTTGAAGTCTTTGACACCGGTGTGTGTCTTCTCGTGTGCTGTCAGAGTGCTCTTCACAGCGAATGATCGGAAACAGTAAATGCATTTGTACGGCTTCTCATGCGTGTGTATGCGAACGTGTCGCACGACGTCGCTCGGCTTTTTAAACTCCTTCGTGCAGTAGACGCACTGATGCCACCGCACACCATTCACCTGACACACAGCAAGTACACACATCACCATCGGTTACAATCACTCGCAGAAATCCCTCCACAATACATGTTGGCGATCGTATTAGTTGGTAACATGACATATCAACAAACACGGTTATTATTACTGCAACATGGCACATGCAAATAATTCAGAACAGATTCAAATTTTGCTCAGACATTTTTTGACATATTTCCTGGGGTCAGTGCTGTGACACAGCCACATAACATACTCCCTCCTGGGAGAGTTTTACACGGAAGCTGAGAATAACCCTTCTACTCTTTTAAGGTTAGCAAGAACCAGAGGTTTTATTGATGTTTGGTTACAGTACAAACACGATGCGTAAAGGGACGATTAAAATGACCCTGGTACTGGCAGTAAAAACTCTTGCCACTGAAGTAAGGTAAGACAAGGTGCTGTAAACAGACAAATGCATGCATCGAATCATCAGTCATCTACCAGCTGAACACATGAACTCCGTAACACTGGTGAACGATCAGTGAGACTTGTTTGTGCAGCCATAATGTGAACTACTGCAAAAATGTACACAGTTTCAACACTCCATGACTGAAACTAAAGCTGAACACAGTAAACAGTCAGTAGAATGAAACAATTATCAGCTAACTCAGCATAGTGCACGTGAATGCATTTAGTTTGCTATAAATCAGGAGCATGCTAAATAAAAAGAGTGAGCAATCAGTCAATCATAACATGAATTACTGCAGCATCGGCTCAACAGACAAACCTTTCTGACAGGATGTCGGCGAATCATTCCAGTGACAGAATCATGTACAGCCATTGTCGACACATAACTCAGCTTTGGTCTTCTCGGCGTTGCATCAAACGCCGACAGGCTGCCAGCATCCTTCTGTGTGCCACTGGACGCCGCCAGTGACCCAGACTGCGTGACTGACGATGTCGCTGTACTGACCACACTGCCATTACTCAGTCCACTGTTGGTCAACGCCTGCTGAAGCAGATCTACATCTGATACATTCGCCGACACCTAGCAACACACAAAGTCACAAACAGCGTAAACCTTTGACACCGCATGTTGCCATATGGGCACAGCTATAAAGCATCCTGTGCCAGACTGGGTTAAAAAAAACATGACCACTCAAAGTGAGATCTGGAAACATGCACTGGAGTGTGAATTGATCCTAAATGTTCCATCAGCAAGTCAGCATATGTAAGACTTACAAACGACATCTACAGATTTGACATACAAGCAGGCAAGTCAATATCTAGCTGTATATGAGCCACTACTTGCATTTCATTAACAAACTGACACAAGCAGCTTCTTTGTATTTCTGTACAGTAATCTGGCTATTTCATCAATGACTTGTAACTACAAAATTTAACACAGCATTTAAATAAGAATCGGAGCAGTGAATGATTAAGTATTTTGTCTATTTAACTGTCAGAAGTACAATTAGTTTGTATACTTTGAATCATTAAAGTTACTGGTAAACAAAATTATCAGGAATTAATTACAACTAACATTTGTTGATACCAAAACAACAGCAACAAGCTCATATCATCATATCAAACGGAACAGACTACACACATGATCCATTCGTCAGATGGAAATTAGTTTCTACACAATGCCCAAGAACTGGAGATCAAATCAACAAAGCATTAGTTGTTAATGAATCTCACATAGTATAGTAACGGAAAACGAAATGGTCTTGCTGAATTCATTCAAGACGGAACTGAAGACCACAACAGACATACACTTCATCAGTACATTAGATGTCCTCTGAAGCAACTAATATGATGACACAATCAATGATAGCAGAAACAAATTCAGCAACACCTGTTCAGCTGTCTTATCATCAGTGACTGATGGGTAGTTTGTACCGCTCAATTCAACCAACATCTCCTGTCAAACATTCACAACTTGTTGTATGTAGATTCTCCAAACAGATCAACGCATATGCACATACTGTGTGAACACACGACGAAAATATCAACAAATGAGGCATAGTGAAGCATAAAAAAGATTATCATTATAAATATAACACATCAAGTTTCTTGGCATTCGACGGCCTCCAGTATCCAAAGCTTCACTTGAGTACCCTCACACATTCCTGTCCAGTACTGGTGAATTCATACTGATAAAGTAATCAGCTGATGTAAGTGCACTGTACCTGGAAGTCGGCATGCACGCGGCTCATGTGAGCATTCAGGCTGCCTGACTTTCTGAAGACACAACTACACTGCTCGCAGTAGAACGACTCGGCTCCTCTAGCTTGTGTGTGTACTCGCTACAACAATTACACGCTCCTTACACGTATTACAACAGATACAGAACAAGACTCGAGTGAACTGTCATGTCCATTCATAGCACACAGTTCAGCTAGCTGATTTAAAATCCCCAATGACAAGTTATAGGTTATTTCGGAGATGATAGTTACAGCCAATTTGACTGGTGCAAAACACACAAAACTAATTACAACGATAACAATGTGCAAAAACCTGAACAACCATGCAAGATAACTACTAACATGCACAAACCAAACCACATGAAACTGAAGCCTGGTTGACCGGTTTAGGGGCGTTTACACCATTTGGTCACCAAGTGGATCTGGCCTATCTACAGCTCACAGGGACTGCATATCAACAACAGTTATCATGCCCTAACGAGCACTGAGAACTAGTATACTCACTACTCAGTATAATGAATGAACAAAGAAGCGATGTTCACTTAAGAGAATCGATATCAAATATCTAGTTTAAAGCTGCGCTGAGCAACAATCTATCACACGGCAACCCACTGCCAATAAGCTGCCAATAGAAGCACACAGAGGATGACAGCATACAGACAGTATGGTACCTGAATATGTGCACGGAGATTGCCTCGCTGAGAAAACGCCGATGGACAAAAGTCACACTGATAAGGACGGTCTCCAGTGTGCTTCATTAGATGTATTTGTAGAGCACCTTTCTGGTTGAATGCTTTTGCACACATCGGGCACTTGTATGGCCTTTCACCTACAGACAACTAGCAATGACCAATTCAACCCTAATAGACCGACCACTACAGCACCTTTCCAAGTGCTGACTGGAAAGATCGTTTCCCCAACACACCAACCCTCTATGTATTTCATCCATCAATGAACTAGACAGAGGGTTGACACATCAGCACACATGACGACACCATTCAGTGTCATCAAAATATGACGGAATGATAAAAAATCAACAGCAAGCAGTAAAGCAGTAGAATAAATGCTATTTAGGTAGGCAAAAACAGTTTGTGTGACTACAAAAATACATTTCATCAATGAAATCGTCAACATATGCACACGCTTAATCAGTGAAAAGCACTGACACTGAGTATCTGCTACAACAGGGCCATTTCAGAACTCAGAACTCACTCCTGCCCACAGACAGCCACTTCCCTCAGGACTGCGTGACATGGCTACATGTGGTACACTTAGCTGGCCACACACTCAACATTCTGCATCAAATCATATCACATAAGCTCCGAGAACCATAAAAGACTTTCCTCAGAGCACACACACAAAGGTGGCAGAATGGAGAATATACTTCAACAGAAATATGGAGCAATTACATGTCTCTTTGATGAATATCTACTTGTTGCACATGCTGCCCAAACAGCTCATCACAACGATGATAAACAAGTGATAAAAAAAACAACCAAAAGGTGGTCATATCAGTGACAGACTGAGTTTCAGGTATGCACCTAAACACGTCACTGAACAACTTCCCACGCTGCACTGCAGACTTCCCACACTGCACCGTCGACCTCCCAGGCAACGCTGTAAGACAATGCTGTAAAACCTGTCATGTCTGCAAGTTATTCATTTTGCATTTGCGAGGTTTCAAAATTGTGAAAATAGAAAGCACAAAAGAAAAACATCACAAAATTAAATTAATGGCAGCAAAATACAACAGCTTCACAGTATATCTGTCATGTTGTTATTGTCACTGACAGATGCTCTACAGCAACAAGTATAATTAATATAAGATGAACTGAAATATAAGTACAACAAACTACACTGCATCACATGAAAATAACTGAAACCTGAAACATGATTAGACATCAATGGTGCAACATGACGTCTGTCTTGTACTGCCAGTTACAGCATGTCACAGTTCTGTTGTGAAGCTAACACATCAACGACCGAACAAATACCTGTGTGAATGCGAAGATGGCGCTCGAGCTGACTTGGCTTCTGAAAGGATTTGCTACATCTACTGCACTGATAGGAGAAGCTGGATCGGTCGACGTGCCGCTTGTACACCTTATGTGCCAACGAAGACCTACAACAAAAGCCATAAGACAAAGTATAACTTTATAATCAAACATCAGCAAACTGACATATCATGAACCATCACATAACAGCCAGAAGACAACATCAGATAATATCAGAGGATGTCATTAATACTGGTACACTATATATGTGATGTATGTGCTTTACTCTAGCCAGTCAGGAAACAACGGTCACACATGTAAATGTATCTAAGAGCATTGCACTTATACACAGCAGTTGTACAATGCAAACGTTTTTAAAGTATGAAATTACAACGGGTGATCACAACCGCCAAGTTAACGACATTGCCATACAGCACATTGTGAACACTGTGTGAACATTATCAATCACCATTTTCTGGTTATGTATACATATGAATGATAAATAAACATGTCGACTCTCACATCCAGATTCTAAACAGTTACCAAGAATGAGTAGTTTTGGATGATTTGTTGCCATATGCTGTCTACAGGGAAGTAAGTTGAGGTGAAACTTTTCAGTCAACGCCTTACAAATACATCAGTCACATGTTGTGAGATGTGAGATACACACTTGACTCTGTTGTGCATCCGGCAATGGTCACGTAGAAGTGAAATCCGGCTGAAGACGCTGTCACACTGTTTGCAGCGAAAAGAAGTCTTAGCTCCAACAACTTGTGTTTCACGATGTACCTTACGATGTCTTTCCAGCTGGACCTGACACCACAGCAACAGCACCCCACGAGATGATACACTGCCAACTTACCGCCAACATATTACAGATTCAGTCAAAGAAAAACAACAAACAATAACCTACTAGACATTATTCAACGTTATCAATATGCACACGGACGATTCATGTTCCATGTTAAATTTACTAAAACATATATGGCGGTGGCTTGCTTCAAGACTGCTCAGTGGCACTGTGAAAAACATTTAGTTAATGCACTGCAGTGTATTTCACAGTAGATATTTACCACTGGACAACAATAACTATTTAACACATGTGTTAAATAGTTATTGTTGTTATTAGATGTATCTATTCCACTTAACACCGCCACCGTAACATTCTAGCACCACCACTGACATAGCGAACCAGTCTGCTAAACTCAACGGCAGATGTGTACTGTTGTGAAGGGTAGACATGTAGTGCTGTCAGTAGCTCAACCAGTAACAGGGATAGCTGCCTGGTTGATGCATAAGGACCAGCCTCCATGTACATCATGCTAGAGTGCTTCAAACTTCAGCAATAAAACCATACTAGCAGAGCCACAAGGTCTTGAAAGAAGTAAAGGTGTGAAGGACTGCACTGTACTAATACATTTAACCTGTCTGGTCTGAAGGCTCGTTTTCTTTGGACGTTTCATCTACATCAGGCAGTCCATAAAAAGACTATCTTACAGTGCCTATCAAAGGCCATCAGTGTTATAACAAGTATAAACACAAGTACTAATGAACAAACTTTGCTTCTCTTATACATATCTGAAACATTCACTTCTCCATTATTTTATTAACAACAAAGGATTAGTGATCTCAACTACGGAGAGAAAATGCTCAACAAACCTGAGACGGAAATTCATCCGAACATTCTGGACAGACAAACAGCTCTTCCCTCACATGAACTGTGAGATGCTGTTTGAAACTTGCCAGCCGGGAGAAAGTCTTGCCACATTCGGGACATGTCAGGTTGTTTTCGTTGTGCATTGCCATGTGCAGGCGCAGGTTCTCGGCAATAGTGTACGTCTGTGAGCACTGGGCGCAGCGATACGGCTTGTCATCTTCGTGACTCTTCAGATGAGCTTTGTATTTGCTCAGTTTATCAAACTCCATTCCACACAGATCACATCGGTGAATGCCCTATGCAGTACGTCAGCCACAACATGTGTAGTCGTGTACACTGCAAACACATTACATCGTCCAGAAGAAAAACAGCCTTGGCATATTCTTCCTTGGTCAGGGAAGCCATTTAATAGGACTCTGAGTTTATCATTTTACAGGCTGGCTTCCACTGTGATGCTGAGACAGCAGCAGTTATTCCAGCCAATAGTTACCGCACCGACACATAATCTACAAATTTCTACACAATGCCAAGACATTAGAGTTGTGCAATGTAATGCTTACTCTTGACGCAGTGACCATCATAACCATCAGCCTCAGTAGTGTTAATACTGTATCCAAAGTCCACATATCAGTATGTTCATTTACAAAAAAAAATTAAACGACAACCACTTGACAACAGCTTTTGCAGCAGTAAGAAGCCAGCATATTTACATTTAAAACTGCATCAAAATCAGGCTATCATTGTTATTACAGTGAAATAATTTCAGATGGGTACATACTCTTGGAAGTGGAGGTCCCAATGTCTTGTCTCCAGCAGACAATGCTGATCTGTCTGGCACTAACTCAACATGTAGGGGTTCATTCAGGTTGTTGGTAAGTGACTGTAGTGCATTGACATTCTGCTTTGGTTGGTTGGTGCCGCCAGCTGTCCACTGCAAGGACGTCTGCTCATATTGGCCGCTGCTCTGTGGGTCATCCGACAATGTAACTTGCTGTATTTGCAACACCTGCTCTGGTAGTACGTTCAGAGGTAGATGCAAAACTTGTGGCTCCTAAAAACCAATTCCAACAAAACAAGATTTAGCTAACAGTCTATGCACAAAATTGTCCGGTCCCGATATTTCCTATTCATCAGATACCGTACTATGATGAACTACTGCTCTATATATCTCGGGTAGATAGCATTAATCCAGCAGGCCAGTATTATCATCATCATAATTATCCAGTACCGGTATTAATAACTTTGAAAAAATTCTGTTCTTGGTTTTCCATCATTATTACAATGGTTGAGTTCATCTTTCGATTAGAAAAAAGATTAGAACTTTTCTAATCCACATTTCTTAATCTGAACACCACTAAGAACCGAGTCGGATTAAGTTAGCGATTAGAAAAGTTCTTATCTTATT
>Ga0056114_1001544_pt1 | contig 10672 bp, 11 predicted proteins | sample WorMetHERISLAND1_FD_77005 | JGI IMG/M metagenome (GOLD analysis project Ga0056114, IMG submission 77005) | Marine gutless worms symbiont microbial communities from Max Planck institute for Marine Microbiology, Germany - Olavius loisae HERON... ... | reverse complement strand
TTGGCAAACACCGGATTTCAAACTGTGTACAACTATATAGGCCTAGAGCCTAGGCGTGAAGCTATGCATTGGCAATTTGGGGAAATGAAATTCGGTGAAATGAAACGAAACACGTCGAATTGGTGCAATTTTGGTATGCTTTTACGTCGCGCTAGTTTGACAGCGTCAGCTGGGCTTTCTTGTTATGGCTTACTCTCGTATTTACATTGTTAGGCTGTACGACGATATACGAGCTTCTTTCTGTGCCAGTAATCCAATGTTCATTTGTCTATACTGTTGTTTCAAAAAGCAACTGAGTACGTGCCGTATTTTTGCGGTTCTGCAACGCGTTTTGGTCAAATTTGGCTGCGCCTTTTGAATCGATTTTGTATATGGGCACTGCATCTGAAGAGGCCAGCTAGGCCTCGGGGTTGCAAAAACCACAGGAACGCTATGCAGTACAAACATGAAAAGGCCAGCACCCCCTGCATTTTGGTTAGCATTCCACGTAAAAATGTCTAGCTATGGCGCTACGCAGCAGTCGCAGCATCAGTGTATTGTGTCTTTCGCACTATCAGTGATTGTTGAATGAATATAGATATGATATGACCTGACTAATTAGCTTACTGTGTATTTTATGATTGTGTTGTGCTGCGTTTTATGCGAAATAAACTATCCATCATGCTAATTTTCCGATCCAGATTTGTCCACACGGTGCATTTTTATTTTCGGCTTCCAAGTGCACTAAGCGATACAGGGGATAGAGGCATATGTGGGAGGTTTGCTCTTCGGCTTTAGAAAGGCGGAATCCACTATATTCAAACTTTGCGGCTTTCTGATTACAGCATCAATCAATCATTGTTAAACGAATGTGATCATATCGTCGCAGATTTTGAAGTGTCTGCGTTCATGTTCAATCAAGCCAATTTTATCGTGAATTAAAAATTAAAAACTCGACGCATTACATTCGCGTGTTGATTCCAGCGCTAATTTTTCATCGTCTACAATTTCAAGTGTCCTAAGAGCGATTTCGCCTATTGGTATCGCTGTTACCGTTGCGTGGGCAGTCTGTCTGTTTACCTGTCTGTCTGCCTGTCACTGTCTGTCTGTCACGTTCGTGCATTAGGATACGCTCAAAGGCAGAAGATATCGACACGATTTCTTCTGCATATGACGGCCCCATGTTTCTCCCAGATCGGATTAAAATTTGGCTTACATCGGTCACTCCTTCCTCCCGAAATTTTGCCACAAAGTGACCACCTATTTGATTTCAGCGTCGAAGACATTCCACGGCAAATTGCGGCCGAATGGTTATTCACAGCGCAGTGATCACAATGGCGAGCCTTTAGGAATTAACTAACGTCACTCTTTCTAATGGTACGATAGTTGACCCCCTACGACTTCCGCTTCCCTCAAAATTGGGGTCCCAAATGCACCCCAGGACCAACTTCGCTGTGCGTGCTGCCACCTGGTGAATATGATAGAAGACAAGCTGTGTGCCGTGCCGGATGTCATGAGTCGAGCTATAGCGATGTCACCTTCTGCCAAATTACTTTGGCCCTTATTGACACTTTATGCGCGATAAACTATACCCTCAGTTTTTGAGCCATGGTTACTTAGCAATCGACAGATTTTGAGCTTCATTTGCCAGATGCGCGTGTACGATTTCTTCATATCTGAATTGTTCAGTTGTACATCGCAAAAATGCAGACTTTCTCATCAAAGTTGCATTAACTTGTCTTCTTTGCCTGTAGCCTGCAGACTGCAGTTTAATTTCCTTGCCGAGTTGATTGCATAGACGAGATGCGCAGAAGAATAGAATTCAGTGAAAATATAGGCCTTGTACTGGTACATTATATTGCTGGCTTCATTTTGGCCCTACTAAGTGGTTTTTCTTGTCGCACCGCAGCATTGCAGAGCGTGATTCAGGCCTACTTCTAAAGCTTGGTTCCCTTTATGAATAAAGCTGTGAATTTCAAAAACAGGGTTGCAAATTATACCGTGGTCGCTTTAATTATTCATATAGCAGTTGCCTCGAAAATTGACATGCTTTGTTTGTCTGTCACACGCAAATTTCGTGAAAACGATAAAGTACGTGAATAAATACGTTTTTTACTTTTGCGCGTTGGTTTTGTCGCCATGAATTTTGTTGGATTGCTTAAAAGCTAATTAATATTATTCTTTACCCAAAGTCTGTTGACTCTGAAAGATTCATCTATTGATTGAGCAGTGTTTAACGTCTGAACCAACACAATATAGGTTACGCCCGACGGTTTTTACAGGTCTGATGACCCAACCAACAGTGTCAAAGCACTGAAGGAGGGTGGTTAGTCATCCAGACAGGCCTCAGTCTAACCATGCTCGCCTCACCGTGTTACAATAATACAGCACGCATGCAGATATAATACAAGAAAATAATCTAAGTACAGTGAGTGAACCCAGTGAGATGAAGCCAAATCTGTTGGCAATTCTGTGTCAAGTGCACTGCTCATGTTGTTTCTTACTTATTTTCCCTTGTATTGTATGCATTTGTCATACATAATTAACCCTTCAATGCCAGCTGTTGCCATACGGGTACAGCTATGGAGCATTCTGTGCCAGACTGGGTTAAGCCGTCATTTGTAGTTTTTGACATCCGGGCACTCTGACGTCCAGCCATGAGCGGCAGGATGCTTTATAGCTGTACCCATATTATGGCAACAGTTGGCGTCAAATGGTTAAAATTATATTTGATTTGGTATTTGATTTGATTTTTAGAAAGTTTTCTTGCATTTATTCAGATTCACGTACACCTGCGGCATCGCATGAAACTACCATTAACGGAGGAAAAATTAAGACTTCAATCAATGGTTACTTCAATCGGTGATACAGCAACAGATTTTGAACCATGTTTCCATGATTTCAGCTATACTGAGTATCCTGATGTATCTGACGTAGAGACAGGAATTCGAAGAAGTGCACTTCGTGTCATTATATGTCTGATGACGATTGCTGTTATCATACAAGCAAGCTCTGCTTAGCAATCACATATACAGCTGATGACTGTGGAATTATCGTGTACTGCAGGGTTTTGTCTTCGTGCGTGGTCGTCAGCTGTGTGTGTATAGTTAGCCGGTGACTACGGCAGTGCCCGCCGGGTGTAATAGGATAGTCGATATATAGCGTTGTTGCAGGAAAAGATTCGTCGACTTTTGTTCGACTGAAAGCGAAAACTGCTGCGCCGAGAGCGAAATCTTCATCTTAGGTCAGCAATGACGTCACTGAACGTGACCTCGGCGGAGGAAGCTTTTTCGCTCAAGTACAATCGGTTCCTGGTACCAATCAGCGGTTTCCTCTCGCCTCTGTTTATCCTCATCACACTCGTTACCAGCGTCATCATCTGTACCATCCTCTTGATGCCCAAGATGCGGTCTCCGACCAACATCCTCCTGGTTGCCATAGCAACGAGTGACGCGCTGACGGGACTGTGGTCAGTGCCCGTTTCCGTCTACCTGTTCTGGCTGGGCGCCTACCGTGACTGGCTGCCGCACTCCTGGTGCTTTATCTACTTCTGTCTGAGCGAGCACCTGCCCACGGTGTTTCACACGGCTTCGATATGGCTGACGGTCGGTCTTGCGACTCAACGCTACAACTACGTCTGTCGTCCTGCGACTGCGAGAGGACTCTGTACGACTCGATCAGTCGTACGACTGATCGTAGCCATCTTAGCCGTCGCCATCTGCTCTCAAGTCTGTCGTTTAGTCGACAGTAAGTTCGTCCCGGTCGCGGTTGCTTCCAGAACTCGTCCAAATCAGGTCAGCCACTGTCAATGCTGATCGCGTATTCAACTTAACCGTTTGACTCCCACTGTTACCATATTGGTACATCTATAAAGCATCCTGTGCCAGACCGGGTTAAGCGGTCATTTGTAATTTTTGACATCCGGGCACTCTGACGCCCAGGCTGGTGAAAATGTAACTGTACTATTGATTTTTTGTCTGGGAGAAGGAGGGCCCCGACCCCCGGACTCCCCGCCAATCTCGCGCGCGATACTGCGCTCATGAAAGGCCTCCGGTAAGTCCGGTCTTTCGTGTACCGCCCACTTTAAAATACCTCCGTCACTGTTTTTATCGCTTAAATTCAGAACACGTACTCTTTACTGAGTAGAGTTTCGATATTGTGTAAATCTGTTCGCCACTCCGTTCGTTAGTTTGTCCGTTTTGGCGTATGTAAAAAGAAATCCCAGCTATCGTCAGGTAAGCGAGCGACATCCGTGTGTGTATGAAGACTTGTTTTGCCATCTCACCGTTATTTGACGCCCCCTAGCTGAGGAACGCCTTGCGTTGCGTTACACAGCGTTGAAAGGTAGGCTACATTTAGTGGGCTACAATTCCGTCGCCGACAATACGGGTCTATCTTCATTCGTTCAGCTGTTATTGCCTCCGAAACACGAGAAATGTCGCGAAATTCCAAGAGAATTTGACCTTACAGCAGTTCAAGGTTATCCAAGGTCATCCATCTTGGTGCCAATGGAAAGCCAATATGTGACTTCCTATTAGTCATTAATTGTAACTTTAGCTATATCTGCTACCGTTTTCGAAATATTCACGGTTGAAGATAGAAAACTGCTGATTTTACCCACCCCTCCCTTGTCTGACGCCCCCGCTCGGGAACCCCTTAGAATTTTTGGATGAAACGTACCCCGCACAACTAGAGGGATGGGGCAACCGTATGGTGAAAATTTTAATAATCCTAACTTCAACCGTTTTTCTATGATACACCCGTGTGACGGACAGAGAGACAGACGTACAGACGGACGGGCGATAGCATATAGAGCGCTAAGCATATTTGCTGTCGCGCGCTAAAAATAGTAAATAAAATGGTAAATGGCTCCCGATATTATAGAGCACTTGAAAGCGTCAGCATAGCATCAGCTTTATCTAGCGCTCTTATCATTTACCCATGCCATATCCGAGTCCATCAACGCTGACAGTCTTAACTCCAACTTCTTACAGCTCGGATGGAGTGGTGGCCGGCCGCATCAGACAGTTTACCCCAGGCGGTTACCTCCCACCTGTGATACACACACTACGTTAGCAGGCATCGAACGCACAACCTTCCGATTGTTAGTTCGACGCGCTTCCAGTAGGGCTACGCTACCGAGACCACTGTCAAATGCCGGTATTTTGTCCAAACGGCTAAAAATCATCATCAAATTTCTCCAACGCCTAGCCCCATTGTTCTAGTTTTCCGTCACCAGACGTGATTGCGAAATTGCAACGTATCACCGCCAGCAGTAGCTAGCAATACAGACAGGGTGTGTTTCAGCCAGTATCTTGATCACTTGATGTATCTGGCAAACGAAACAAATTACTACTGAATGTTAATGGATTGTTATTAACGATTTATTGAACTACACCAGTCGCGATGACTAGACCTATATGCACTTATGCAACCCACTTTGTAATCTTTGGGATGGATATGCATGGGAAAATACTGTCTGTGGGTAAAGAATACCTCTAAAAGGGCGTGGCCAGAGTTTCGTGTTTAATTTTGGCACTCAAACGGACGGAAATGTGCATTTCATTATCATCATCGTTTCACACAAGCATGTTAGCAGTGTACAATTCATGTCAACAAACTGTGATAAGTTCGGTGACTGGGTTATAAGGTCAAATTATGACAATAACAATAACCAGTAAACTGATAATAATTGTATCTTATTACGACGAGATAAAACAAGAAAGCCTAGCTACCGCTAAGGTAAGCGCGTGACAGCAGTGCGTGTATGAAGGCCGCTAGACAATAAACCTACGGCGAATCAACTCAAGGAATGTTACAACGCCGTCGTTGACAATACGGGTCTATCTTCATCCGTTTAGCAGTTGTTGCCTCACAAATGTGCGAAATCGCGCGAAATTCTTTGAAAATTCGAACTTATAGCAGTTCAAGGTCATCGATCTTGGTGCCAATTGAAAGCGCAAATGCGACTTCCTATTAGTCATTTCTAGTAACTTTGGACACATCTCCTACCGTTTTCGAGATATTGACGCATTTTGTTCGAAAATAGCTTGTTTTCACCACCCTTCTTTGACGCTCCTAGCGGAGAAACACCCTGATATTTCAACGTAATCTATAAACCCCTTGAAAGTACGTTTAATGGGCATTCCGTCGCTGACAATACTGGTCTGTCTTCATTCGTTCAGCTCTTGTTATCTCCCATGCAAATCTCTGAAATCTTGCGAAATTCCAAGAGAATTCGAGCTTTTGCAGTTCAAGGTCATCCAAGGTCATCGATCTTGGTGTCGATCGAAAGCGCATATAGGACTTCCGATTAGTGATTAATAGTAACTTTGGCCGTATCTCCTACCGTTTTCGAGGTATTGATGTTTAAAGCTATAGAAAATGGCTTGTTTTCCACCCCTCCCTTATTTGACGCCGGGTGGACCCAATTAGAATTTCGGGATGAAACTTACCCCACAAAAACCACAGAGACGGGGCTACCATATGGCGATAATTTCATAATCCTAAATTCAACCATTTTTGTATGATCCACCCATGTGACGGACGGACGGCCGATAGCATATAGAACGCTAAGCATAATGGTATATGCTCTCTCGCGCGCTACAGAGGGGTCAAGTCAACATTGTCAACTGTTCCTTTGAAAGATACAAGGAGGAGAAATCAGCACAGTTTGCTCCAAACTATTCCACACATTTATAACGCGGGTACTGAAGAATGAAGATCGAACACTACTCTACTAAGAACGACCCTTATACAGTTTGTAAGGATGACCTTTATGTGTTGCACGCACGTTCGCAATCCCGAAAATGACAGCTTAGTCGGCAGAAAAACACTGGCAACCAACGGAGTTACTCAGAAACTGTGCGTTGTCGCGCGGATTCTCTGCGATGGCTGAGTTTCTTGTTGCGTGTTTGCTTTGTACAGACGATGATCGGTTGTCGACCTGAGCTGAGATCTTTCTTTCACAATTATGTCGACGTCTACTTCAACATCTACTACTGGTTTCGTGTCGTCTTTATCCACCTGGTACCGTTCTTTGCGTTATATTCTCACCTTGTATACCTGTTATGTACCTGACGCGGTATATGTGTACCTGGTTTAAATTGTCTGCTTGATTCTATGTATTGTACATCTTTGTGATTTACCTTTGTCTTTTGACTGCTCGATGCGGTTTGTTCGCCTGTATTGGTTTCATACAGGTGATTTACCTTTATCCACCTGGTACCGTGCCTGACGCTGGTTGTGCTGACGGCCGTGCTGATCAGAGCGATGAGACACGCGGTCAGTCGTCGACGTCAGTTACTGATGCAGAGGCGTCGCAGCGATACACGCCATCTGGCGGAGATCAACAGGACCACGATGATGTTGCTGACTGTCGTCACCATTTTCCTCATTGTCGAGTTTCCTCTCGCAGTACTCTTCGTGATCCTCATCGTCCACAACACCTTCGACTTGGAACTGGTTCAAGACCTTTCCACTGTACCAGGTGTTGAATGGTACAGTCACGACCCTGCCAGTGTACTAGGAGTTCCCAGTATCTACTGGATGGTACACAATCCTCATCCCCCGATGTGGAACTGGTTCAAAACCTTGCCATACTGCTTCATTCCTCATCGTCCACAACACGTTTGAGGTGAACCTTCTCGACACCGAGGCGCGCGAGATCGCGACACTGTTCGTCAACATGTTCATCTCGTTCAGTTATCCGCTCAACTTCGTCATCTACTGCTGCATGAGTCATCAGTTCCGCACACAGTTCGTCGTCACCTTCTGCTGTCAGACTCGTCGACTTCAAGGCCATGGAGAAGCAGTCGATATGACGTCGTCTCGGCGTTCACAAGATGCGTTTGTCTACGAGCTTGTAGGTAGAGCGTTGCATGTCCAGGCTGACACGTCGCCTATCATTGATGGCGTTGACGTATGACAGACAATCTGTTCTGACGAGCATGAAAAGCGAGCTTGGTTGGCCTCCGAATCAGCCTGTAGCAGACCTGCAGGCTCACATTGCTTGTAAGCGTTGGTCACCAACTGAATGCTCCCGTTTATTGTTTAATAGAACAAAAACATTTCGGTTACGTACAAACAACAAAAACCAAGTAAGTAAATAGGCCTAAATGTAGATTTGTAAAGCGCGATTGCGTAAAGCATCTTTAAAATGCACTAATGCTCTGTACTGTATAGTGCCCGGTGACGGAATATTTATTCATACATAGGATATTGTGGTACAAAGTTGTCAAAAACCTTAGTTGTATACCGGGATCAGATGACAATAGCATTAGCTTACAAATTGAAGTTACTTTTTAGGGCACATAAATTGACATTACAACATACTGTTTGTGCAGGCTAATTTAGTCAGAGAGAGAATGGTTGCATAGACTTTTCTTCATTCTACCAGCTGAACCCGTTTCAACTCCACTAACGATCTAAGATGAACGTGACGCACGAAGAAACCTTATCTCATTTACACTGTGTTCAGAAAAAAACACCCACTCACATTTTCTCTTATATCTCCATGAGTGATATGTGGATTTAAAGAAAACTTGCAGTGAATATACCTGAGGAATGGTAGATTCTGACAATGTAGTAATTACATATTCATTGCGGCCCATGACGTCATACGTCACATTTGTAAACAATTGTAAATAAGGACCTCCAGACAGAATACAGCATTATGTCACAGCATATTTCAATGACTGATAATTAATAATAATCAGCTATTTAAAATACGTCAATAAGAATATTACTTAGTCACTGATAAATTGAAATGTCATATCTTGTGTTCAAAATATCCACTTTTCTCTTTAACACAAGTGTGCACTCGCATGAGTCACCCACAACATTCAGTTGCTGTAACATTATCTCGCGTCAGTGGTGATCGGCGAACATAATGTGGTTTATGAATTAAAAGTTGTTTAATGTTAAACTGTCTTAAATTCCACCAAATAATACACAGTATGACCCGTCTATGCACCAGCAAGTACCCTGTAGTCGCAAAAAATGATATCCTGGGTTTATATGGTTTATCGCATGCTGTAAACACGCTCCTGCTTTAGCCCGTCAAAAGTGACGTCATAATTACGTCATCGTCCGCAATGAATATCTAATTTCTATATTGTCAGAATCTGTTGTTCCTTAGATTTATTCACTGCAATTTTTGTTTAAATCCACACATCACTCACGGAGATATGAAAGAAAATGTGAGTGGGTGTTTTTTCTGAACACAGTGTAATATAACAGTTGACCGTCCATGGTCGTTATTACAGTGAGCTTTGTCTTTGGCATAGATTATCGCGTTTTTTATACGTGACTAAGTTTGACTACTAAAACAACTTAAAACTGAAATTATGGCAGCATATAACGTGACAAACGCGAGCCACCTGCGCTCACGGCAAACTACAAATGTAATCATTATAGTGTGTCGTCAGGGTTCTTCGATCAAGTCAGTTTCTGTTTAAATCCTTGCATTAATTTAGTTGTTCTCTGACACAACTGGCATCCCCAACTTCACACAACAGTACAATATTACTGATTGTAGTATTGTACGTACTTGCCGTCATATTGTACGAGACTATAATAACTATGTCGTTGTGTTACTTCTGACAAAGTGCATTGGCGGGCGTCGACTACGATACGACGTTGTTCCGTCAGTCTATCGTCGTCGTTGTAGACGAGTTCGTCACTCGAATTCTTGCCACGACGGTCAGCTGAGACGTAACGAACTGTCAACCGACGACTTATGACGTCTCACTACACCAGCTCAACACGAAAAATGTTGTCACTATACAGTGATACTTGCACTTGATCGAACTTCATTTCTAGCCGGCCGTACTAACGGTCGCGCTTATGCTACAGTGTTGCGTCTGTCTCTCTGTCGTCGTCTGTGACGTTATGTATTGTGCTAAATGGTGCGTCTTAGAGAAAAAGTTACTATGGACAGCCTATAGGAAGTCGTACACGGTGAATCGATTGGTATACCAAAACGAATGACCTTGCCCTTTATTTAGATGTCGTTTAACGTCATGTCAACCATTGCGTCACATTCGCTATTGAATATCTCGAAAACCGCTAGAGATAGAGGCTTGGTTCCATGCCACTACTAGGCGAGTCGAATGGTCACGATCCGATGCCATCACGTGACCCCGAAAGGTGACTTGTGACCCCAATACGCCTAGAGCCCAATATCTCAAAAACAGCTGGAGATGCTATTTGGCAAAAATCGCTAATTTGCTGTGAGCCTCAGTATATGCAGTCGACTATCCTAGCGACAGCTTGGCTTCTTGTTGAAACTGGCACCTCTTAAGTCCGCGACCACTAAAATATGTCGAAGGTCACTTGACATTACGCAGCCGTAAACTTTACCGCGCCAAGGGCTGTCAGCGATAGCTGGGCTTCCTCGTTTTTGGTTCCGGCTTATTATGCGGGACAAACTCGGTGCAGATGAGCCGCGCACGTATTTGTGTGCGTCAAGAGCCATTGAATGGTGTGCCTATCAGGAAGTTAAAGGGGAAGCGAAACGTTATTTACATGGCGACTTAGTATAGATATACTGGGTGCACTGTCTGAATATATATCTGTCAGAAGTTTTCTTTCCGCAGCTGTTTCGGGCGGCAACTTTTGGCGAGCGGCCAAGACAGGCAGCAGACGCTGCACACCTGTTACTTTTGGCAGGCAGCCAGCGCAGGTGTTCACT
>Ga0056114_1001543_pt1 | contig 10679 bp, 6 predicted proteins | sample WorMetHERISLAND1_FD_77005 | JGI IMG/M metagenome (GOLD analysis project Ga0056114, IMG submission 77005) | Marine gutless worms symbiont microbial communities from Max Planck institute for Marine Microbiology, Germany - Olavius loisae HERON... ... | reverse complement strand
GTAATATTCTTGTTGACGTGTGTTAAATAGCTGATTATTATTAATTATGAGTCGTTGAATTATGCTGTGAATAGGCTGTGTTCTGTCTGGAGGTCGTTATTTACAAATGTTTACAAATGTGACGTCATAATGACGTCATCGGCCGCAATGATTATTCAATTTCAACAATCTACATTGTCAGAATCCACCGTTCCTTGCAATTTTTGTTTATATCTACACATCACTCATGGAGATATGAAAGAAAATGTGAGTGGGTGTTTTTTTTGCTGAACACAGTGTATTTGTGACCAGGTGAATCTATTCATCATAGTGATACCACTGACACAGGTTGAAGAGATGGCTGGTCGGCTGAATCTCCAATGACAGTAGTAGGAACAGCAGATGACAAAGTCACGGTCGATACCACTGAGACTCCAGATGTCTGGGAAACAGTGCTACTTGTCTGATTCAATTTAGTACACTTTGTGTCTGCCTGACAAGACGATTCCGAGTATTCTACAATCAGCCTGTTCACAGGCCGCTGCTTGCATGTTTTCTTGCATCTCTGCTTACTGCTGCTCGTCCCCACTATCGCCATAATTGGCATGCTTTTATCAAAACTCTCTCGAACACCCACACATTGTCCTTGCCATGTGCGCCATCCATGTTTCTCAACGCAGTGCTGCTTCATCAGTGTAGCGCTATCGCCTATAAAACCGCATTCCTTGCAGGTTCCGGTGAATAACATCTCATTGGCATTTGCGGCTCCACTGGCAATATTGGTAGGGGCATCAGGTGCTGCTGATGGCATTGAAGTCTCACCAGGGACTCTATCTGTTTTGGCAGTCTCTGACGTGGATGTAAGTGACTGCCGAGGAAGCGAAAATTGGTCTGAAGTTGAAGTTACACCAGAAGAAACTGACCCAGACAACAACTGTATGAATTTATTTGGTGGCGGCAAACGATCTTGAGGCAACACATCAGGTGGTAATGACTGTTCGACCGGCACAGAGGGACGCACAGGCAGTGGGTCATGTACGACACGAGGTGGAACCGGTAGCCGTACAGGGAACTCGTACGGTGGTACAGCTGGAAAAATATTCAGTCGTTCCTGCACTGGAGGTGGCATTAACCGTGGTTGGTCTGGTAACATCAAAGGAACCTGGTGGCCAGGTTGTGCGGGTGGCCACTGGCACGGCGGTGGATACATCATCTGTGGTTGAGGTGGCGCTACATACATCGGTGGTTGTGCATGAGGTACAGGCATGGAAGGAGGTAAAATGGTAGGTTGATAGGCTTGTGTTGGCGGGAGATACTGAGGTGCTGGTCTATAGGCATCATGACCTGGAACCATCGGTGGTGGTAAATAAAGACCAGGCTGTGCACTTTGAACATCGTGAAACTGGTGAGTCGGTGGTTGGGTAAATGTGGAATAATCGGCCGAGGGATGCCACGACTGTCCATGACGTTCTAATTCCTGGCATGTCACTTCGTGAGTAATTGACGATGAAGCAGACTCATGTCTGCTTGATCTACTGCGACTGTGTCTGCTGCGACTTCGCCTGTGGTAATCACCGGCACTGCCATTTCGACTGCGGCTTCGACCTACAACACATAGCAAGGTACTTGGCATCAGAGGCGGTGAAGATGATACAGTAAAGTAAAGTAAAGTCCTTTCCCGAGCCTCAAGGGCCCATGGGGCGGCGCATCGCATGGTATGCCCGTTTACTCCTCAGCTTTCGCTGGTACTCATTAACTGACCCCGGGGAGATGGCACGATGAGTTGGCGCTGGTACACAGCAGCCAAGGGCGGGATTCGAACCCGCAAACCTCGCGATCGCAAGTCCAGCACCGTACCACTCGGCCACCGCGTACCAAAGATGATACAAGGGATTGTAAAACAAGCCACCAGCATCAACAATGACACCAGGGAGACTCTCTGTCTGTCTCAGCAGCTGTCCATGACACAAAGCGCAAAGGGAGTGCCACTGCACAGCAAGCTCACAAACAGCTAGTCCATTTCAAAACTGTAGGCTTTATAATTCTCTTTTCTTAATGTTTTAATGCCTATTGGTATCACATCAACAGTAATCGAATCTGTACAGTGCTGTGTGGAACAACTTCAGAGGCACTAGCAGTGGGATCAGTGTTCAGTGAAAGCCTGGGTGAATATGAAAATTTGTAAGTCTGTATTTAAAAACAGTCAGTTGCTGACAACAACTGTACATAACAACGAGTGCTGAAAACCGGAAAGCACACCTGAAAAATCTGTCCTGGTAAAGAGCACAGTTGATAAAGCAGCGTAGCATTCTCAACTTTTAACAAGGCTAAGTTCAGCAGTTCTAACAATTGTGGAATAATCTTCCGTATGGTGTTAAATATACATGCTATCAAAATTACAGTAAAGTAACTTTACTTTTGAGGTATATGTCCTCTAAACATGGCAGACCCCGAGAAACCAAAAATAAAAAAATAGTCCGTTTAGCATTGTTACACAGCACATTACTGGAACAGGTACCATATTCCCACGTAGTGTAGCAAACGGTAAAAAAACAATAAAAACAAGCTTGGTTTATGGCCCATTTTCCACACACGTGAGCCAGCACACCAGCCATCCTGTCTATCTGGAAGTTCTAATATCAAGAGAATAACAGATATGAAGATTGAAGATTCCCAAGACAAGACCATGCCCATCCTTTACACGTGCTGGTAGTGAATGATGAAGTCCTTGGTCACTATGTCTCAACGTATAATCACTGTAGCAGCCAGCCACACTCAGTGGCCAAAGTACTGTTCTAGAAACCCTCCAAATTTATCGAGGCTTGAGACCAGCCAACAATAAGCCCGACCGCAGATCAGGAGTCAACAAGAACATCAAACTAAACCAGATTGGTGAGTAAACAGAAACTGATGTGACCTACTTCTCAAAGGTGATGATGGCGACATCGACGTCCTAGTTTCACGAGCTCTCCTATTTGACTCATCCTGCAACTTATACACTCTACCCATCACTAACCGAGAGAGACCGAACCTCTATCATGCAGACACTGCACACTGCAGCATATTTTACATCAAACAAAAACCACCATTCATCATGCTATGGACAGGGGCATTTTTCATTCAAAAATTTCTGCCTAAACTGGAAAATATTTATCATCGGCGGCAAGTTTTAGCACAGTTTTTCACGACAGCAACGTACAATGAAAGCAATGCGGAACGACAAGAACCACTTTGAAAAATGTCGAGCCGTTTCTACACAGAAAAAAACCAAGTCTGATAGATTGTGTGAGAAGCAGAATTGCCATATTGCACAGATGGCTAGCAATATGCAGTAAAATGGTAGCAAAACTCTCCACATCTGTGGACAAAGATTCACAGACAGCCAAAGTATGACGCAAAGGAACTTATTGAAAATTATGACAATTTTAGTTAAAGATGAATAAAATTTAGCTGCCATGCAACCGATGTCTACAGCAGTATTAGAATGAAATCTTACTTATAAAATGCACAGTATACCTACTGTTGGCAGTCTGTCGACAGCAAAATCAAAGTTTGATTTTACTTCTTCTTTTTTTCATTCTTAAAGATTTTTGCAGTCTTCAATATATTTACTACTTAATGGTATTTGACAACTGGCATCGCAGATGCTGACGGCATGTGAGGTCTCCCCAGCGACAGAAGCTGATACAGGACAAATGGCCTTCAATGTGCTGATGTGCCACTAAGAAACTACACATTCAATATATGCACCTCAACCTCCATACGTTATCAGCCATAGGCGACATTACTACTATTTGTGACGGGCAAAGTCATTAGTGAAGCAGTGATAGCAGAAGATGAAGAAAACAGTACACAGGTAACATGAATCATCAGTTGACAGATGGCCGTCATGGTAACGACATCTACAGCAGCTGAAGCAACAAAGCCGAGAGCTGATGGCAACAAACGTGAGGTCTATTCTAACTCCCTAGCGACAGATTACTGGTCGGTATAAACAGATAAACAAACAGACTAATAATAAAAAATGATATTAGTAAAAGTAGAAAAGTGAAAAAAATGACCATCATACCACAACAGTAGGTGTTTGTAACAAAAAAACACGCAAGTGCCACAAACTACTGATAACAGACGCTTACGCTACAAAAAAAACCAAACGTCGGCAAAAAAGTGGTAATCGTAGTCGCTTCAAACAGACTCAGAATGTAACATTTGTTTGTATTTGAAACAGCAAACGTCGATGAGGCACCAGTGTGATCACGATGTGTCCATCACAACTAGCATGAACGAAAAAAACTCTTTCTGCTAGCATATCGACAAGGGTCCGTCCACATAACTAGGCAGTACTTGGACACAGAACTATAATCGTCAATTTTTTCGTTTGATGTAGACTGATTGATTAAGCAGGGTTTAACATCTCAACCAACACAATATGGGTTATCTGGAAGACAGTTTTACAGGTCAAAAAGACCCAACCAACAGTATCAAAGTACTGAAGGAAAAAAGCTACACAGGAAAACCCAGAAAAGCGAACAAAACAAAATAACACAATAAAGAGACACACATATAAAAACAGCAAGTCCCCTAGTCTACACTAGTACTACGGGGTGACTAGGGGACGGCTCCCACAGAGGGCATGGTCGCCAAGCCTGAATGGCAGTGGGGCTGCCGCCGTGGTACCCCCTTTCCTTTGATGAATATCGTAGCTGAAAATGTGAAATCTCTTGCATGATTATTTAAAAGTACACCATAAATACTATGCCACAAAAGAAAACGGCATGAAATGATTCCAGGGAAACATTATGCCCCAAGTTCCTCTTTTTCCAGGTCCAGCATTTTGGTCGGCCTAATAGCATTGTTTCTTTGACAGGCACTAAATACATTCTGAGCAGTATCGAGTAACTGAGCCCGGCATACAGCCACAAACATGGCTCGTCTCCGAAGTTAACTGAGGTGATGAGGCCAGACAGCGACACCAGTCAGAGTCAGTCTACCAACGAAATATAGCCACTCTCTGTCATCAAAGCGCCGCCAGAGACTACTGATGAGTTGTGTATAATGCCAGAGTGAATGGGTGAACTGGCCGATCATCCATCAGATATGACCGATGCAACCTGGGATGCCAACCAGGGTCTGCCCAGGTAACTAGTCTGAATGCTAGGACTTTGTGGTGACCTGGCTTGGTGTAAAAAACATGCAGATGCAAAGAGCGGTCGGTGACTGGTATTTTATAATCAATCATGCGGTGCGTTGGCACTTGCAGTATGCAACTTGTCAATCATACTCTAAAAAAGACAGCGTAGTGTGGTCCGAGAGCTGGATGCAGGAGGCCACGTGACTAACTTACTTTTTACATCATGGCGTGATGTTTACTAGGTATTAGCCAATCAGAGGATTGGTTGAGATTTCCAGATGTTGTTGTCAGAGTGGCCTGGTCGTGGACGGTAAACTTACCATTGTCCATGAATCCTATAAAACCGACATGATCAGGGCCCTCGGGGAGAACGATCTGCGCTGCTATATGTGTGCGTGTGCTTGCCATTTTGGGTTGTTATTTTGGAACGGTTTGAGTAACCATGGAATAAACGTTTAAGCTAATTCCTCATTATTTTGTACCGATCTCGTACCTTTCTAGTCTGCACCACACTGTGTCCTCACAACTTAACCAGTAAACACGGAGGCCGACCAACTGCAGTGTATAATAGTTGTATGGTCTGCAGGCCAAACAACTATAATACAACAAGACACTGCAATAAATAATAATGGGATACGCTCCCAGCTGCATGGTAGTTGACTGCAGACGTTCAAACAGCTGCAGTAAAACTACACTCATAGATCTGCTACAGTTGTATGCAAATGTATGACACATTTAGTGGCTCAAAATCTCCTGACTCTGATTTGCTCTGATTTCTGACACGTTGTGCCACTTGAGACACGTTGTCGGCAGCCACAGCCTCAACTCAAATGTCTCAAATTCATTAGCAGTCGACATGTGCCATAGTCATGACTGTTACTAAATATAACACTAGTAGACCTCAGACTGGGTAACAAACAATTTGATAACTGTTGTCGACGCGACAAATATGGAGGTGCTAAGCCGGACCGGGCAGCGAAGATTACAGGACATTGTAGCAGAGAGACGACTTTGGATGGCAGGCCATATTATCAGGATGCCACCTGGACGACCAGCCAATCACGCCATGTCATGGACCCTCGTGGTAGTGGCAGACGATGAGGTCATCCAACGAAGACGTGGCGGTCCACATTTAAAAAGGACTTGGTGGACCGAGGAGTCGATTGGAACAACGTCCGGGCTGTGGCTACAAACAGGCCATTGTCCTGTCAAGGACAGAGGATCTAAGTGCTAAGTAAGTAAGTCCTTAGTCAGCCATCCAAACTGGTGCACAACAAGGACTGCTACAATACAGTGCAGTTTCAGAAGTTCACAGCTTGGAACTAGTGACAGAAATACATTCCGACTTCAGTATGGCAATGTCTAAAGGCTCACGTATATGCGCGATAAAAAGTAGAAAGTTCTGTATTGTGCCGATACACTGGTTGAGTTCACATCTCAATCAGAAAAAAAACGATATCAGTTTTTCTAATCCATTTTTCTTAATACGAACATCACTAAGAACCAAGCTGGATTAACTGTGGCAATTATAAAACTAAAAGTCAACTGAAAACTGATTAGGAAATTTCTTAGCCCTAGAGATTAAGCAGAAATGTCTATTCATTTGCATGTAGGCTGGTGGTGTTTATATGAAACGTTTCAAGATGAATTTTAGTGATATGTGGAGGCATTTCTTGTTATCTTGTTCTTATCTAGCACATAATTAGAAATGTTGGAACTTGACACTAAAGTAAACACCGATTATATCGTCAGTTCGTGTTGACTATTAACTCGGCATTTATTCTGAGAAAAAGTGTTAACTATAGTGTTAATCTATTCTCTAATCGAAACATTAACCCAACCACTGTTTTTAACCCCGAGTGAACGAGTGCATATGCAATATGAACATTATTGTATATATATAATTTAATAAAAATAAAATAAAAATAACTGTGAGACAGTAAGGGATAAATGTCTGCTCGACATAACGCCGATATATTTGTCTGATTATTGCTCAAGTCGCTGCTTAACAACATCTATGCTCTGTGGCACATCAACAGCTGATGGTTCCACAACATTGGCTCAGCACATGTGGCCGTCGGACATTCATAGTCACTGGTCCGATGACTTTTGGTGTTCTACCGGATCAGCAGCCTGTGTGACCCTTCAGTCAACACTTCAGTCTTCATGATGACTCTAAAAGACACACTTCTTCACGAGCTACTGACACATTTACTGCAGTGTAGAGGTGTAGACATAATGCATTATATAAACTGATGTTACTTATTTACTTGAACTGAGACTGAGTACACTTGAGTTTGTGAACCGCAGTAATACAGCACAACAATTCACTTACCGACATGGAAGAGCTAGTTCTATGCTGAGAAATTCCAGTCTTGCGTGACGGAGTCTGCGACCGCTGTTTTGAGGAAGTCGATCGACATGCGGGACTTCTCGCCTTACGAGGTGGACTCCGTGATTGCTGTTTGGATGAGTTAGTCTGGCGGGGTGGATTTCTGGCCTTGTAGGACGGACTCCGCGACCGCCGTTTGGACGATCCAGTTCGCTGCGGAGGACTTCTGGACCGGTGAGGTAAACTCTGAGTCGACTGTTTGCCTACTGATGTCTCAGTATGGCCAGCATACAGATCCAGTATGTGACGACACACGTCTGAAACACCCAGACACAGTGAGTGAGTAGTTTCTGAACAGAACAAGCACCATTATCGGTGCAATGCAAAGAACATAATTACACCACACACCTACCTGCATAAGTTGAGTTAAAGATGATAGGCAAAGGTTTTGTACTTTTTAAGATAAATAGCTCACCAAGTGCCTTTTACATCATAAAACCCACTTGCATCGTGATTGGTATTTAAAGTGAGCAATTATTTTAAAAAATTGTCGAAAAGTGCAAACCCGAACGTTTGTTTATGTTGGCTAGTGATGACGTCATCTACGTCAGAATCCAAACATCCAGCTTGTTTATACTCGAGGACAACGTTAAATTTAATATTTGGGACGTTGTCAGCACAGTTTAAGTTTAATAATAATGTCGAGCAATGAAATTGGCAGTCTTGGTTTATTTACGGCAGGATTACAGCCGCTGCAGGCCTCTTTAGCGTCAACACAGCCGGTGCGGTCGGTAAGTCACACTTTTAGTTATTATGCACAGTACAGCGCCCATGAATCTTTACTCGTCCCATGAACTGAACATAACATCCTCACTAAATAACTTAATGACTTTTAACGACTATTTACTATATAAACGCACTCACAGACGGGTCTAAGGCCATCTCCAACGAAACTTAGCCATATGATGACGTCAGAAATTCCGAAGATTTCTGGAGATTGTCGAAAAATAAAACTTCAAATTTTCAGCATTCTGCGCTATTATTCATCCATTTGTGCTACGCACTCGTGTTTGCGTTGTAATAATCTGTTCGAAACTGCTCTTTACTCACTTTCTATAAAAACCTTTGCCTATCATCTTTAAGTAGCATTTAACGTTTGACTCAACACATTATAGCCTTATAGGTCATTTTAGTGATAATCTTCCCAGCCAATCTCTTTAATGGTGCAGAACACCCAGCCTTACCCACCAATCTCTGCGGTGCCGTGGACACGCACCGAGACAGCCAAGCGAGCATTCTGCGTGGCAGTTCCGAATGTCTGGAACACACTATACCGAATGACATTTGTAACGCCAGTTCGCTGTCAACATTCCGTGCCAAACTGAAAACACACTTTTTTACTGTTGCGTACTCGCGATGAACATACCCACCTCCGGGCTCTGTATTTACTTCTCGGCATCTACATTATCGCTGCGATATAAATCTTTTTTACGTTACGTTATATTACAATCACTTCATTATCATAATGACTTGACAGTAACAAAACTAAACATACTGTAACTACAGTCTACAACCAAGAAAAACACGAAAAACCTAAACAAGCAGATAAGAAAACTACAAACAAATGCAAAAAAACTAAAGCAAAACAAACAACAGCTTGGTTTAGGGGCCTTTCGTGCCATCCAGCCAGGAAATACATTGGGTCTATTCTACAGAAAACAAGATATACAGTATTCTTTGAAAAAAAATGCCGCTACGGAAGACTCCAACAGCTGAAATAGCACGCAGTGATAACGGCGCTATTGACTAAACAACCGGTCATCCACTGCACCATTAGCCTGGTGCACTATTTTTAGCACATGATGTGCAGTATTATTATTAGTGTTTATTAAACACAACAAACACGCAACTGTTAAACAGTGAAACAGTGAAAAACAGTCTTTGAACAATACGCGGTGAATAAAATTGCGCTCGTCGATACTGCTGCTTTGTTTCGGGCAGGGATGTTAGGCCTTGGCCTTGGCCTGGCCTTAAGGCCTGAAAATGGCGGCCTTGGCCTTGGAGTCTGTGGCCTTGTTAACATCCTGGTTTCGGGTAGCTCATAATTATGTAGTTGGAACTGGTGAGGTATGGTGTGCTTTGCTCAGATGGTAGGAGATAACGAAGCGTCTGGTTGGATTATATTTGAGTGTCCTAAACAGCCGTTCATCAGCCTGTTCACAGACGACAGTTATTGTGAAATCGCCTAGAAAGTAATAGCCTGACTCGATGGTTCTTTGTAGAAAAGCCTCCAGTCTATTGATATCACCAGAAATTGCAAAGCCCCACCAAGCAGGACCGGCATAGAGTAGTTTGGTGAGGGCGGTTGTACGGAAGACTAGCTGCAGAGAGGCTTGAGGCATACCATGAGCTCGTAGTGTTCGGAGACCATGAGCACAGCTTGTTATAACAGATATTAACAAGTTAAGAACACAATGCAGCTTGCCATGGTGTTAATAAACAGTTTGCCAACGACTTACAGTCGATGATATCGAGACTGACGTCGTTGACGAAGAACGTGTACCACTTTCCAGTATAACCATCGGGCTTGTCAACCCAGCTGGACACCTTGAACTTAGTGAGTCGACAGGACAGATAGAGCAGTGAGATAGCTATCAAGTCAGGCTCCCACTCCACACACAGTATTGTACACAGACTGTACACAGCACAGGACAATGCTCCAGTATACTCTACAGCAATAATGAGTCTGTTTCATGGACATTTATCGGCAGCTTGTGTCACGGTATTAATTTTACTAATAATCCCAATCATGGCTGCCAAACTATTAGCCTTATTACCCACTCGACACAGTGTGAAAGGGCTTTAAGTGATCGGTTAAAGCCCCTTTGTTTGTCTGTCTGTCGCTAATGTCAACTCTTAACTTGCATTCAGCACTGTTAGTCATGATGTAACAATGTCTTGCTGCAGGGCGGGGTTTATTCTCTCGACCAATTGGGTTGCATACTTGTTTACTTTCTTTGGTCCACTGCAATCCGGTTGTGGACAATGCTCTGTCTTAGTCTCTGACAATAACAGAACACTGCCACTGCAGATCACAATCAGACAAACATATGAATTAGAATTCTCAGTGCATGCAGCTGATGCTGGTCTGCCCCCCCCCCCCCCCCCCCCCCCCCCCCCCCCCCCCCCCCACCACAACCACAGCAACACACACACCCCAGACCTATTCATCCAAAT
>Ga0056114_1001542_pt1 | contig 10679 bp, 7 predicted proteins | sample WorMetHERISLAND1_FD_77005 | JGI IMG/M metagenome (GOLD analysis project Ga0056114, IMG submission 77005) | Marine gutless worms symbiont microbial communities from Max Planck institute for Marine Microbiology, Germany - Olavius loisae HERON... ... | reverse complement strand
TGTTAATTTGGAGAAAAACACTACAACAGTTCCAGAGATATCGAATTTTCCCTAGGGGGTTACTTTTTTTGGCGCGCCCTGTAGATGTAACATAACATATTACTCACACAGTTATGTTATTAGTCTGTATGTAACATACAGCATCTACTCAGTGGCAGCAAATGGCAAACAAAATGTGCTACAGAATGTAGCTACAACTTTCAACAGCTGCACTGTTAACCAGAGCTGGGTGTAACTGAAAACGCCAAATAAAAGGCAAGCCCCAGTATCAGGTGTAAGACTGGTGAAGTGTCCTTTTTGTCTAAAGCTGCAGTAATACCTACACATTAGTATCAGCATCACATCAGAGTGCTATTGAAAGCAGCTGACAATTCTCACATTAATCTGCTGTTGCCTGTCCAACTGCTGCAGTAAACTGGCAACTGTCTGTCGAGACTTAGTGTCGCTGACAGGCAGTGAATTGAGCATCAACTCCGCCTTGTCACGCTCCAGCTCAGCACACAGACTGCTCTGCACAGCTAGACCAACAGACAGCACAATGCTAGCAAACTACTCAATAACGTAAGTAAGGGCTTTACACAGTGCCAAAGTCTCAGAAGAGAATCAGGGCACATTCACTCAATGGTGTACTGTCATGTGTGGTGACAGCAATACTATTAATACTAAAAATGTGAAGAGACTGCTTGGTCGTAACCATGTTCTATTAGTCTACTATTACTGAGTTAGTTAGTTAGTAACTGCAAGCAAGCAAAGAATATCAATCATTCACCGAGTTGAGCATGGAGATGAGAGATCTCATTGGCCACTGTCTCTTCAGTGGTTGACTGTCGACGCAGCTGCCGTAGCTCAGAACTGAGTAGTTCATGATCTCTTTCACGACCAACTTTCTCTGCTATCAACTCTTCACGACATTTCAACACCATCAACTGCAACTCCTGCGGCAGACATTCCACACAGCACACATTGCCAGCTAATTACTCAGTCATACTGCCGACTAAGTACCTGGTCATATCATTGGCTATATAACTGGTCATACTGCCGGCTAAGTACTTGGGTCTTCTGGTGTAAACACTTCACGTAACCATACAGTTACTGTTTCGACACTCTCCACACTTATGTCATCATATACCCAACATCCAGCCAAAGTTAAAATCTTCAACTGACAATATCCTGAGATTGTCATGACTTGTGTTTGACTAACTAACTGATACATAACTGCAGTGACTGACATGTCAAGTGACATCTCGCAGTGTTCATTGTATAAGAGACGTAAGAGTTGCCCCCACATGACTGCTAAATGACAGTAGACTGTACAAGTACCTATATACTCGCGTATAAGTCGCTCTCACGTATAAGTTGCACCCCTAAAAATCGAGTCTGTATGTGGTCCAAAATCATTGACCCGCACATAATGCCGCAGGTGGCTTTTGAGGACTTGTACTGGATGCAAGCTTCGCTCAACAGAGGCCTATTATTCAGATTATGTGCATGGGCCGCTGTATACAGCGTCGTCGAGATAGGTGACTGACGTCAAGGCCAATCGCCGCGCGGCGGGGGAGCGTCGGCGTGACCACTGATGCGTAACTGAGACCATCAATAGTAGGCTATAGAGCACCATGCAAGAAAGGTGACGGGTGCCTCGCCGCAGAGGCACGACGTCACACAATAGGACGATGTCACATGGCTCTACACGGTCGGAAACGGCGTATTTCGGCGGCTGGAGAAAATTCTTTACTTTATGACCCGCGTATAAGTCGCTCCCCCAACTTTTAGGTCATGATTTTGACATAAATATTGCGACTTATACGCGAGTATATACGGTAGTTCATACAAGCTATACATTACTGGTGCAGTTACAGAAAGAATGATTTACCCTCAAGTCACCACGTTGTATTCTATCACGTCGATTCAGAGAAAAAAATTTGATTCGATTTACAGTTTGATAAAATGGGTGCTTGTACTCCAGCAGTAACCACTAATTTTTCCTTAATATGCATAACGTTATGTTTTAGTGACTGTGCTCAATAACTGCACGTTGCATTCAAGTTACATCTTACACAAATAACAACTTCCTAGCGACCAATTCATTGCATTATACCAGCAGCTTAACTGACATTAGACAGAGATGATTTCAAGACTGTCAGAATTTTGAAAACGGGGGACTATGACAAAAGATGGATGGATTGAGTGGTGGATGGTTAGGGTTTTATGGAATTTTAAGCATGTAAAAATGGCTATATCATATGCCTGAAATAGGTTAAAGTATATTAGTAAGGCCAATGGCATGTATGAATACATGTAGCACATGCATGATGCATTAACTACTCTGAAACACTCAGTTGTCAGACTCAGTGTAATGTAACGTTTTGTACAGCATCATACTGACATCTGCTGTTGATGGTAAGTTGATAAGTTCCTCCTGCAGTTCAGCAGCATGCTTGGAATGCTTTGCCATTAGAACGTCATTCTCAGCTTGAACACTTTCCAACTAAACACAGCAGTATACATCATCCCATCATTATACATCATATTATATTACATAATAAACTCTAGCAATTCTCCCAAAATTAACACAACTCAAGCTGGATGCTCAGTTAGTTTGCAGTTGACAAAACAACACGTGAAGCTAACAACAGCAGCAGCAGCAGTGATACTGTAGTACTGGTAGTAGACAGTGTTACTATAATACTGATGATGACGTATGAAAACTTACTCTTGTCTGAAACTCTTGTCTCTGTTGAGTTGTCACAACCTGCAAACAGTCAAGCCAAGCAACTCAATCAACAGACGTCAACTGCTTGTCTACTTGAAATATCAACGGCTGCTACTGTAAATGTTATGACTGCCTGCAACATGATTAAAAAATTTCATCGCATTAACTCAACTCTTTAGCACATCAATGCAAATGACATAGTTCTGAAATGCTAATCGGCCACTAAAAATGCCCTAATAATGCGATTATAGTCTGATGTATGAACAAGTGAAATGTGAAATGCATTAAATTAACCTATTAATGCACAGTGACAGTACATACTGAATTTGATTCACACAAAATGTTTTTTACAACATGTAATGAGAAAACCAGGATGACCAAGGAAGAACTGGGTAGATGTCATCAAATGAGACCTCAGACAGATGGACTTGACCTGGGAAGAAGCCGAGGAGCTGGCGAATGACAAAGCAGAATGTCGTTGACGTGTGGCCCAATGCAGCCGTCTGGATGCGGGATGAACTAAGGTCTAAGGTAAGGTAAGTAGACAGTGTAAGTACAATGAATGTGTAAAAGACAACATCACAGTTGAGCTCAACAGATCCACAACATACAAGTCACAGATACAACACTCACCAGTTGATTCAACAGCAGCTGCTTTTCACTGGAGAACGCCTGCTGTGTGGACTCAAGGAATGATGTCACATCAGTCAGTTTCTTACCAAGTATTGAGATCTAAAGTCACATAAACATACCACCACACAGTGATGTTTAACTGCTGTGATCTGATCCATGCTAAAACACTACACTAACACTCTATATACATTCTTTGCATTTTTAATGGTAAATAAATTGCCTCAGTAATAGTAAGATATGCAAGCAATAAAAAATTCCAAATTAACAAAGCTGCAGCAAAACTAATAACATTGCTTGCATCAATGAAACCGATGACAATGAATGTATTTTTGCGACAGATTTTCTTAAAAGTCCTGAGATAGATTGAAAAATTTTATACTCTGTAATAAGAATATAATAAAAGTAATAAAATAATAAAAGTAGAAATGCAATGCCAAATGACACATTCTGAAGGCATACACAATGGCACAATAACAATAAAAGTTGTTACAAAAAGACTGAAAAATAACTGACTGTATTAAAATAATATATGCACTGAATTCTACATGTATTATTTATACAATCATATAAAATAAATATGTCTTGCTCATCTTGTCACGCAAACAATCTTTCATATGAATTTGCTACTAAACACTGACAAAACAGAACGATAGATATCTGTCATCATGATGAGACCTGCGTGTTGACATGACTGGCTCTAGTGTTGAGGCTTGATTCCAACTCAGTGATGTACTTGCAGTGTCCATCACAAACCTCACGATCGTTCTTCAGTGTCTGTTCAACTAGACTCAACTGTCTTTCCATCTCTCGCTGTCGTGAGTTGGCGTCATGGCATCTGCTACAATGTTGACTAGCGGCCTCCTGCAGCAGTAAACACAAGCTTGTCATGCAGGACATCCACAGTGTGATGACAATACACAATCTCTGCTAAAAGGTCTGTCACTTTCTAAAATTGTGCTACACTGCAACGTGAGAATATTATAACCTACACACAGTCACACTTGCAATCAGTTAAAACGTTCGGTATTTTCAGCCAAAAATTCACACAAAGTTTGCATTGTAGTTGAATGGGCAACATCGTAGTGTTCACTACAGACAACTGCAACAACTATACCAGCATTGCATGTGGACATGAGATAAAAACATCTTACATCTACCTTAAACTATGTACCAAAGATTCACAAAGTTGTAAAAATATTGCAAAAATCATAACTTATCTAACTTAAGAAATAAACGTCAAGTTGCTCACATGGTTTTTCAAGTGTTCAAGCGCAGCAGATGACGGCTGCATCTTGGCGACGGCTAACAAGGCATCAGTAGCTTGAGACTCAGCAGTCGGTGCTGTAACAACCAAGCCAACACTACACACTCCTCACACAATTCAGTCTTGACGCAGATATACAACCAGTGTTGTCTAATTTTCATTGCAACAAAAACGACTCCAGTCAACCCACTGGATGATATTTGTAATTATGCTTCTGCCCAGCAAAAGATCATGACAAGACAGTGACCTTCATCTTTACCTTTGACGTTCAAACTGAATGACATGTTGCAGAGTTGACCACTTCTATCAAGACAAAAGAAGACAAGATATAAAGATAGCACACAAAAATACAATCTGTATCCCAGATCCAGACCATGGCATGGATCAGACAAGTTCTAACAAGGTACAAGAACAGCATACCAAGTTCGATCAAAATCCAACTGAAACCCAAGTAAACAAGTAATGAACTGATAACACACAAAAGACCTGGTATCAGAGGAACGGACAGTGAACCGGCTATAAATGTCTTGTGAACATGTAAGTCTTCAGCTGAGACTTAAAACTAGTGAAGCTGTCAACAGTGTGTACAAATGAGGGAAGAATGTTCCAAACGGTGAGGGCGCAGCAGAACTAACGAGCAGCAATGTTTGTCGACGAAGACTGTGTTGACAATAGGTCTGACATAGATGACCTCAGGACACCTGACTGTCTTTATAGCGATATTATTATTATTATTAAACAGGAGCATGATTAGAGTGACGTGAGACAGCTATAGCCGTTGCGAGGGCACTGTACAAAATTATACTAAAAGATGCATGTTGATAGTGCAGTAAGACAGTTAGGTGAAGACAGTTAGGTGAAGGAGGACTCGAACAGTTCTGCTTTCAAGTGGTGCCTGAACGTCGTCAGTGACTGGACTGCTCGCAGCGAGGACGGCAGAGAGTTCCAGACGCATGCGGCAGCCACAGGAAACGCTTGGTCGCCAAGTGTGGAACGACGAGTTGTTGCGGCAGACCGAAGATGACGACGTGCACACATGTCGGAGGTCCGCTGTAGTGTCTCGGCAAAGTATGGCAGCGTGGTGCCATGTAGACAACGGTGCGTCAGAGAGTAAAGAAGTAATATGATACAAATACAATTTACTGTTTAAAAAGTGACAACTGGTACAGCTAGCTAGAACACAGACGTCTTGAAAAGTTGACTGGCAACCATACACTAGATATATTGTTGAAATCCAGATATTTAACTGTACCTGTAACCTAATACTATACATATTTTCATTAATAATTAATCATATTAATGGTTATCAGTGGAGTGTGAGTGTGAAGACAACATGTTGTTGACTGGCATGACCACATCTACTGGTGGAGCTAACAGCTAAACTGTGGTCTACATACGAGATGATGTCTAAGTGCAATCAACACACGAACATACAGAGCAACAGCAACAACGAACCAATCAGAGACATTCGCTGTGCATTTGTGAGGCCATCATAACAGCAAGGCTGAATGGCAACTCCGTCCGGTGCTGACCGAACTACGCTGGGTTCTGTTGGTGATGAAATGTCCTGTGAGCAATAAACACAAATCATAGATGAACACACAACATAACAGTTACATTTCTCACATCACCAGCTTGAGGTTATTGTTCCAATCTCAGCAGTGACACGTTTGTTTCATCAGATGACTAACTGTAAGTCAGGTAGAACTGCTACCTTTGAATTGTACCTGTAGAGGCTGAAGGTTACCTTGACTGAATGCATGCTTAAATGAGAGCATAAAACAGATTTAACTGATAAACTGGTTCATTTTTTCAGCAGCTAAAACTGGATTAACACAATAACAGTAGTAAAGTACAAGACTAGGCTTAGCATTCAACATTAGGAAGCCTAGGACTAATGAAATTTGCCCTGTTTGCCCAACTCAAATAAATGTTTAGTGTCACCCATTTATCACACAATTATGCTCAAGAGTAGGGATGCATTTTATAACCATTAACTCAAATCTACCCCTGAATGTCAATCAAAGTGTTACACTGTGCATAAGATTTTATGGTATATCATAGTGAGGCAAAGGATGTGTGCAACTACATAACACAGAAACTACACAGTAGTCTAGCCAATATGATTCTATCACACCTCAAGTGTGCCTTAGATTGCACCTAATTCTATTTAATTAATTTGATTCAGGTGTAAGTTTGGTATTGCAAAATGTTTATGTCAGTGAGTGATGTCAGATATATTAGCAAACACACACACGGTATAAAACTGCTGATCTAGCATTCCACAAAGGTCTCTGGGGTCGTCTTGTCTTAACCTAACCATCAATACCAGCCTAGCTTGCTCTGGGTCATGTACAGTTGCAGTTAGAGTAGAGTTTAATGCCCCACCCGACACAATCTACCGGTAGGTCATTTCAAAGGCAGTCTTCACAGCCAATCAACTGACTAATATTGAAAAACAAAACAGTACAGGAAAATACACAAACTAAATACAACTCAAATAAGAAACAACACAAAATACAGTCAAACAAAACTAGAATGGTTCAGTTGCCTCTTTCAATATTCGACCAGGAAACGAGATGGGTTTATTCTACAATGCTCCTGAGCCCACATGGGGCTCTCTGGATCACGTAGTACAGAAATTACATAAATTAAACTTAATTACACTGTTAACTACTGACAGCATCGTCATTTTCATGGACATCTTTGTCAGCTTCATCTACAGATCAACACAACAAGACATCAATGATACATTATGACAGCAAATGAACAGGTCACACTTGTGTGCACACTTGTGCTTGGAGCATCTGTTTCCTAATGACTGCTGATTGAAAATGACCGCTGTGTACATGCACATATGTCATCAAAATTCCCAATTTCCCATTCAGTGACTAATATAACTATTGTTATACCATCATCAAAAATGCTAAACTGTCATTGGTTGAAAGCTGGTCATGTGACCGACAGTAGAAACTAGACCTGTCAAGCAATAATGTTGTTGATGCATGCAATTAATTATTTTAATCGCGTGTTAATGCATTAATTAATGCATCAATTTGACAGGTACATTTATGACGTATGTTGCCATCAGCAAACAACTACAAGTCTCATCTACAAGATGTGACCACTGTCGAACTTGCCATCAAACAATTTTATTAGTTTGTCAACTGAAAATTTTTAGAGTAGTACTGCATCCGCAACATAACAATGAATTGAATATATATATTGAATATATATATTGAATATATATTTGATTGTCAAGTAACCACAGTTGTCTCATAAACCAGCTGGAAATTATTTTTTATGTCATTGCTTACGTAATTAGCATATACTGTACATGCTCAGTCACACATCAAGCTGCAAACTTTACAATTAATACTTGATTTTGCTCGTTGAGTAGAATCACTCCCTACTATCTCTCTGAAAACATTGTTGTTCCAACCACCATCACTCTGAATGGTGTTTACGAAGGACTCTGTAATCATGATGACTGCCACAAGAGACTGACTGTAGGTGAGTTTCTTAGCTTCAATCAGTGACTCTTCCCGTCTGATCAACTCTTCCAACTGCCTCAGTCTCTCTTCACACTCCACGTCTCTCATCTCTGCACACGACACAGTTCATGAAGCCGAGGCACGTGCAACATCACGAAACAACACAAACACTATCAATCGAACGTGACTACTTCAAATCACACATCAACGTATGTTAACACACACCATTCCACAACAGACTGTAGAGAGAGAGAGAGAGAAAGAGACGCATGCAACTTAAATTGCATTAATTAACACAAGACATTAATGTGTTATAAACACATTAACTGCTGAAGTAAATGAAGTCATCAAATAAACTGTCATGCGACCACAGCTCTTGTCATATGACCATGGCTCTGTATGGTGTCATTTGTTTATAATTTCACAACATTAGTTCAACTTCTCAGCACGTACAGTAGAAGTGTCTTGAGATGTCGAGGATGATATGTAACTAGTAAGAAATGTGTAATCTACAATTCACTACATTCTCATACTGCTTTTTGAAAACTTTTCTTTTTAGAACTGATCATCAACCACACACTGACGTAAGAAAAATGACGTCACATGCATGCACTTCTGAAATCTTTGAGTTTTTTAAGTGGGATTAAGAAAATCATGTACCGGAATTAATGTGTCAATGTGCAGAGACAGAGATGATCATGACTAGGGCCAGCAGTTTTCCGCGGAAAATTTTCCCAAATTCCGTGAGCCAGCTTGCGAAATTCCGTGGCTCACCACGGCAAAATTGTCTAAATTCCGCGGCTCGCCACGGCCTACCATAAACCGAGAAAGCTGTCCAGAAACTTCAGTTATTGAAGGCTGACATTGTACTAAAGGCCGACATGCACTAGCCGTTAGCACGGCCGTCTGCAGTTAGTGCATATCGGCCTTAAGTTATGTTAGCAACTTAAAAAGAGAATTATTTTTTCTTTTCAAAAGTGCAATGAAACTCATGACTCATGACGTAAGTCGACTGAAATGAGCGACTGATGAGTCAGTCATCACTCATCAAGCCAACAATCATACTAATCACCGGTCATTTCTCAAATTCTGCAGAAATGTCAAAATTCCGCGGCAAAGGGCAAATTCCGCGGCTCAGCTGGAAATCCCGTGGCCTGCGGAAAACTGTGGGCCTTAATCATAACAAGTAAGAGAGTCACCAGCCAGCCGCTGGCTCTGTTCACTCGTCACAAACTGCTTGATGTTCACTGCGTCTGCACTAAGCAGAGTCCTTGTGTCTTGTGTCCGTTGCTTCAGCAACGTCACCAGCCTCCGCAATGACACATTCTCACACTTCTCATCTTGCAAGAGACCACAGACTGCAAACCATTCAACCAACACGTATCACGAGAAATTACACCACAGTTTGAATATGGTAATTTAAAACTTGCAGATATTACTTCTTCATTGTACAGAGGACCAATACGTTCATGTGAGGGTCGAACCAAACGTGATACACTGAGCTAATTAGCTAAACACAACAGTAACAGCTGCTAGAAAAGCAATGAAGCTCACCGTCATTAAGCTGCATTCTCAGTTTATCCACATCGTCACTGAGAACATTTTTCTGTGTCGTCAGAACTGCGGCATACATCTCAAGATCTGTCCTCGACGACTTTTCACGTTGCAGACTCTCCTGTAGCTCTTTCACCTGCAGTACAGCAGTTCACCTCATTACACTAAACACCTTCTTGATCGAGGGCTGGGATGAAATAAAGGAGGAGGGCAGGATGCCATTCATGATGACAGTCTTAACTAGTCTCAAATCAAGGCATCTCATACTTGGTGTCCATCACTTCACCAGTGAACCAAGGCAAACTAACGAGCAAGCCTGAAATCAGTTTGTAAGTTTGACAGCATCATCACCTTGTCAGTCAAATGTCCATCATCCTAGGACAGTAATTCACATGCTATAAGTACTGACTGATTTGTCACAGATTCTTCTATGTCTCTGGACGAATTGAAATTCAGTCTTATAATCTGGTATGTTTGTTGTCACAGTTTTATATTAGCTAAATAGCCTTTGATTTTACATTCCTCTTTTTATCACTGTCAGAGATTTGCTGCTTTAAAATTTCCATCCCATTTAATTGCAATGAAATGGCATTTTATGTGCTAATGTGCCGTTACGAAACTACTCACTCACTACTCAGTATCTTCATATGCTGTTAGTCAGTAGCATCATTGCTGATATTGTAAGTTGTGCATTAAGTGAAATTTCTTAGCACAACCAATAACCAGCTACTAATTATATGTTATACTAAGTAGATGACTTAAATAAAGCACTAAAGCCTTAATAACACAAAAGCCGTGATGCCGCAAGGAAACCACGCGATGCCACAGCTATTCCGGTCGGTTTTCACTGCTATGTTGTTGCATTTCCTTTTCCAGTTCCTATGAGTACCATGTCGACTTTCGACCCTCCCCCCACACACACAGGTGTGTAGTATTTCTGGTTACGTACATGTTGTTCAAAATGCATCAAAATGGTCACAGTGCTGCTTCCAGTTTCGGAGAGAAAGCCAATGCCCTGAGT
>Ga0056114_1001541_pt1 | contig 10687 bp, 7 predicted proteins | sample WorMetHERISLAND1_FD_77005 | JGI IMG/M metagenome (GOLD analysis project Ga0056114, IMG submission 77005) | Marine gutless worms symbiont microbial communities from Max Planck institute for Marine Microbiology, Germany - Olavius loisae HERON... ... | reverse complement strand
TCAAATTGACTGATGTTATACATGTTCCCACGCCCGCCCGACACTAACTGTTAACCTCGCCCGCTTCACTACTGGTTCTGGTTCTGAAAACCGATCTCATTATGCAGGATCGGCTCGGATCGGTCGGATCGGATCGGGTATTTAGTGATTCGTGCGTTCTCTAACAGTGGTACATCCACCCAACCAACCAACAAATGTCCAAACCAACCATACAAACTGTCACTGTAAGTCTGAACCAACCACGTTGTTTTCATAATTAGTGATTCTGTCTCTAAGAACATAGTGTTATGCGATGTACACCTAGTAGGGCCGGCCTAACACATGAAATGACGTGAGTATATGCTGTAAGCTCTTACATAATTGACTGAGCATCAGTTCAATCATACATTTGTCAACTACTTAGTTGCAGTGTGTTTTTATAAACAGTTACTATTTGCCAACTTGTACAGCATTCCCCTGCCCAGTTCCCAGTGTCACTGTGTGTTGGTATTCAGATATTGGCAAAGATAGCTTTAATTCTTCCAGTTCTTGTTCTTCTTCGTACTCGGTCATGGCAGATTTTTACAGATCTGCAAAGTTACAAACACAACACGCAACTCTCGTAAGATAGCACAACATATACAGTAGGCCTGCACTACGTTGGACCGTCGTGGAATGTATTAAGTGTTATATGTGGCAGATTTGACTCGAGATTTGATTCGAATCGTAACACCCGGTTCGATTCTTATTCAATTCGAACACAAACGGCTGATTTGCAGGTTCCTATGATATGGTGCTGTCTGAGTAGTTTATCATAGAAAATGAAGCAGTCACAAACGATGTGTGGATAGGTGTTGTGTGTTTGTGTGTGTCAGCTACTAACACCATTCTGTGCATTAGTGATGTGTCAACGAGAGTTCTACCAGCGTTGAAAATGGTGTTATTACTACCAACAAACCTGACTACTTACACAATTTGATGCCGAACCTGCTCCTCATCTGTAGTTACCCTTGTTCACCCATCTAAATCTTCCTCATTACAAATCAAACCACTTTTTCCATGATGACCACCTAATCTGTGGAATCAGCTTCCTGCCTCATTCCGTCAGCGTCATCTTTTTTCTTTACAGTATATTTTTATTAATTGGTTAAGTGTGGTAGACTAAGCTGATTCCCTCAGCTTTTTAGCACACGTTAAATAAAAATTATCGCATTGTGTCGTATCATATCATAGTACAGCATTTACAGCATGCTATTGTTTGCAGAAAATCGTGGTCCATATTTGTAAATCACTGAATTGAAAAAAATCTTTTTATGGATGTATTTTTGAAAAGATGAGCACCGTGAATGTTACTGTTGTATTGTGAAATGTCCAGTATACAACTCACACGCGGCAGATTGTGGAAGATGTTCTGAAGTCACCTGTACTCGGTGAAGAAGATGCTGCATACATTGACAGCTATGGCTCGTCACTGAGTAATGCCAGGCCAGCTGACTCCAACGATAGCATCCTTGGACAGATGCTGACGTGCGTATTTGTTTTATTATGTTCCAGTTAAATACATGGTAAATGGGTTTATAGATGTTGCTCGAGGAGTTTGTTATGATAACAGCAGTTTTACTTGTTCAGTACCAGTTTGTCTTCCCAGAAAAAAACAACTACCTACATGTACTTAATTCTGCTTACTAAACATCAGACTGTTTACAGCACTTGACCATCACTACAACTGACAGGGACGAGAATTTCACAAGTTGTTGTTGATTTGTCAATGGTTGTGCAGATTGAAGTTGCAAATGGTACTTAATGTTAACCCTTTGATGGCACTGTTGGCATATGGGTATAGCTACAAAGCATCCTGTGCCAGACCGGGTTAGGTTGTCATTTGTAATTTTTGACATACGGACACTGACGCTCTGGCACAGGATGCTTTATACCTGTAACCATTTATGGCAACAGTGGGCATCAAAGGGTTAACAGATTTTTATACATATGTAGCTGGGAGTTAGAAATTAGAAATTCATCTGACACAACCAAAATGGGTAAAGATCCAGAGTGAAGAAGCATTAGTGACATAGCCGAAGCTTCTTCTAATGACGAGATCTGATGCGAGTCTGAAACATCATGAAGCAAATTGGTTGAGTTAGATGGGATTCTGCTGTGATTGGGTTGGATTCGTGTTGTGTTGTCATATTTGTTTTTGTTTGCAGTCAAATTGGAGTTTTGGCGGTAACGATGGCATACGGGCTGTTCCGGATGTTTTATCTGAAGATGCCTGAATATGCGTCCGGCGTCTATGTGTATGCACTCGACGTGCTGTCTGTCATTATGACAATTGTGGCGCTGGCACCGGCAGCTCTCAAGTTCGCAACAATTGGCCGAGTTGTTGGACAGCTGCAGACATTTGTTGATAGCGCTTTATCAGTTATCTCACAGATTGGCCACTTTGATCGACTGAGCTCAAAAGTGATACTCTTCATTCAGGAGGTTGAAGTCGTCCACCGCGGCTTTACATTGTACGTCCAGTTCGTTACTGTATACAACCTTTGCCCGTAAAATGCTTACATATTTTTTCCGTTATTTTGATGTTACATTTAACTTTCTTCGACGTGCACTTTCATTCATTTAGAGATCTAAACAAGACTGTGAACGTCGCGACCAAGAACTTGAATGAGCTGTGTTTCAAGTCGATATTCTGTGACACACAAGCTATGATGTCGGGAGTGTTTTTCTGTGGACCTGAGTAAAACATAAACAAGAAAGTTAGTGAGAAGATGCAGAAGGCGCGTTAAGCCACTCAGTGGTGTGTAATGATAAACGACTTTCCACTGATGTTCAGGTTCAGTGAAGCCAGCAATTGATATGGCTCAGAATCGTCCACTCTGGAGACTGATGTCTATGTTTGGCGCTATGCTCTCCTAGTGGTGCATGTCAGATTTGAATGAATGAATGAGATTTGACTTGAATTTGTCGCTCTGTGGTAAACTGGAAACTAAATCGTGTAAAACAAGACCTTAATGCCCAAGACCGAGACTTTTTACCCGCGCTACACTATGCTAGCGCCGGTCTTTGCGACGGCAACATGTCCATCTGTCCGTCTGTCTGTCACGAGCCGGTATTGTGTCAAAACGAAGAAAGCTAGCGTCATGATTTCTTCACCATCTGGTAGCCCCACGATTCTATTTTTCTGATGCCAAATTTCATCCCGACATTCTAAGGGGTACCACGAGCGGGGGCCTCAAACAAGGGTGGGATGGGAAAATTCAACCATTTTCTAGCTTTAAGCATCTGAGCACTGAGACTACATGCCTGCTTCCATTTGCCATCTCTAAGTGCTGTGTGTAACTGTGTGTGCATCTTTGAGAATTATGGACACAAATAACTCCGGTCAGTTTGCAGTGCACGAGTGGTACTGCTGTGGTTTGGTAGAGAACATTGTCGATACGTGTATAACTGCAGCTGTAACGGCTGGTAGAATCTCCTGGACTACCTGCAGATAGTCAGGCGGTGAAACAAACCTGCCGAGTGAAACAGAAACTGTGAATCACAATATTGGACACAGGCTGCTGCTGTTAGTCATTGCGTCACTGCTGTGGCATATGTTCACATTTGTTGGATGGTGTGCGTGCAGTGTTACAGCGCCAATATCACGGCTGGAGCTGAGCAGCCTGAATGGTACTCGGCTGAGGCAGTGTGCTGAGCTGAGACACGTTCTGTTCATCCACACACGCAGGGTTATGCTTGCTGTGAAGTCTTCGACCAGTGACTTGTTGAGCCAGTATCCTTGTTCCATACTCGGTGCTGTATTAGATTTGTTTTTATGAAGACGATGCAAACACTCAAGCACATGGTCAGCACGCGTGTGTATGCAAAATTTTTGCCATTGTACGACACAGCGTTTAGGAGGAGATAGGCCCGGACAAAATAAACAAACTCGCAAATATTTAGTAGAAATAACTTTGTGATGACTTTTGTGTTGCACATGCTTGCACAATAATTTTTAAATTTTGCACTTATAGTTGCAATTTGTAGTTTCTAACTCATTAACGTTTTAAGCTAATGCATTATTGTACGTTCCTAATAGATAGCTAATAAAAATGGAAATTGATTTCAGAATGCAGGACTTTTTGTTACAGTGCACACTTGTACACAGCCAGCACATTAGATGTTCTACAAGCTGGTAAGCAAATTGGCTTGCTTGCTGCTAAGCTTTAAGCGATCTACTTGTCTCCATCGAACTGCAACAGTGCCAATTACTCACAATTTTCACTTAGGGTAGAGTTCTCCAAATGCTTCTTCTCCCATAGTACTAAGCCGATTGAGCTGGTTTTTTAACACAATCTTTTATGATAGTGTATGTTTAAAGGGTCCACACGGATAGTTGATCTGGATCCTAGTTTATGAATGTGACGACTTTGGATATTGTGACGTCACAAGTATGACGTCATAGAGTCACGTGACGTCATTGATGACGACTTCATTGATGACGTCACCAATCGACGTGCCATCTGCACTTTGCCTATTGGACATGAACCCCTAAATCACTTAGTTTCCGAGATATTAAGCATCAAAGTTGCAGACACACAAGCAGACATACGCATAGACACGTCGATTGACAATAAGGGTCGCTTGAAGCTTGCAGCGCGTGAACCAACAGAAACATGTACTATATTCTACTATGTAAATTTATATTTTACTTTCTTACTGAGCTGGAACGTAGTCTGTTCTTTGGCACAACTTTCAAATAACAAGTCAAGTTAGCAAATCATTTAAATAACAGAATTCCATACATAGTCATCCTATACGTTAGTTAGATTTCCGACTGATGTTGAATTGGAAGTTGGTCGCAGCTACCTGGCTAATATTCCACTGGCTGACTACGGCCCGTCGTTGACTGTGCCAGATGGTGATCACGACGCTCTTCGCATTGCCACTGATGACTTCTGTCTTAACTCTTTGAAGGTCAAATTACACATTTGTATGTTAACATTTTGTAAATTTGTTGATAGTTCATTGTGGAAAATGCAGGCAGTGTAGGTGATGCTGGATCTTGAACTAACTAAATCTAAACAAAACTAGTTCCTTTTGTAAGGGACTTCTGATAGGTGACAGAAAAAGGACTCTAAACAAGGCTATTTAGGTACCAACATACCCGGTAATTTGCGACTTCCTGGCTTTCATAGTTTCCCTGAAGTTGACCATCTTCCGTGAAAAATGTTCACTTGTGTCAAATTGTAGTGAAATCCATGATTTTCCAAGAATTTCAGTGAACTTGGCATTAGTTTTTTTCAAGTTTTCTGATTTTGATCACTACTTTCCCACCGATTTTTGTCTTTATATTGAAGTTTATAACACAGTAATTCATGATTACTGGTCGTATGTGGCTAACTGTCATCCACAGGTCGTTAATGAGTTGTCTGTTGTTGGCTGGTCTTACCCTGCTTATCTCTTTTCGCTGGTTGAACTGTTGTAGGCTGATTGTACCCTGCTGAGTTGTCTGTTGTCCATTGGTTGTACGCTGCCAAACTGTTGTCTGCTGGCCATACCCTCTCAATCTGTTGCCAGGTGTTCGTACATTGCTTAGTTGTCGCCCCATGTAGGCTCAGGGGTGTTGCAGAATAAGCCCACCTTGTTTCCTGGCCAAGTGTTGCAAAAGGCGACTAAACTAGGGTAGTTTTGTTTTGCTGTATTTTGCATTGTTTGCATTTCCTTAACTGTATTTAATTTAGTGTATTTTCTGTATTTTTAATTTGTCTTCTGTCGTGTATTTTCTGGCATGAACCGAAATGAATGGCACTGTATTTGTAGCCTACTGTGCTGATGTGCCATTAAGACTGAATCTCCTCTCTCACTCGCTGCTGAGTTGTCTGTTGTTGGCTGGTCTGAACTATTGTTGTTGTGTGTTGACAGAGTTTGATGCAGATGACTGCTGCTCATTGCTCGGAGTTTCTTCGCGTGCTCTGTCTTCTCTGTCTCGTCGTTTCCGATGAGCCGCGTCGTTTTGCTACAACAGGTTCGTAAATGTCTTTTTGATGTGAATAGTCAATTTTTTTCTCCGAATGGCGATCCTGACTGTCGTTTTAACTTTCAACTGACTAGTAAAGAGAATTTTGTTTCTGGTAAAACTCTGTTTATTGAAACCTATGAAGAATTCCAACGTCAGTGCATTGAAAACAGTCAACATTGTATAAACCATTGGTTACAGATGTATGGACAAATGTGTTTGCTTACAACGTGGCATAATGTAACTTTATTCATTCTGTGTTTATGTTTGCTTATACAGTGTGAGTCAAAAAAATCCCCCTTGCGGTTTTCTGATATTTTATCCCAAACGGATGGGAATTTTTTAATTAACACTAGACAACAAATTTTTATTCAATTATCTCCAACTTTGACGAAGTTATGCCATACTAAGCACGACCACCCAACGAATTTTTACATTTCACTAGAAGTTTAACTTCTAAGTTTGCTTACTGACCAAATGACGTCACTCTTGACGTCATGTCATATTCAACATGTTTGTTGGCTTTATAAAAGTGTTTATTTTATAGTAACTTGCCACAGACAACGATTAACAAAGTTATCAACGACTTACGCAAACGTCTGAACGCGCGCGTTTTGGACATTTTGCGCATATTATGTGAAGTGGGTAGTCGCGCTTAATATGGCATCACTTCATCAAAGTTGGAGATAATTGAATAAAAATTTGTAACCTAGCGTACATAGGAACGTATAATAGGTGCGTAAAAAATCAATTAAAAATTCTTAACCGTTTGTGAAAAAAATGAAAAATTCAGATAACCTCGGGGGATTTTTTTTTGACTCACACTGTAGAATATAGATTTTGATGTATTCTGAGTGTTGTAAATGGCTGGATTGTGATCTATTTAAGTTTTTTAATGATTTATAAACTGTAGCTTGTCAGTAACTGTTTAGCTTTTTGGAGCACTACACTGTGTTTATACCTTTTTTGTGCACAGTATATGTTAGAAGTAAACAAGGGGATATTTAATGTTGTGCTCAGGTTTAATAGATCAGTTGAAGCTGCTACAGAAAGTTGCCACTGTCTACCATGACAGTTGTCGACCACTGGAACATAGTTTTACATTGCACAAAACACTGGAGGTGAAACTCGGCAAAGAAAAATGCCCTCACAAACATCGGCGACCAATGACAAAATCACGACCTGTTTACACAGCTCTACACAGCTTGTACCTGCACTTGCAGGCCGCAATGCAGAGGCAAGTAATTTAATAGCATTTTGCTCAAGTCTGTGTTTGTTGTGGTACTTGTGTCGCATTTGTATCATTTCATGAAGACAAAATCCGCTCAGTTAAGTATTTTTACTGACTGTGAACATTGTCAGTTGTTTGCAACTTGTCATTAACAAGCATCTGTTTATGACATCAGTTATACACTTTGTCCCAAAAAGGAACACCAAAGTACAGATGACTTGATACAATTATGACGGAATTAAATGATCGTGCAGCCACTTTTGTTATTGACATAGACAGAACAAGTTATGACTGTATTTGCAGATAGCTTATGATATGGTAAGTCTTAGGTGTTTACTATGTAAAAGTTTGTTTACACTATGACTTTTTTTGTCATTTATCATGTTTTTGTCTGTCGTCTTTGCCCCTGCAGCACATACAGTTGCATGCAGTTGGAATGTGTAGATATCATTGTGTCTTGATTGTATTCTGAGAGACAAACGAGGTATTTTTAGTGTACAATACAATGGATGTTTATTGCTTCCTGGCAACACAGTCCTCTGCTATAGTTCATTAACGTGTGTTACACGTTAGAGGTGTAAATGTGATCTGCTAAATAATTTTTAGGTCAACTCCTCCAATGTCCATCCGTATGTCTGTCCGTCCACAAAAAGTTTTCTCCGATTTCGACAAAATTTGTTGTGTTGGTAGAAGTCGATGAGTGCTAAACGACAGTATGCCGTATGACCCAATCCAAGGTCAAGGTAAGGGTCACTGAGGTCCAAAAGTTGTGAAAATGGCCGATTTCAAAGTCTTATCTCCTGTATCAATATGCACGTAATCAAAAGACTAATGGTGAATTCTGACAATACCTAATTTTTGTCACGACAAATTTTTGAAATTTGTCCTCGTTCGGCATCAACGTGACCTTGGAAATTTCAAATGATAATTATTCTGGAACGAGTCATCCAATCAACTTTTTGTCTGATTCTAGGTGCCTGCTGTCAGCAGTGCGTGTACAATATCGTCTACCGGCTTGTTTGTCCTGGTTTTTGTCACATGACTCTTGATTCTGAAGTTCGGAGGAGTCAACCTTCAGTCCCCGTATGGGACTAATTTTTCATTATTTACTTTGCGTGACACTCTAAGCAGATTGTTACTGAGATTGTAGTATTAGTAGGCAGTAAATGAGCAAGGAATCTGTCATTTCAGGATTCAGGCTGTCGACAGTTCGTTGGAGGACGCAGCAGAGCTGTGTGACGATACCTTGAGTCATGATGTTGTGACTGAGCTGTCATCCAGTCTAGACGTTACCCGCCGTGAACTCGCAGCGTGCAGCGACTGCTGTGATGAAGCTGAGAACCAGCTCGCTAAACTCAGTGGCTTGCCTGCCAGTGAACGCACTAGCAAAACATGTATGCATTCTTTGAATGTGTTTATCATTATTGGAGCATTCACTTTGATTGATTGCTAGAATGTGTTAGTTAGTATTTGATGGCACAGTTGCATAATTGCATGAAGCATGTCACTGTTGTCTTCCAATCTGTTAAAAAACTTTTAATAATTCTCAAAAGTTTTCTTTTGGGAGCATTTATTATCCTGGAATAATTCCAGGAAAGTAAGCAGATTAAACAAACAGTCACACTAGTGGTAGCATCGAAGTATTGAGGACAGCAGAACTTTGCTTCGTGTTTTGCAGTGTTGCCATGGGCTACAGACAACTTGTAGGATGCTGGGAACATTGTGTCAACTTGCAGCGAGATTTTGTCGAAAAGTAATAAAAAACATTTTCCTGCTGGTGGTGACTGTTGTCTTGTTAAAAGAAATAGTCCTGGAACTCACTAAATGCCCCTCGTATTTAATGTTCAGAGCAGTGCTAGTGATGTGGTCATTTGACATTGGTGTGAAATGTTGATGTGTTGCTCATTTCAATGAATGTTGACAGCTTGGCGGGAGATATCTCAGGACCAGTTGTGCTGTGACGTTCAATCATTACCTTGTCTTATTCCCAGTCACGCACCTGATGTTGAAGATCAGGTATGAAACTTAACATTTATATCCAGTAGTATAACAGACTTGGTTTTTGCCTGTCTTTTTGCCTTACTCATTTTTTACAAAGAATAGATGCTGATTTATTGGCATGCCATTGCACCAGTCAAGGGATTGTCTGGGAACGAAGATCGTCTCTGGAATGTTGTGTCAAGCAGGACGTTAAACCTTGATCAACTCAACTCACTTAACATGTTCAGTATGAAGTACAGGCTTGTCTTAATGATGATCACTTCGGCATTACAGTGTGAACAGTGGTTCACTCAGTGTTAACGGCAACTATCAGTTCCTATGGGGAAGGGCAATTTTTGAACCCCCCATAGAATCGAAACCCCTCAACCAACTGACAAAAATTTGGCATGATTGATTATGCTGCAGATCTCTGATGAAAATCACTCCAGGTGGCACTTTGGAACAGTCAGAACACGTGAAATATACAATGATTTGTGGCTTTCTGTGATTTTTTTGTGTCACCTCTACAGGTTAGATGAAGGAAAGTTTCTTTATACAACGTAGCTCAAAACACGTTGGTGTTATAAAGATATATCTATACATCTGAGTCTGACCCATGTTTGAACCCCCAAAACCATTATTTTTGGACTCAGAAATGGACTTGAAATTTTAGCCTGAAATTGCTATACTGCAGGGTCTAAAGAGTAAACTACTTTAAATGATCATCATAGCTTCATATAAGTTGCATAATCAATAGGAAACATGGGGTCAACAAATTACTGATACTGGCCAAACAAGATTGTAATAACATGATTAACATAGCAGCAAATTTACCAATTCCTGTCCGATTTTATCACTTGGATTAATGGCCACGTAAATAATTTAGACGATTACCATAAATATATTTAGACAATGTGACCAGGCGCCTGAACTAGCATTGTCCTGTAATCAGACCTGTTGAAAAACAGCAAATATAAATGTGAATACGTAAGTTATCACACCAGTTAATGGCATAATGACACAGCGATGTGATGCAAATGTATTGTCACCATTTTTTTCATTTTTGCTGTTTTTGATGTGTCATTTTACACTTATTTGTATCATAGTCACTTGTGTGCATAGGTATTTGAGGGTTTTCCTGATGCTGGTGAGAATGATATTGAAAATTACCAGCCTGTATGTCCTGAAGAGGAAAAGGTGAATATTGAAATTACTTGACTGCTTACTGTTGACGTATATGTTGATGTGCTTGAAAAACAAATGTATAATAATTGTATGTTTTAGCCTGATGTTTAATGTTTATTTTAGCACCTTCATTGCATGTTGCTTTATTTACCCGCGCGACACTATGCTAGCGTGGGTAATAGCGATCGCAACGTGTCTGTCCGTCCGTCTGTCTGTCTGTCTGTCCGTCTGTCTGTCACGCGCCGGTATTGTGTCAAAACGAAGAAAGCTAGCGGCATGATTTCTTCACCATCTGGTAGCCCCAAGACTCT
>Ga0056114_1001540_pt1 | contig 10691 bp, 8 predicted proteins | sample WorMetHERISLAND1_FD_77005 | JGI IMG/M metagenome (GOLD analysis project Ga0056114, IMG submission 77005) | Marine gutless worms symbiont microbial communities from Max Planck institute for Marine Microbiology, Germany - Olavius loisae HERON... ... | reverse complement strand
TAAAATGATGCATTCGGTGAACACATGCCAGGTGCTGACTACAACTGAAGCTGTATCCAGTGTTTGCTATGTACGTTCGTTTCAGTTCGGAAACCAATTTTGCCCAATTGGATTGGATTGGATTGTGCAGTGTTTTACGTCCCTGCCAACACAGTATAGGTTATATGGGAGACGGTTTTTACAGGTCAGAACCAACAGTATCAAAGTACTGAAGGAGAAAGCTGTAAAGGAAAACAACTCAAAAAACACAAAGAAAACATAATTACACATATGCATACACACACAAAATAGCATACAAATACAGCAATTTTGCCCAAACATGCTTTTGTCATTTTTGCACACCACAAGTGTTTTCACGTGTAAAAAGCATATGTCATATGTTGCATATAAGCTGAAAATGTTTGCCATAAAATGACAGCCATTAGACACTGCAGTTTCAGATGACGTCAAAACTATAAAACAAAACTATAAAACAGACATTTTGGTCTTGTTATTACCTCCTTAGGACTGTGCACTTTCGGCCAGAATTTCAGTAAGCCTTCTACAACCTGCAACAGATAACAATAGCTTCATACTACTAAGCCATTGGCTTTTTCTGTGCAAATCAGTTAAACTAGTTAAATAAGCCTGGTAAATTACTATCGGCAACCGCAAATGTTGAATATTCAACAATCAAAAGCATCAACTGAAATAGATGTAACTATGATGTTAATCAAACGTCAACATAATCAATGTATTAATCTATACTGCCGCTGAAGAAACAGACAGAATGACTTACAGGAGAGTTCAATAAATACAAGAGGGTTCTGACGTGACGATACCTGTTTCGTTAGAGTCGGATCTTTTTCAAGAAACTGAACGACGCAGTATGCAAGCTGCGGATGATAGACACCAAGCGACCGGACTTTATGAAGTGGAATTAGAACGCGCATCAGGAACTGCTTGTGTTCCTCCTTCAGTGGCAGGGCAAACCCATTGATAATGCTACAGTACAAGCACAAAATTCATCAATAATATTAATTGTGGAGTCTATTAATTATTGTCTTCAGAAAATGGAAATGTTAAATGGCATTAGATGATTTAACCATAAAATAATTATCAGGCAATGATAAGTTCAGCAGTGATTATCGCAATAGATACAACCCAAGATCACATAATGAACAGCTACTGTCCAGCTGTTTTCGAGATATTTGGCCCTAAGCATATTAGGGTCACGATCTTGACCTTTCGGGGTCACATGACGTCATCAGTTACGTGACTATTCCCATAGGCCCTCTCCAATTAGCTCCCAGGAACGGCATGAGTCTAAGTCATAATTTCTCTGGAACTTCACAGCAGCTCCATGCAGGAACTGAACTTGGGTTTCATGAACAACAGGTTATCACCAATGTCACCTTCACTTGAACTAAGTCAACAAGTAACAATACATATATCCAGCTGGCGCCAAAAGCCACCAAGCACTGCAGCAACTCATTCGCAAAAACAAACAAACAAACATATGTTAACATCTGTGTAAATTATACAAAATCTTCTGCCAGATGCAGCAGAGAGCAGCCCATTGACATCAAACATCTGATCACCAACCACAGATCAGTGTGCAAAGGAACAAAGATCAAGATGTGAGTCATTTAGTGGCCATTCTCCAGGCAGACCACGGTTAATCCGCATCCACAACCGACTAGGTTCTCTAAATGTCTGCTGATTCAGGTAGGCATTCCATCAGTGAAAACCTCCGCAGTTGGTTGGTTCATGCTGGGTCAGCCTCTGTTCTGCCACTCAGACAAGTACATCACAAATACTGAATCCGTGAAGGCAGTCCAAATGGAACCAGAAAGACTATGAGTGACTACAACCAACCTTCCAAGTATCTCCAACAACTCGGCTATACCGTTGTGTTTCTCTGTTTCAAATATAAACCTGTCGACATTCCCACATATTCACACACTGTACAACATCTGAATAACACTTAATGAAATGCAAGAAGACTTCAGACTATCCATTCAACAATGAATTTCACTGGTTAGATCTGCCAAAGACGAACACAGTAAGATAGAAAAACCATGTTCAACCAAGTTGTGTAAGAGACAGACTGATGATAGCATTCACACTATGTTAAGTACACCGTGTCCGGAAAAAACGCCCCCCCCCCCTAAAGAAAATGCTGTTAACATGCACAGTATATAACACAATCCAATGACACTTACACAGTGTTATTGTACAATGTACATAGACAGGCTGTCATGATGTTATGTTCAATGTTATTACACTGGCATGCAATAGCCACTGAGGCACACACAGCTGATCCTGGTCTCCGTCACCGTATCTGTAGACACTGTAGGGTAGTGGCACAGCACACGTAGTGCTATGCAAATAGTGGTTTTACATATCAAATCGAACTGAATAGTTTTCACCATTCACACAAGTCACCATTAATAACTATGTGTTGAGTAGTTTGTGGCACCTCGTTTGTGCCATCTGTGGTTTGTGCTGTAGTCAACCTGTTGTACTCACCCAATACTTGGTGATGAGCCACAGTTAAATAAGTACATAAGTAAATTGGTGATGGTTAAGTATTTGGAAATTTCGAACAGTTGGATCGGTTTGGGAATTGGGATCAAATAGCAATGCACTATTCAATATAATCTAAAAATTTGAACATTCAGGCAGCTCTAAGCAGAAGCAGATGTGAGGTGGACACTGCAAAGTGAGGGCCATGAGGCAGAGTGGGGCGGGTTATCACCATTGAATAGCCGACTGCTCTAGCCAACTTATGATAGCTTCCTGCCATGAATGTTTAACATATAAGACAACAGCTTTTGGTTTAACTGCTTCATCATCATCACCGTCACTATTTGTTCGTGTCTGACAATGGAATTACTCTAGCATCATGTTATGTATTTCAAAACACTTCACTGCTTTGTATAACCGTAGAAAATTGGCCTATTATTATGATCTAGTAACTGCCAACGCCATTAAATGTATGTCACAACAAAAGACGTTAAACGTCACCTGTAGAAAATATTATTGATCTGTTTGCGGATGTACGCACGGAGGCCGAGAAACTTTCCATATATCCGATGAAGGATTGTCTTGAGGAAATCACGCTCACGTGGATCTTCGCTATCAAACAACTCCAGCAGCTGCATCGCATACAGACATCCATTAGAAAACCAACGGACTACTGCCAGGATTCAGCCCAACAAACTTCTCCCGTGACTTATGCAAACAGCATCAAACACAGCATCTTATGTTCCACCAATCCTCACCTTTAGAGACTCTGCATACGGACTGTTTTAATTATAAGCCAACAGCTATACTGGCATCCAACTAACGACACCACAGCAATAATGTTTATCACATTACCTAATTATGAATTCACAGATATTTGGTAACAATTAGTCAACGTACAAATATCTCAGTATTGTAAATCTTAAAATTTCAATGACATTTATAGCCTTTTATTGAAATGATCTAACATAATCTCAAACAGTAGCACAATCAACCATGAAAGTCTCTGATAAGAAACGTTATTATTAGAGGTCTATAGAACGTTAGTTTTATGAAGCTGAAAGTATGGATGTTAACGAGACTCGCGAGACTCGAGACTCGAGAAAATTTCTCGGTATCGAGAATTCTGTTTCTCGTTGTCGAGAATTGGACGCTGCTGGCCCGACGATCGTTAACGACGGTCAACGGTCGTTACGTGAAGACACCTGCTGGCAGCCTGCACCTGAGTCGAGTCGACTGACTCAATAACCTGAGTAGGTTGACTGGACGGCAGACTCGGTAGTTGTCACAGTGGGTGAGGGGCGAGGGGAGGTGAGCTACCAGCAGCAACGTAAGAGGGATCAGTGGGCCTGGCCATGGACTCCTATATAATAGCAGCTAGATAGCTATATAGGACTCCATGGCCTGGCGGACGCGGCGTCAATAAACAAAGAGTGCGCAGGCTGAGTCTGCTTCTTATCAACACTGCATCTGTAACCCTCTAGGCTCTAACGCCCGTGACAGTGACTGATAACTTTACTATGGCTTCACTAAATAGTACACATTTCATTGGTCCAACTGAGTTACGCTGACATCACCATCACGACGTATGAAAGTTATACACTGTCAACTGTCGCTGACTGTTCTCAGCCAGTGGGTTGTAGTGGACAGAATTAAGTTCATTCTTGCGTTTTATCCTAAATTTTAAATCAGAGATGGCGCAAGTCTCTCGTATGGGCGTGCATAACACAACAAATACAATAAAAGCAACGTGCAACCTCTGCCTTAACCCTTTGATGCCCACTGTTGCCATATGGGTAAAGCATCTCGTTCCAGACCGGGTTAAGCCGTCATTTGTAATTTTTGACATCTAGGCACTCTGACGCTCAAGAGTGCCCGGATGTCAAAAATATCAATGACCGCTTAATCTGGTCTGGCAGGGGATACTTTACAGCTGTACCCGTATGGCAACAGTGGGCGTCAAAGGGTTAAAGATTTGATCATCAGCGGTGGTCAGCCGTCTGGCCTAAAACATCATCTGGAAGACACAGCGTACCGTGAATGTGTCGCAGCCGCCTGACAATGGGCAGCAGAAACTATCCCGGCACGGGCCGACAAGATCCCGTGGAGTAGCCCGAGTAGCCGCGACTCGACAGTAATTAATTTCCCAGGGTCAGGGGAGAGGAGGTGAGCGTGACTGCGGGACCGTCTCCAAAGAATGCCGCATTAAGTCTCGAGTACTCGACGAGTCTCGAGATTTGAAATTCTCGTATTGAGAAATGAAATTCTCGAAAATTAACATCCCTAGCTGAAAGTCTACATTTGTATTGGCAGGAACCAAATACGTTTACATACAAGAAAGCTGTGCTATCGCAAAGATGACCGCACGATGCGTGTTATATAATATGGGTGCCCTACAAACCCTACCATAGAATCTTAACATAAAGTGGATAGCATGACTCTTTGCGGAGATATGGCCATTCAAAATTTTCCAAGATGGCGGCTGGTCGTCAAGACGGCCGCCATCTTGTATTTGATATAACCCGAAATAGCGCCATTAAATCCGCCGACCCTGAAAACCCTACTCTAGAACCAAACATGAAGTGTATCGGATCACTCGTTGTGGAGATATGGCCATTCACATATCATGGGGGCATATGGGACCCCATTTTGGGGAAGGGGAGGTCGTAGGGGGTCAGCGATGGCACCATTAGAAAGAGCGATGGTGGTTTCCAATAAGCTCTCCATTGTGACTGTTGCGCTATCTGTGACCACTGGGCTGCAATTTTCGACCGAATGTCTCCAACTGTTTTAATTATAAGCCAACAGGGGGTGGGTCACTTTGGGCCCAAATTTCCGGTTGCTCTCCATGGAGTAGATCCACAATGTTTTGGTCTGCAGAGAGTGAATGCCCCACGCTTACTAATCGTGAAATTATTTTCGAAGAATTCTAACCTATGTGATCACAATCCACCAACGTCACAGACAGACAGATGGATAGACGACATGCGATCGCAAGACCGCGCATCGCGCGGTAATAAAACGGTTAGTGAAATTCTACAAAAACTAAGACACTCTTGAAATGAAGGTGCATTCATGCCTGCAAAACGAAACTTTGGTCGATGAACTTCTTCGCTGTTGTCGGCTGAAAGTCTTGTGACTCGAGAAATCGAAGAAAGAATTCATAAACAAGCTGCAAATAAAACAAAGATAAAAAATAAAAATTCTGCTAGCACAGCTGGCAGCCATTCTAGCAGCTCATAAAAGATACAACGTGAGCTCAGGTGATAAGTAACTGTGTGTTGCTCAGTGCACTACTGCACAATAAACAGCAGCTAACTTATAACAGAAAGTGAGATGATCAATTCAAACAGAAGCAGCTAACGAGATACCATCACGAAAATGTTAACTTTTATTCACCGTACAATAAGAAAAGTGCATACAGGAGACAGTATTAGTTAAGTGCTAATAGGACAAAATCTGGCTATCAACTGTCGAATGTGGGGAGACTGTAATGTCATTAAATGGCTACATTAACTTAACTTTGTCTTGGACCAAAAAAAGACAACTGTTATGGATTCAAGCGGGCCCAATAATGGACCATAGAGCACTTTACAGACATTTAGCTGTCAACAAGATGTAAACGTATCCAAAATGCCAAACACGTTTAACCCTTCGACACCTGCTGTTGCCATATGGATGAGCGTCAGAGTGCCCAGATGTCAAAAATTAGAAATGACAGCTTAACCTGGTGTGGCACACGATGCTTTATTGCTATACCCATATGACAACAGCAGGCGTCAAAGGTTTAAGGGCATGAAGGAAATTCAGATCACATTTTACACAGATGTTAAATGGAGCACACCCCACTTGCTGAATGTTGTCGCCTTCAGCTACAATGATGAAGCACACTGAACTGACATAACGGCCGGCCTTACGCTGCCTGCCACCAGGTGAACTAGGTAAATCTGACAAATTGGCCATCAGCAATCTGCCTGAATATTCACGCTGGCTGTCCATCGCCTCAGGTCAATTCTATGAATGGCTAATTGTCATCACTCAGTCAGCATCATGCCACTGACTTAGCATCAGTATTTCAATATCAACATCACTGCTGCAAGTTAAACTCATGTCGTCAGATAGAGAGTTTTGTAACACATATATCACACTGAGTTGGGTGTTTTGTTTCCAGTAATAAAGAGACTGAGTGATTGGTTAAGTCTACCTGGAGGTGAGGCCACGCGGCTTCTAAGGTCGGTTCATCTTCCTCTGGGTCAAACTCTGTAGACGTCGGGTTTGACGCAGGAGGCAACGTGCGGAATGCGTTTACAGCAAACTGAAACCAACGAACACATCATATCACACCGACTGTTGTCATATGTGAAAACCCTTACACTTCTGTCACAACTCTACCACATTATAACAACCATATATGGATACCAGACTATCCAATTCCGTAAAACAGCCGAAGCAGCAACCAAAAATGGTGGAACACTCAATATGGCGGACAGGCCAAGAAATAAATAAATAATACTTTCTGGTAACGAGGGTGAATCAGTGAGTGAGCAGTGTTTTACGTCCCTGCCAACACAGTATAGGTTATATGGGAGACAGTTTTTACAGGTCAAAAGACCCAACCAACAGTATCAAAGTAGTGAAGGAGATGCTACAAAAGAGACAGAAAACAACTAAATACACATAAGCACATACAATAATATAGACAAGGATATACACAAAATAAGCACAATAAGTTCCCTAGTCTACACTAATATGAGGTGACTAGGCGACAGCTCCCACAGAGGGCAGAGTTGCTATGCCTGAACGGCAGTGGGGCTACCGCCGCAGTACCCCCTGGTAACGAGGGTAACTACATGACCGGTCAATTTGATTGACAGTGACGCACAACAACAGTAAGTAGTAATAACTATTCTATGTAAAAAGACAACAAGGACTGCATGGAGCAAAGAACAACGAAAGCAGCAGATAGAAAGAGACAAAGATGTCAACAAATGAGCATTGGGTCACTGAGACCTCAGCGTCAGGCAGGTAACAATACTGTGCCGTACGGTATGGGGTAAGAAGTAACGTGAAACGGCAATGAAGACGAGTCCATCCTATTGCCAACTGATGACACACCATGTACACACCACACTGTGTACCACAAAACTGTCGTATTTTCATGGCTCTACGAGGCTGCCCTGGGCAAGATATCATAACAGTAAAAATGGGCAGGTTAGAGCATGTTTAGGGGTTGCTGTCTCATTCAACTTTTGTAGCTGTCAGCAAAATGCTCGGCGACAGCATCATGTATGTATGTCACAATCAGCATCACATGAACACTCACCATGTGAACGATTTCTGGATAAACGGGATCGGTAAGCACACCACGATTCGACGTCACGTACTCGACCACCTCGTTGAGTGCCGAACGTTTCACCTCCTTCCACTTGAGGTCACTGAGAGGATCGTGAACAAAGTCGAACACCACCGAGCACTGACCGATCTTCTGCAGGAACAGCAACTCTCGTTCTCCAGACGTCGCGTCTTCAGCAGACATCACATACTAAGTACATTCTGAATAACTACAGTACACGGCTTCAACCATTTGACGCCCACTGTTGCCATAACCCAGTCTGGCACAGGATGCTTTATAGCAGTGGCCGTCAGAAAACTAACATTCAGAAAACTGTACCAGTTCCTAACTTCATTAAAAAACAACAACAACCGGTCTGCTAAAAGCACACAACGTCAGATCTGGTCTGTGCTACAATTCTGTGAAAAAGTAATTAAGTACATCCACGAAAATGATGAATAGCAGAGTGCAAGAACAAACATCTCTGATGTGCTAATGCTCCGTAATGGCCTGTAAATAGATGCGTTTTCACATCACTACTAAAATGTTCAGAGTCTACAGCTCAATATTACAAATCACCAGGAATCTAGTGCATATACAGACAGTAATAGGAAGAGCAGTAGATAAGAGTTTAAAATGTAACCTGAAATCATAGCTATTTAAGTTACTGATAAGGCAATATTTAATTGCACAACTGTTTCATATGATACAAGTAACTGCTGCACTTGAAGACATAAAATCATACCTTTAAGTACGGGCAATTTCTGGAGTTCTCTGTTTTTTGAGATGTTAAAATGAGACGAGCTTTGTCGGCGATCTTTCTTGATGGCAGCAACGCCAGCCATCGGCTTCACCATTGTCAACTGTGTCGGCGGCGGATGTGGCTCAGCGGCATTCGCAGCGGTCTTTCGCTTCTAGCGGACAACAATACACCCACCATTGGGTACTAACTAATGAAACAGATCATCCATGTTCAAATGTAGTACGATACCACAGTCCACAGAACAGCATAAGCAGGTGTTGACAGTTCAGTTGTTGGACAACAGACAGAAAATACCAACAACGGAGTCTCAAGACAAATTATTGTTCCACTGCTCTACGGCAGACCCAGAGTAGTAATAATGGTGATGAAAACTATGCGACCAGATGAGCTTCTTTCCATTAATAAATATTTAATACAAGCCGTTGCCGCATGGGCGGCTATAGCTTGATTGGCCCGGTCCGCCGGTACATAGTCTGTGCTGTTCAAGTAACGCTATTAATAGCACAGGCCAGCCATGAATTGGTACAGCTAGCCAGCTAGCCTAGCCGACCGGCCATCAGTGCTGCGAAGTGTTTGTTTACATTCAGGTATTGTATTATTGCTTAAAAATGCCATTTTTTGGTAACAACAACCCCTATAGACACAAAAATCAACAGAAGTCCTGGACGTGGTTGTCACGTGTCTGCGTGCGAAATTTCACCGTCGTACGACACGGCGTTTGGGAGGAGTTTGGAAACAGAGAAAAAACAAACATTCAAATATTGTAATATAATATTGTAAAAAGATAATATTGTAAAAAGTGAAGCATTTCTGTTCACAGCAACTACAGCATTGGTATGTAAGTTCGGACTAATATTCAGAGTCATTATCTTGATGTAGTAACAGAATTCCGGCATCTCTCACTGTATATGTCAGAATAATGACTGAGCAAACATAATCAGACCAGTGTTTTCTCTAAGATGCGTGGCTTTGCACGTCACAGAATGTCACGCAGCAGTTTCCAACTTTGAAGTAGATCCATGACGTTACGGTATACAAGAGCAAACACCCCAAGCTAACTAACCATGAAATTATTTTCAAAGTATTCCAACCTATGTGATCACGATACCTCAACGTCACAGATGGATGGACGGACAACTTGTCATAGCAATACCATGCCCTGTGTAGTAGCACACGGTAAATACCTGAAGACATCTATGGTAAAGCTGTAAAAACTGAAAAGATCTATAACATGGAAGCTATTAATACTGTATAAGCACAAGCAGAAATGCTTACAGCATCCACATGAGCACCGTCACCAGTATCTTTCGAGTCTTTTTTATCATCTTTGTCTTTACTGCTCTTAGAATCTTTAGAATCTTTGTTGCTCTTAGACACACTCTGCAAGTAGCAAATGTCCATCACAATAATCACTATCAATGCTAGACGAGCCCAGAATACAGAACATAATGCTGACAACACTGTTGCAATAAGCTGCTTATTCAGTTGAGTCCCCAATACCATATAATACGTCGACTCAAAAGCTGATACCTGCTCCGGCTGCCAAGCAGTGCTGTGCACTGCTTTGCACACCTCGCTGAGCAAAGCACTCTGCACACCTCGCAACACTGCTCCAGCGGCCGGAGCATATTTATCTACAACCACCAGTTGCTTGCATATTTCCTGCATCAACTACAGTTTTCAGACATACGTTGTCATCCCTGCCAGTAAAGAGGCGTCACGGAACTCATCAATGTACAGAGGTAAGCAGAGCAGAACAACCCGAAACTGAACTGCAGCAAGTCGACTTAGATCATTTTCAGGCGACAACACACCGTTGCAGAGCCGCCGCCGCCACCACTGCCTGGAACAGTGCACAGCAGCTGTATGAAGATGCTGAGCATAAGCATCAGAAATGACGTCTCGTTCTCAGTCAGTCAACACAGTTGGTGACATCAAGCACCGCACAAGCGGTGTATGTGCTGCACGTGCTGCGAACTCGAGGACTCGACGACGCAGTTCTGCAGCATGTATTCTGCGGTGTGACGAAACACCGCACCGCGCGCACCGCGTACACCGCACGCACCGCACTACTAGCAGACGCGAACG
>Ga0056114_1001539_pt1 | contig 10695 bp, 8 predicted proteins | sample WorMetHERISLAND1_FD_77005 | JGI IMG/M metagenome (GOLD analysis project Ga0056114, IMG submission 77005) | Marine gutless worms symbiont microbial communities from Max Planck institute for Marine Microbiology, Germany - Olavius loisae HERON... ... | reverse complement strand
TTGTCGGACCGGAAGCCAGTGGAGTTGCCTCAACACTGGTGTGATGTGGTCACGTCGACGAGTGCCGGTGACGAGTCGCGCTGCACAGACTGTAGGTGTGTTAATCTTACCTCTGGTGTCTTGTTCACAATATTTGCTCAGTATGTTGGTAATGTTTAACTGCTGCTCTAATATCTATAGCCTTCGTTAGCGAGATGATGGCCTATACTGACATACTCCAGCTGTTGCAAAGGCCAATTCAGTCTGACGAAGAGTAACTCCAGAATAGTAGTATAGTGATAGTGATAGTATTTTTGACTGCACTTACAGTATTGCCTTTGAAGTTACAACACATTGTCTTGTAGTCATGGTACAAGTAAGTTGGTTTGTATGTGCTGCTGAGGTGTGTTTTTAGAGTTTATCTCATGAATATTTATCAGTTAGCAGATCGTGTTGTGTGAAAATGTTCAGGAGCAGCAACGACTTAAAGCACTTGATGAAGAGTTTCACCGGAAGCTCACCATTGAGATGAAAAAAGTAAATCTTGTTTTTGTTTTCTTGTGTAACAAAATGTCTCGATATTATGTCAACGCGTAAATTTGTCGTTTATGAAAAATTTGTGTTTAATAAACTTTTGTTAACTATTAATTCTGAGTAATTTCGAGCGTAACATATTCATTGCAGTAATGGACGATTGCATTACTGGTGCTCAGGGAGCAGAGTATGATCGACTGGCAGCAGAACTTCGTACGGCACTCACTGATCTCGAAAAACGTGAGAAAGTTCTTAAAGCCAACGAAGAATCAGTGCGTGATTTAATTGCTACTCTACTGGTTTACTCATGTACAAATAAATATACTACTCGTGCTCGCACAAAATGTGATTGAATACCAGGTGCAGTGTGTTCAGAAATCTGGACCAATGTCATATTTTCACTTAACTCAGCCAAATTTTAATCCAGTTATCCATAAATCGTTGACAGAGCTGTCGTTTAATCTTTACTTGTAAAGTATCAGTTTCCTACAGCAAAAAAATTATAAATGGCACCAAAATGGGCAGTATTTGTGCAGTTCTTCAAAAACGAAAAATGCCAGATAATGTTAGTTTTTGACAAATGCTGGTCAAAATTTGCCATTATTTGACCTAGTTTATATTGTTTCTGTTTACTTGTGACCTTGCATGTTAATAATATTTTACATGTCAATAAATGTCACACCCAGTTACAGTGAAAACTGTCAAAAACGGCTGTTTTGGTTCACAATGGTGTACTGTTGGTTTTGGTTTTAAAACTGACCCAGCACTATTGACCAGATTTATTATCTAGAGTTATCTAAGAATGTAACCGAGATGCATGTTGTGATGTTTCCGATGTACATTGGTCGTGGCTGTGTGTTGCAGGTTGAAAAGCACCGAGAACAGTTGCAACACAAACACGAGCGAGAGATGGAGAAACTGCGCGACGCTTCAGTACGACTGAAGGACGAGTATGAACACAAGATGGAACTGGAAAGGTTGTAGAATGGTCATAATACACACGGGTTGTAGATTACATTTAGTGCTATTGAGGTGTAGAGTGGACATGATAGCCATGGATGCAGGTTTTGTTAAACGTCTTGTGTTGGCACTGGTGATTGATGTCTACTGAGCAGAAATGTGGTCCATTCTGGCTGTTGAAATGAGCACACTGGAGGCATTCCACATTGAAGTGCCGGCATCAGATACATAATATTTGCTGGTGGGATCATGTTTCAACACACTGGTCCTCCAGAAGTCCGGCCTAGCAATAGGCCTAATTGGTGATATTCTGTGCCATCGTCGCACATCATTGTTTGGTCACATTACACATGTAGGTTTGTGCTGGCAAACAATGCACTGCGACTGATGGTGAACGCTGTCATATTTGTGGTGATCTGAAGTTACTAAAGGCCGTGGAGCTGCACATCGGTCACATTTTCCACGTCCACTCTGTCTTCATCTTGTGTATTGATGCACTGTTGAGTATCATACTCTTCTTCACTTTCATGATATGACTTCAACACGTCGATGTGGAAAGTCTTCACCGTACCTGATATCAAAATTTCACTCTAGTTCACTAATCCATGTCTCTCAGTGACTTTTGCTACACCTTGCCTTTGAAAAATCATTTTATTTGACGCTTTTAGCAGTAATAACAACTTTTGTCACCTGGCTTCAGTTCACGAAGCTTGCTTTTGTTTTCAAAATACATCTTATTCTTTGTCTACAGCAAGATGATGATGATGATGCTGACATGGTAACACTGTTGTTACACTCGGCTGTTCATGGTTGAATGTTACGTGTGTACAGAAGCCGGGCTCGCGACCAGGACGAGGCTATTGCGAAGCTGAAACGTCAGCTGACTGAAGCTGAGGCAAAAATTCAGCAACAAGCACGAGACTTTGACACATACAAGAATCAGCTTCACACGAAGCCAGAAGTACAGTTGCAGTCCGACGTCAACCTTCTCACCATAGAGAAGGTCAGCAGCATCTCACTAGCTCATAAATGTTCAGTTTGGTATTGAATTGTATATTTTCCAAAACTAAAATGTGAATGCAGCAATTTTCAAAATCTGATCTTTGCATCTTTCAACGCTCGTGAAATAGAGTTTGTTATTAGATGTTCTTGCATTAGTGCAATAATATTTGTTTTAAAATTCAGTTAAATTGGATGTTTATTCCTGAAGTTTTGCATGAAATCTCCATTATTAACCAGCATGCCTGCACACAGAGTAAAATGCTAGTATATCATTTACTTAGCTTTTTATAGATTTTGTCCTCCATGTGGCAACGGAGACATTTTGGGCCTTATTATAGGGGAAGGTTTGTAGTTGTACACCCATGTTTAGTTTTTAGCCGACCGTACTAACGAAGACAAGTCTAATGGCAGCTCTTTGCATGTGACATAATTTTGCCATTGTAAGTAAAAAGAATGTTTCTGCCATCTAATGCGTGTGATCAGTAGCCTAGTGGTTAGGCTGCAGTGTTAAAGGTGCCTGGCTTGACGCCTCATTGGGTCCTGGTTGAAGACTGGTTGTGTATACTTGACTGCATTTCTTGCACATATATATTTAGAGATTAATTACTTGGGCTGACACAGAAGGTTCACCGATGTCATCTTTAATCTGTGACTGGCGACTGTTTTTATGAATATGGGCACATGGTATAGTGTCTGCCACGGTATTGATAACAGAGAGTGCCATGTCTGTTGGAGCAATCGATTCGCCTGTCATGATCTTCTGCTTGCAGAGTGGGTGTCTTGGGCTAGGCCGCTCTGTTCAGCCAAGTACAGGATAGTACACTCAAAGAAACAATGCGGCTAAGCCAGGCAGAATAAATGTATGCTACGAGGCACGTCAATCATCCTACGAGAGGTCTCTCCATTGATCACTAATACACACCCTCACCTTGCATTGAGGACTGGCTGCCCTGGTAACACAGGGCTACAGGCCTCATTGGGGAGTGGGGCGATACCACAAGAAGACAAGTCTAATGGCAGCTCTTTGCATGTGCTTGCTATGGTTGACCATGACATTCTTGACATGTGACGACGCTACACACACAAGTGCCTACACTGGGCTCCATGACTACAGCTGAACAAATAGCTTCATCGCTGGTGTAAAGGAAAGACATTTGCTGCCCAGAAGGACGAACAAGCCGTCTGATACTGTTGTGATAATAATGGGCCTTTGGTCGAGTTCAGCATGCTTGCCAGTTTTACGTTGCCTTCAGTCTAACACTTTGGATCGACTTGTAGTTTGTAAACCACCTTGCAAACGAGCTAAGAAAGCTGTTTTCCTTGCATGCATTGCATATGAGGAATTTTTTATATAGCTGTGTATTGTGTGTGACATTGATAATGCTCAGGCTGAACTGGAGAAGAAGCTTGATGCTGCGACCAAAGAAAATGCACAGTATCAGCAGCAGCTGGACATGGCGTTTGCCAAGATCGCTGCGGCACAAGTGAAGGAGAGATCAGTGGCGAAGGTTCAGCTGTTGAAGGAGAAACGTGAACTGGAGCACATGAGACTACGCTACCTGGCTGCCGAGGAGAAGAAGGTCATGACAGCAGAACGCAAGGAACTGGATGAGCTGAAAACTGAACTCACCCGGTAAGCCGTGCTGCTGTGCTGTGAAATTGTCACAGAAAAGACATTTTCAGTCATAGACATGGTCGTAGAAAAAAATACTTGGCTAGGACAACTACAGCATTATTATTAAATTGCAATAGGAGTTTTGTTGACGAATGAAAAAGAAAGAAACATAATGGTCATAATGACATAATTTGCAAAACATAATGGTCTTTGCTCTTGCATTGCTAGAGCGGGTGACCTTAAAAAGAAGGACTGAAAATAACAATCAGTGAGCAGTAAGAATGGTCCAAGACTCAAAGTCATTCTTGAAAGGAAAGAAATAGTCCATGGTGAAAGGATTTGTGGAACATGTGAGGGTTTTAAGCTGAGAGTGAAGTGAAGTGTGCTGGGTGGTGAGACTGGTTTCTGTCGTAATCTGCTGGTGATTTGTTGCGATTGTGTGTTTGAAGACTAAAAGAAAAGACCGAGACAAGTGCCGTCGCCAGCACGGGCGCCGCTGCAGCCGACAACAGCAACGACAAGGCCGCTAGCAGCAACGACACTGAAGAACTGGACGAGCATATTCTCCGACTGATTGAGGAACGGAACTCTCTGCTCCAGACCGGGGTCTACACCCACAATGACCGCGTCGTCGCCGATCTAGAACAGCAGATCCGTAACGCCGAATCACAGCGGAGGAGGTGAACCTCATTACTAACAGCAGATTCACTGTGTCACTCGCGATTTTAGGTTCATTTATCGCTCGAACAATTGATTGTACAACTGCTCTGTAAAGTAATTTATACATTAACTACTAGCATACAGTTGCCTCGTATACAGTACTAGAACAGATTGCGTAGAAATTGTACAAATGCATAGTAAAACAATCTGATTGATGCAGACATTGTGAATTTCCACTCATCTACATGCATGCCATACTAGTGGCATACGGTCTTCGCTGTCTTTACTCTCACCATCAATCACTCCCTCAGTCTTTCTCTCTTGCTTAAAACTTATCTGTTCCACAGATCTTTTCCTCCATAATCTGCTGGTTGCCTTGGGACTCTGGCTCTTATGAAACTGCATCAGACTCACTGCTCGTTAGCTTTATTTTTCTTTTGGTTTTATTTTTCTGTTCACTGTGCTAAATACCGTTAGCTTTTTAGCACACATTAAACTAACGTATAGTATGGTCGGGTTCTTTTTTGCTAGCACTAGTTCAGTGTCATGATGTTTGCCAGTTAAACCTATAATAACGTCAGTCGTTGCTGTGGATGTTTCAGCGAGATTGTTACAAAGCTGATCTGTGGTAAACCTTAAGTCTCGGCTACATCCAGATATACTGAACATATCACAGTCTGCACATTCAAGCTCATTTTTGTATCTGTCTGCTTGTAGAGGAGTCTGTATCACAGACACCATGTTAGTTGTGAAGTGCCTGCCATGTTGATTCAATTTTTCGCATTGATAGTACCCGCGACCATCTACATTGTGTAAAAAATTTGATGTGGCATCGTAAAAAAAAACTCCGTTTTGTGAATATCTCCAGAACTATGTGGAAAATTGCATGACTGACCTTGCGATAATATAAACACCTGGGGCTATGCATATCGGCTGCAAAAAAAACACAAAAGTACGAGAAAATCCGTTGTTTTGGGGTGCTAAATGTTTTTGACAGGGGTCATTTAAAAGATTTTATAGAATTCTCAAACATCAATTTCATGCAAACTTTAAACATTAACAGCAAATATGGCCTTCAGTAAAATATCGATAACCTACAGTCAATTTTCACCTAGCTGAAAAAAATGTATTTTTAATTTTGCAATTATCTTAGCTTTTTTATTGTTGGAGATATTAACACTCGAACATTGTGTCAAATGACAGTGGATCTATCAGAGATAGCACCTGTCTGTATTTCTGGGTGTGATTGTTCGGTGCATTGACGTAATTACCTGATCAGTTGGTCTGCTGCCTCGTAAATAGTGACTGACAATAGAGTTGGCAATTGTAGTGCTGTACCTTAATGTCCGATTAACTAAATGTTTGAATTTTGTTTACGGTATTCAGACTGCTTGGCGTCCAACTGTACCGAATTCAACCAAATATATTGAGTGTTTTGGAGTTGTTGTATGGCAGGCATGTTTGTATAAATGTCAGTCAGTTGTAATTGCTGCAGTTCTGATAAGTGTGCCATGACCCTTGCATGTTACTAATGAGCCAACAGGAGGTCAACAGTTGCTAGTCCTTCACTAATGACTTGAATGTTGTGTTGTTTGTTGTACTTTAATGAGCCTTTGTGATTACAATTAGAATGCAGGATGCACACTGATGCAGAAGCTGATTAATGTCCAGCACATGAAGTAAAACAGAAAATTTATTCTTAAATCACTGCAAGAGTTCACCCGGTTCATGCGATAAATTCAGCACAGTGCCAGGTAGCTGTCAACCTTTGGATCAAGCTGATCGGCTTGAGCCATAAGCCGACCTGTAGGCTGCCAGTAAACTACACTCACCATCGCCATTTATTGCTAGTTATTGCTAGCCCGAAAGCTGACCTCTATGCCAGAATTACATATTAGTTAGCAACAGAACAGTTGCCTAGCTAAAAGCTGCTAAAGGGTGAGGGTGGATATTTTACTGTCATCGTAATGGAAAGGAAATGTTCAGTGTATATATGTGGTGTAAACTGTGATTCAGTTGGTTGTTCACTGAGTGATGAATCACTTTACATTCAGCATTATGTGCTGCTGGCCAGCCAGTGTTATAACTAAACGCTGGTGATTGACAATGACAGTGACACTGAACAGTGGTTAACCGTTAAACACCATGTACACTGCACTATGTACATAACTTTAGAATCTGTCTGCATGTTTTTATTTGGCACGGCATGTCATGAATTTGCGTTGTCAAGTATGGAGGACAATGTTCAGTATTTTTGCTGCTCCGTTATGGTGTTGATTACCACGTTAATCAGTATTTTTGTAGCATGTTTTCATCGGGCTGTTCTGGTAGAGAATTCACAAACTCTCAGCGAGTCGTCGTTGTTTTCATGGCCCAAACCACCTACATGTACTTTTCTACATAAGGTTGACAGCATCCGCGTTTTTATCGTTTCATCTGTTTTAACTAACGTCTTTTTTATCTTTATGCATTTTTCATATTCTACGCATTCGTTTGTGTCCTTAACGTTTAACTAGGAGCTACCACGGAGCTACCAAATTTGGCACAATAAACCATGATAGGCAGGAAGAGTCCATAAGTTGTTCAAGCGTCCCAGGGTGATTCATATTTAACCCATTCTTACCTTCTGGAGGATGAAGATCGTCACTAACAAATTTTGCGATGCATGATATAGCTGCTGTTTGTATGTACAGTAGATAGCTAATGTCACTGTGATAATGATACTGTTACATCATGAAACTGATTTTGCATGAGTGTGGTAAGATTATCATCTGCACTTAGTTCAATTCTGTCATCAACATGCAAAAACCAAACAGTTTTATTATAAAATAAGCAACAGAACATGATATAAAAGCACTGCACTGTTCACATTTCTAGTTACCATACTAGTCTAATGTTCTGAATGAGCTACAGTATCACAGTATAACTGAACGGCTTCACAGGAAACACTGTCATTACAGCGGTGTGGCAAACATTCGTAGTCCCAGGGTGCTGACGGGGTGTTGGGGGTTGAATCCCCACCTGCTGCTATGGCAGCCAAATTATTTAGGTAATCACCCCGGGACATAACCCACATGCTCACAGTTACGTCTGTGACCTCTGAAAACACAACTCAAAAAAAACTCAAAAAGTCACCTCCAGAAAGGGTATACCTATTGCCACATCCCCCACCTCGTAGCATCCGGTGATGTCGACCATCTCACCTGCTATTTTTAGCAACTCGTACTCTGTTTAGTCCAACAAAACTGTTACATAACACACAGAACTGTATATCAACATATTACAAAGGTGAATCAAATATATGACGCTATCGGAGCACTGTCAAAAATACTTACAGAATCCAGTTACGGACTACTAGGCCTACCAGTACCACATTCCCAACCCCATGCAGGTGGTGGTAACAGGATCAGATCTAATATATGATGAAGATAGAAAATAATCTGATAATTCAGTTACTAAAGACAGACAATTTACATCTACACGTCTATCAAGTACGATCTGTGTACAGTCTCTCAATTATAAAAAGTGAAAACAACTGAAAAAGAATGTATCCAATAGTCATTAGCAAAACGTATCGTTGGATTGGATTGGATTGAGCAGTGTTGTCCCCGCCAACACAGTATAGGTTATATCCCCTAGTCTACACTAATATGGGGTGACTAGGGGATGGCTCCCACAGAGGGCAGGGTCGCTAGGCCTGAACGGCGGTGGGGCTGCCGCTGCGGTACCCCCTGCAAAACCAGTTACACGCTATTAAATACATTGCAGTATTCAAGGCAAGACACTGTGAAGTGCAAATGCAGTATGGAAGCCACTGCTGGTTCTGTATTTTTTGGCCCAACTTCAGCGTTGCTGCGACTGTCCAGTGAAACTACCTGTAAGAAATCAATTTGTGCACTTAACAGCAATCCTGCTGTGGTACAGCTATTTATGGCTAGAGTTTGTTTTTGAGGGTAAAGATTCCAGAGTTCTAGAGCAAAACTGAAAAGCATGGCAGTTTCTGTGTAGAAGAATACAGCATGCGAGTTTCGTAGGGAACATTGAAGACTGAGTGATGAGCCGAGTGCTAGTCGAACAAGACAAAGAACAGACTGGAGTGGATTGACAGTCTGGGAAGACCGTGTTATGAATGGCTTCCAAGAAACTGACACCAAATGTAAATTTGAAATAATTTACAATCAGGTCAAATTGTACAGTCTTACTGATGTCCAGTTACTCTGTCCCATCGTGATATGGATCTGCTGTACATCAAGGCTCTGTCTTCATGCAGTGGTAGTGATCAGTACCAGTCAAGTGACGGCATTTCATCACAACAGGCTGAAGATCTTCATGACCATGACCTACATATTACGATTGCCTTCTACCTTCTAACTTCACTCGTATGCACTGCTGACAGTCAGGAATGTTGACAGTAAGTTCCTGCTCTGTGCACATTTGGAAAACGACACAGTAAACACCACGACGTGACGTCAGACACGCTGGTCACGTGATCACCGACATGCAGCGTACCGGAGTAACTGCTGCAGCAACTGGACAATACTGCTGTGACTTGGAGCTGATATGAATTATTCAATGCTAGATATGCCTAGTCGACATCGTAATAGTTAAGCGGTCGTTGCTTCACTTTCTTGGCTGTGTAAAAACCGACGTTATGTTTCTGGCGTCTTCGGAAGAATCCGCACTGTAACAAAACAAGACGCAATGGCAGATCATTGCTATCGTCAAGCATAGCTAACTACTGCAATACACAACAATGACCAGATTTGTATCATTACTAACACTATCTTACCATTTACCATATTACTTTTTTGACGTCTAAAGGCAATGATGTTACGGTGAATGGATCAAACACTAACAGAAGTGACTGAGGTTGTCCGGGAAAAGAATGACCAGATGACATCGCTCAATGATCTGAGGTGAGTCACATAAAGTGAACCTCTCGGCCGGGATAGAAATGCAAAAAATAATGTAGATATGCCATGAACCATTTATACTGAGCCGCAGAATGAACCTACCGTAAGTTACATCAGTTCATTTGTTAGCATAAACAAATCATTACAAGGGTTTATAATCTGCCTGTTACAATAACTTAAACGCACTCCTGATATCTCACGTCGCAATGCCGTCACTCATGCGGCTATGCAAAACCCAGACAATCAGATCTAGAAGTCAAGAATCTCCATTTCCACCAACCTGCAGCTATATAATATTTGCATTCTACCCATTTTCCTGTATGGCTCTGAGTGCTGAGCAGTTACCAAAAGAGATGTGCACGAGAGGTTCTCGGTCAATGGTGTCTGTGAAAACTGTTAGGAATCAAAATGGTACCACCATGTGTGAAATCACGATGTCGATGTGAGACAACCAATCAACCACACCCAGGGTTGGAATTGTCGGGGGGGGGGGGTTGAACCCCCTGGTTCATGTCTACAGACGCTCATTTTTGAGTGAAAATCGGCCATAAACTTCAATCCCTGGGCAAAATTCACACATTTCGGCAGCTGACCCCTCCCCCAGTTCTTTTAGGTCAATTCCAACACTGACCACACCTTTTGGCTAAAGTCCAAGCATGGTCTTTCTCCCTGTTTGGCCACATTGTGTGAATGCCAGATGAAACCAGTCTTGTAAATAAGACTTTTTTGTCAAGACCAAGACGAAGACCAAGACTTCCATTTTTTATCGAGACCAAGTCCAAGACTTTTTGTCGAAGCTCAGAATTAGCTGCTATCCGGAATATCACCAGTATGAATACAGTAATATCACAAAATCACAAATATACACACAATCGCCTGTACTTATCACATTCTGTCCCTCGACTATGAGTACCCAGTCGACACAGGCTCAGATCGGCTTCCACTAGCCGCCTGACAATACCGTTCACTCGCCGTAGCACCATCGGCAAACGGTCATTTCCAGTCGCCGGCGCCGATCTGTGGAACGAGCTG
>Ga0056114_1001538_pt1 | contig 10696 bp, 4 predicted proteins | sample WorMetHERISLAND1_FD_77005 | JGI IMG/M metagenome (GOLD analysis project Ga0056114, IMG submission 77005) | Marine gutless worms symbiont microbial communities from Max Planck institute for Marine Microbiology, Germany - Olavius loisae HERON... ... | reverse complement strand
CTATCGAATGGTCACGTGACCGATGACGTCACGTGACCTTGAAAGGTCAAACTCGTGACCCCAATATCCTTAGAGCGCAATATCTCGAAAACTACTTGAGCTAGAGACTTCAAATTTGGTATGTAGCTTTGTATGGAGAATACCGAGCGGGCGCACAAATAATTTTCCCTGAAAGTGGGTATGGCCTAGGTCAGTGACCCCTATAATTTTTGGCATACGATCGAACATGATTCTGCTGTGTGGCAGTACGGTCAGCTATCCTAGCGACAGCTTGGCTTCTTGTATTTATTACTGGTAAATGATTCGAAGTTTGTTGGTGCGTGAGGTTGAACTAGGACGAAGCGTATCACCAACAGTGACATCCAGATGGTGTTTTGTCTACATGTCAGCCAAGTGCGCAGTGTAACTGAAGGTCACAAAGTGAAGACTGAAAACAACGAGTGTCAAACGGGTCGTCACTGGCGACGTTCGGTCATTCGTCTTGGCTTACACTCAGACGCAGACAATGGCTGCCGATCAAGTGACGGACTAGAGAAACTGGTGATATTTAGACAAAACAGCATCTGGTTGTCACGTTCGTTGAAAGACCGACGACCTCGTATACACGGTGTCTGTCAGCGGCGCTATACCCGCCTCAGGCCGTTCGCCGTTCAATTGATTGATTGATTGATCGATCCATCCATCGATTGAATTGCGGTACATAGGCCTGTAAGTTGCGGTAACCAAGGTAGCATAATTGATGACCGAGTCGTAACAGTCTGGTGAGTATGGCGTGAAACAAGCTACTGCAACTGATCGCCATGATCTGCTGCTGCTAGCTGCCACGCTGTAAACTGACCTTCAGTAGTTAGACTACGCAGTGCAACGACATCAGCAGTCTACAGGTCGCAAAATCTTTTGGATGTCAGCAACAACAACGACTAATATGCTGTACGGGTGAAATCGTCTGAGTAGCCTACTCTCCGTAAAATAATAACAACAACAATAATAAAGTATATCTAGACCTAAACTAAGTGTGGGTTGGAATCGCCGAGGCCAGAAGGGGGAGGGACAATGTACGGAGACCGGTATATACCCCTGCACAACGGGAATGAAGCTTGGAAATAAAAAAAAACATTTTAATTGTAAATTGCTGAACATAATAGACATGAGCAATTAAGTGGGGCTATATGTCAGCCTCCTGGGGCCGGGAATTAGATGATCAAAGGGTTGTTGAAGTACCTGACCTTCCCCATGAACTCTCAATCTGACGACGACACTCGGCGTTAATGACAGTCAACGCGCAGATGAGACTGATCAATGTACGGCCTTGGTAAGTGGTAACAACGACATTTCAAATGCACCCTCGGCCCCTCGTGTAAACAGGCCTGTACATCGACAAAACCGACTACAAAGTCTTCTCAGAGTCTGTCTAAAACGGCCCATTGACGCTGCTGTCTGTGAGTATTGTACACCAGTCAGGAGTCTGCTTGCAGCACGTGTCGCTAAATAAGATTGTTTTGGATGATTGATTTGATTGATTAATTGACAGTCGGTGTGTCCGGCAGTAATCTCTTGCTGCTGCTGCTGCTGCTGATGCTGAATGAAGTAAAGTGATGACGATGCTCGCAGAACGCCGAGTGTAGATTGCAGATTGTCGTCAACGAGTCGCAATAAGCACAAAACGATTAACATGCCGCCAACGACTACTATAACTGACTATTACTCCGCATGGTTTACAACGATATGATGACAACCACCACTAAGTCGTAGAAGCCAGCAACAGCAGCAGCATCAGTCGTATATAGTCAACGCTTTACGTCATTGTCGACAATAAACCAATGTGTTTGATAGCTAGATAAGTGAACATACTAGCCGGATATAATTGCTTTTGTGCAACAGTACAGTTAGTTGGCCTCAGCTCCCACAGATAATTACAGACAAAGAAGACTAGCTGTCGCAAACGGGTCGCAAGTCATCAGCTGCAGTCGATTTTGAGGCCAGGGTTTCGTCGGTAGGTAATCAGAATTCGTAGTTGATTTCGATCGCAGTCTGCGGCAGGGTCATACATCCGATGTCGATGTATGACAGCGATGACGAGCTGATCTGCTTTGGTGGCATCAACACAACTCGGCCAAGCGTTGTTGATAACGTGTTCATGTCATGAACTCAGTAAATCGCCTTGAAATTTCTATACCCAATCGGCATTTATTGCAGCCATCGAAGGTGACCCGTCAGAATTTCGTGATGGCGCTTAGTTTTGTGAAATTCGGAATTACGGGCCTACCAGGCGGTGAGAGAATTTAGACGATACGTTTAGTCATTTAGACACAATACCGAGTGTTACGCATAGACAGACGGACATGCACAGAATTGCTACAGCGATATCGTGCCCTGGCTTCGCATGCGGAAGAGCGATAAAAAGCGCTTCTCTCATAAAAACGGCAGTTATAGGCCACTATATGTTGCATTCTGTCAACATGTCTATATTAAACAAATATGAATGAATACGAATGGATGAGTAAAACTAGATCTACAGATTTCTTGTACGAAACCGGTGATTATTAACTGCGAAGTGTCAAAGTGTGTAGTAGAATTTGTCAGTATCGGAATTCCGAATACAAGCTGGACAAAAATAAGCCAGTCATCAGCGAAGCCACAGTGCTATACATGTATAGCGTACTAAACGTCAACCTTGGCTGTTAAATAATAGCTTCAGTAATAATCCACTGCGGTAACACAATAACACGACTGCGTTATGACGCTATAAAACAGACAGGATGACTTATTGTGACACCGTGTATACAATCAAATGATCGGGACACTGGCTGCGTCAAAGCTCAGTGGTCTACAGCAGATTCTTCAGCCCAGTATAGCGTATGTAAAACATTGCAGCCATTCGACTCATTCTGAAGCGCGCGATACCCGTCCACGAGTGTTGCCGTGCAAGCACGTCGACGAGTGTTTGTAACGGCGGTCCGATGAAGACTGTTTAATACGCGCATCAGAAAGCAGAAAGTTGGCCAGTTTAGTCGGCACACATCTTGACATGTGCCCTGCAACTCAAACAAAACACTGAAATAGCCTAAAACAGTCTTAGACTTGTTTACAGCCTCATTAGCATTTTTATTCACATGTCGAAAACACGCTAAGGAGGCTGCAGCCTGCAACAAGTCTAAAGCTGTTTTAGCCTACTTCAGTGTTTTGTTTCAGTTTTATTGAGAATCTGCTACAGGCTTTAGGTATGCATTTCGGCCTGCGTTGCAAGTAAGTTATCTTGTAGAATTCTGATATGTCCCATGTCGCTTTCCAAGCCCGATCAGAAACGTCTCTCTTTACCTACGTCGTCAATAATTAATGCGCCAAAAAACTTAGGAATGGCTTTAATAATTTAATTCTCCTGTTTTTCATGAGATTAAATTCAATGTAACAGGCTAAACGGACAACAAAGTTAACAACAACGATGAAGAGAGTAATTATAAACAGTTATCGGCGTTATTGTATATTATATGCCTGCATATATCCCGTGGTTTCGTTATCACATCTCTGACTGATTAAATAGATGCCACCATCCAACAGATTTCCGGTCGTTTGCGCATGCCCATACATCCCGGAAGTGGTGACGGTCCAACTAATCACGGAGAAATGCCGAGATTGTCCCGATCGGTCATAGGACGGACAGCAGCCGTTACGATTCAAACGATCACGTCAATCCAACAAGGTCATTGTCATCGTCTTGGCAATATCACAGTGTCCACAACTCACTCAGCATACAACGTGAATTTCAGTTCATACTCTCAACTGAACAACGGAAATTATTATACCTGTCATATAGCGTATACATGTAACATTGTCTGTCTTCTAAAAGCGGTAATGTTGTCTGGGCGCATGCGTGTTCTCGGATACAGTGTTTTGGAAAGTCGTAGGAATGCGTCTATCATCGAACGAGCGGTCTCAGCGACGTAGCTGCCGTAGCAAAGCCGTCAACAAGACGGCCTCTTGTCTTCAGCTGTCAATCACTTCGTTCTGATCCTGATAACCTGTCGACACAAGCTTTCGCTGTCTGGGGCGGGAGAGGGCAACAGACACGTCCAAAGCTATGGCAGACGAAGGTCGACAATCTGACGAAGTGGTGTCCGCTGCCTCGCCGCCGCTTCTCGTATTGGTTTGGTTTCATCGACTCAGAACACTAACCAGCTAGGCCTGTACGTCAGATTTAGTGATCTGTTGACTGAGTCTGCAAATCAAAGAACACTGCAACAGGGTTCTCTTGTAGATGCCTGGCATAGACCGTCGTGTTTGCTGTGTTGCTGTTAGCCTAACTGTCTGATAGCATCTGTCAGCAATTTCAGACGCAAGATCTTTCGTTGCGATTAGTTTAGTAATCATAATAATTATAGGTCCTTACTGTTATCATTTTCACGTGTTAAACCAGTCTTTTCACTCGAATGCGAATTTAGTCTTCAACAATATAACCATTCAATGACAGTAACATATAATCTAGACAAATACACTATCATCGCAGCCAGAACTAACGGAACTGCACTCGGACCAGACTCACTGCTTATCAGCGTTTTTGTTTTAGTTTTTTCATTATATTTTTATTTTCTGGTCACGTGTGATAAACTAAGCTAACTCCCTTAGCTGTTTAGCGCACTGGACTGCTATTATAACTATCGTATCACGGCGTATCCATAACGCTAAAGAACATTCCTCAGCGAGTGACGTTTTCCACACGGGCATCCTGCAACAAGTGCGTTGTGACGAATGCTGTTATTAAGCCTAAATACCAAGTGAGACTGAAAAATTCAGTTTATTGGTTCGTGAGAGCTCAGCTTTAAGCGATATTATTGTCAGTCGCCGTGTCTTGTCTGTGTGTTTGTCATTCTGTCTGTCTCTCTGTCTGTCCTCATTTTCAAAATGCTTCTTCTCCGACAGTTGCCGGAATAAGTGATCCTCACGTATAAAGTAAAGTAAAGTAAAGTATACGTCCATTTGTATAGCGCATATACGTTAACAAACCTATAGTGGACCCAGACATTAAGACGCCAGTAATGACCTCATGATATTCGCCATCTTGAAAATTCCAAATAACAATATCTCTGGAACGGGTCGTCCGATCAACTTCGTGCTTGATTCCAGGCGCCTATTGTCAGCAGCGAGCGAACCACATCTCTCACCGACCTGTAATAATCTCTCGACCTCTTAAACGCCATCATTATAACAAGACTCGACTGTCAGACCGTGCCTACTGTCGTTATTGACACAAATCCAGTTAATCCTGGCCATGCCCATCTGACCCGCCCCGAAGTTTTACTACAGCATAGTATGGAGGCGCGCCGATTACAGATTGTAGTTTATAACAAATCCACTATATCCGCGAGACCTAGATGCCTACGTAGATTAAGCGTATTACTGTTACAGCATCGCGCGTTAATCGGCGAGCGAAACGACGAAGAATGCTAATGAAATTCTTTTATCGTCGCGAATCTCCTCCATTAACCTGCTCACCGACAAATATCTAGGGGCCTATGCCGGTCTCGAGCGATGGAAACATCACTTTAGCGATGCTGTATCGCTGCGCTGATTCCATCGTGTGATGCACTTACGTCCGGCGTCTGTAAACGTTCCCCGCGTACTCGCTAATTAACGCCATAAGCCACCGCAGAAATTAATTATCACGGAAGGCCGTAGAGATGTCCACAACTGAACGTAGTCGACGCCGCGATACTCGATAGTACTTCCTGTTGGGTCACGTGCGTCGGTAATAAACACGAGTTGCATAATCTCGCAGTTCGGGTCCGGTCTTTTATATATTATGATGTCTGCTTGTAACCACGTTTCATCGGCGGAATCAATTATTATCCGGCGCTCGGCGGCGGAATGCTGCGTGCTAGCTCAGACAGGGAGGGACCCTGCACTGTCGACCGTCAATCACCACGGAAAAGATCCCCACAGTCGCCGCCAGCTTCTACTACAACAAAACTGTTGCCAGTTAAGCCCTTAATTTGCATCCGAGATACTTCGTGTAGTCCGAAGGCAGCGAGCAGATCCCGTGTCGGCTACAGAGGTTACAAGCGAGGCAATAAAACACTACCGACGTGTTGATAACCGGACACGATTCACTTCTACGATTTACACCGCTTTTGTATATAATCTACGCGGCTAATGATGCCGATACCGTCTACTGCTTTGAAAGTCAATTTAATCCAGTTATTCCGGACGATTTATCACCGATGAACTGAAGAAAGAAGTACGTACACAACGTAATAGTATTGGAAGATGTTGTAAGTAAGCAAGCAAGTAAGTGAGTGAGTAAGCATAGGCCTAGGTAAGAGTATTTCTATACTGCAATAAGAATGAGTTGTGCTGGAGTCACAATCAAAATAAACGGTTTAGCGCTTGACGAAATAGCAGTACAGTAAGATGCGATCAGCGGGGGTCGAACGGAAGAGAGTTCCACTGACGTGATCCAGCGTCAGAAAATGAAAACTCAGTATAACAAACACGCCTTAGATACCTAAATAATGTTTATAAAACATTCACTCATCTACGAACTTACTCCATCAAAATTCTCATCAGTTAGGCACGTGTCAGATTAGGACAATCTTTATGGTGCTGTCATCATGCTTAAAGCATTGCGAGAGTTATTGTTATTGCCGTGGCTGCAGCCTATAATATATTTCCTCTTCATTGAAATGACGGTAAAAAGACATCGTTCGTTCATTATCGTCGCAGTGTGTAGTTGATTACCAGTTGTCAGTAGATTATCGGTCGATGTGCGGCCGCCAATCCCAATAAATTACCGCATTCCTCTCCCTTAAATCTCTCATGAATGATGACCAGTACGTCGTTCATCAACAGTATTGAGTTGACGCATAATTATTTGCGATTTAGTAGCATTTTCGTTTTTTTATGCGCCGAGTTCTTATTGTGTAGTTATGACAACACCAATACGATACGATACTACATGTCATTCAGTTCCTCGTGAAATGCAATAAAAGCATCAGAAATATCGCCGAACGCATAACAATGCAAGCATGACATGTGTAACTGGCCTGTCAATGCGTCTGAAATGTTCCGGCCATTTACAGGACACTTAGAAGACATTATAGCCGACGCCGGTCAAACACTACAATGGAGCACCGTGTACATTATTGTTGTTTATGACGATGACTCTGACAAGCACTGCATTCCTCGCAATATATAAAATGTTTTTGTGGCCCTCCCGGGCCTCCATAGGGGCAGCATTAAGTATAGCATCCCGTCCGTCTGTCTGCCCGAATCCGATTTTCTCGAAATAGGAAAGCCGTAGAAACTTAATTTATTGGACAAGAGTAACTAGGTGAGCAAATTTGAGTTCTAAAGGTCAAAAGGTCATGGTCACTTAAAACGAAAACTTAAAAATCGTATTTCGCGTATACCTTCGTCAAAAGTGGATCGATTTACGTTAAACCAAGTACCAAGACCAAAATGGTCATCGACCCACTACGCACAAATCGTGGAATCCGTTTCACCAGCGAAAATGCTTCGTTTTTTGATAATCTGTAGTTATCCGGGAGCGCCGCGTGTCGCAGCGGCCACCTGGCCGTGTACCTAGTTGTTTTTATAACATGTGACAACCTCAGGTGATGGAACGCAATGGCATTGTCACTCACAGTCTCACACAACAATGTAACTCAACACAGATTAATTACACAAATACTCAATTTCTACTGTAAATGCAAAGGTAAACTCAACAGGTTTGATCGATTATTATCAGTTTTGGCAGAACAACCGTCAGGGGCAGTTTGTTGTGGACATTAGCACCATTTTATTATCGCGCGACCGCATTCATTCACGAATTGAATGCAACGCACGATATTGATATAGCAAGTTCGTCCGTCTGTCCGTCCGTCCGAGACACTCCGCTATTATGTCAAAGAATCTAAACATATCGGCGAATTTCTGCCACAGTCGGATAGCTCCGTCATTCTAGCATTTTAGAGAACTAATACCTGTTACGAAATTCGGACGAGATCACTCCGAACGTGGGTGTTAAACACAGAAGGGGTACAAAAATATCGTATAAGTCGTGTATCTCAATACGATGCCAGATAGAGATATAGTTACAACGAAGGACTGTTGTGAAATCTCATATTGAACTGTAGGTATAACTAATTCGCTTAAACTTACAAACTACAGTAAACCGAAGGGTTTATGTGAAGCAGAGAGCAGGCAGGCAGATTGGCCATCGTCTATAGAGAATCTAGTTGTTGCGCTAATTGGTTCTCGGCGACAGGCAGTCAGTGATGTATCGGCCGGGCTGATGTCAAGGGCATCAGTGGCCGGCCGGTCGGCCGCACTGAAGGATTTGCCTCTGAGCAGCAGCGAGCGACGAGTAGGACCTAGAGCGGTCGTAGAGTGCGATTGATTACACTCCACGCTAACGTGACTTTTGTTTCAGGACGACAACGGCCAGTACAACCCACCGCCACCCATCAACGGCTCCCTGCTAGCCAGCAGCTCAGCCTTGTCTTGGACGCTACATCTGCTGCTGCTGCTGCGAGATGATGACGATGACGATTACACCGATAATGTTTTTCTCTGTTATCTGCACTCGCCAGCTACAGTAAACAACGTCGTACCAGCTTTGCAGATGGCCACTAAATTTCTCCCGGAAGCTCAGCTGTCTCGTTAGGCTTTACTAATTGCTGGTTTTTTCGTTACTAGACCGACACATAAAATACGCTGAGCTATAAATTGAAGTGCCGTGGGATCACTGAAAGCCCTGCAGCTTGTATACTGCACGCACGAAATTATAAAACCAGCTCATTAGAAAATAAAACAGCAAATGAATGAGACTGTAAAATCTGTGATAGAAATTTCAATCAAATAATATCGAAAAAACAGTAAACAGTTGGGAGATGTGATTACGAAATCATAACTTTGTGGCAAAATAATATGAACCAATTTTCGAAATTCTTTACCACAAAATTCCCAAAGAATTATTCTATGTAAATGAATAAATGACTCCCGTTGTTTTCGTCGTCGTCGTCGATTAACATTTTCCAGCAGAATTTTACCAAAGTAATCGTTAAATACATTTACTATTGTCTACGCTGTCGCCATTAATCACTCCCACGGTCTTTTTTCTCCAGACTTAAAACTCATCTGTTTCTCAAACACTTTCCTCCATAGCCTTTCCTCTTCCATTTGGACTGCCTTCCGGGATCTTGCACTTGGACCAGACTTACGGGGCACTGGCGTTTGTTTTAGTTTCTTCTGTATACATTATTTTTGTTTTGTTTTTGTTTGTTTGTTACGTGTGCTAGATTAGCTCACCACACTCAACTTTTCAGTTCACGTTAAACTCTTTCCATATCGTATCGTATCGTGATAAAACAGTCGACGGTTCTATTCGTTGTAAAGCTGACACTCTGCGGTACAATGTCTGAGAGCTCTATAGGTTCATGTACTCGTACGTCACCGAATCTCATTCTCCAGCTCACCGCCGTAACTGATGACCTACTGGAAGACTGTCCTAAGGCGTGTCTTCAGTTCAGCTCATGCATTATACAGTAGACTAGCATAACGTTATCACTGAAATACGACAATCCATGCGGCAATATCGCACGCCGACTCGCATACACTTGTTCTTCGCTATGTCCTCGTCAGACGTCAATATATCTTCGCCGGATTAGCTAGACTCAGACCGGGATTATAGTAGCCAGTCAGGCATGGGTGTGTCGGAGATAAAAAGGCACACAGAAGAAGGCCTGCAGTGGCCATTCTAGGTTTAAGTAAGTAACGTGATGTCAGAGTCAGTATGTCAACAACTTGTCACGCTGCATTCTGTGCACAGACAGACAGACAGACATGGAAATGTGGTTGCTTACTTATCGCGTTCTTAATGCTGCTATATAGTGCACTGTGCAGCTCTGCGACGTACACAAAAACCTACTGACAACAAGCAACACCATAAAATCTATTACAATTTGCGGCTGTTTTTATTTACATACTTATTGTGGGCTGGCTGTAAAGCATTACAGCCAATATTTACTCAGAAGCCTCTAGGGTGATCTGTAGATATACAATTCCACTAAATCTCAAACAATTGTAACCAAACTTAATGGGAAAGCAGTGTGTCGCACAGAAAACCCACGGGCTTCGATCGCTTGCATGAAGCCTTCATACGGCGACACCCTGTATCTTTTTGTGTCCTATATATAGCATCCCGTTCCACCTCTTAGGGTCCGATTTCGGCGTCAATTGCTGTATCCTATGACGTGTTCCATCTAACACTGAATCACGAAGTCGAAAAATTCATAATTTTCCTGCCCTTCGAGGGTATCGGAAAAGTGTCATTTTGGCCATCCGGAGGGTGTTCGCTTTGTTAGACGCTTCCAGTCTACAAAAATGTCTATGTTGCACAGAAATTGAACCAATCGACGATAAGTTGAGCCGTTTAGGCACAATACCGGAACGTGACTAACGGACAGACATACAGCAAATACCGTGTCAGGCCTATACTTGTCAGACTGGTCGGTGAAATTTGGTGATGTTCCGGACCCTCTACCCAACAAGCAGCCGTTTTGGGACCACTCTGGTGTGCTGGACGACAAAGCCAGGGTGGAAGCCAGCCTCACATCTGCACATCACCGGGCATCGTTGCTCGCAGCTTCTTCACAGCACAGTGGCGACTGGCTCTTTGCACTGCCAATTGCCTCGTGTGGTG
>Ga0056114_1001537_pt1 | contig 10697 bp, 6 predicted proteins | sample WorMetHERISLAND1_FD_77005 | JGI IMG/M metagenome (GOLD analysis project Ga0056114, IMG submission 77005) | Marine gutless worms symbiont microbial communities from Max Planck institute for Marine Microbiology, Germany - Olavius loisae HERON... ... | reverse complement strand
GGGAAACATGAAACTGAGCTGGAGCGAAGCAGAGAGCAAGGCACAAGATCGGGCGGAGTGGCGGAGTATCGTCGGCGGCCTGTGCTCCGGCAGGAGTTGAAAGGCAAAGAAGAAGAAGAAGTGCCAAAGTGTCTTGGTGCCGAAGTGTCCTGACACCGGTGAGTCGGTAGCACTACTGGTAGCGCGTTGGACCAACAATTGGAAGGTTGCGGGTTCGAGGCCTACTAAAGTAGTGTGTATCACAGTGTTGAGAGGTAACCGCCTGGGGTGAACTGTCCCCTGTGGCCAGCCGACACTTCTTCTTCCGAGCTGTAGGAAGTTGGAGTTTACAACCTTCGGAAGTATTCATTTAGCATGAGAATTACAAATGTATGGAACAGCCTGTTGTTACTGCCCCTTCTGTAAACTCATTTAAAAACAGACTGGATAAACACTGGGCATCACAAGAACTGAGATACGATTGGGAAGCAGAATTATCAGGAACCGGGAGTAGAAGCAGAGTTGAATTTTGAGTTCTTCCAGTTCACCATTATATGTTCTAAATAACGATATGGGCACAGAAGCACTTCGCTTACGCCCATAACATCCGCTATGTTATGTTAGGTTATGTTATGTTAGACTGTCAGCGTTGATGGACTCGGATCTGGGTTTTCACTAATTATTGAATCAGTTGAATCGTCTGAATCGGCGCCGATACAGTGCATATGCGCCCATATGCGGTGAAACGTGACGTAATTATTGTACTGCATCGGCGGCATGATCGGCGACGATTCAGAGTTAGCACTAGTTAGGGCGGTAAAAGTTCATGTTACAGCCGTCACCCCAAATGTTCCCAAAACTGCCTGATATCAGTAGAATGTTGTTGTGCATGTTTCAGACCATTTTGTTGATGGGAAACTACAGTTGACTGAGTAGCGGGACCCTTACCTGTCAAAATCTTACACATTTCAATTAAATCTCCACAAAGTCTTCATTGTTGGAGTGGATGAATTACCAGGACCTACAGTCTTTCCTCATATGTCTTCCTCTTTAACCCTTTTACCAGTTGATGCAAATGATACATTTAGTATAACAAATTACTGTCTTGGAAATAAGTTGTTGTCTATGGAAAAACCACATATTGTACAGCATTGCACCAACAACAAGAAAGCCTAGCTAATGCCAGGTAAGCGCGCGACAGCAACACTTGTTTTTGCCATCTCACCGTTGTTTGATGCCCTCTAGCTGAGGAACGCCTTGCGATATCAACACAATCTATACATCGCTAAAAAGTACGTTTAGTGGGCTACAATTCCGTCGCTGACAATACAGGCCTATCTTCATTCATTTAGCTGCTATTGCTTCCGAAACACCAGAAATGTCGCAAAATTCCAAGAGAATTTGACCTTCAGCAGTTCAAAGGCATCCAAGGTCATCGATCTTGGTGTCGATGGAAAGCCCACATGTGACTTCCTATTAGTCACAATTGTAATTTTAGCCGTGTCTGCTACCGTTTTCGAGATATTTACGCTTAAAGATAGAAAACTGCTAATTTTACCCACCCCTCCCTTGTTTGACGCCCCCACTCGGGGGAACTCCTTAGAATTTCTGGATGAAACTTACCCCCCAAAAACTAGAGGGATGGGGCTACTGTATGGTGAAAAATTCGTAATCCTAACTTCAACCGTTTTTCTATGATCCATCCGTGTGATAGACGGACGGACAGACAGACGGGCGATAGCATATAGCGCGCTAAGCATATACGCTGTCGCGCGCTAAAAACCAACAAAATGCAAACAAACGGACAACATCCGGTGCGCCGTGCACATGCACAGCAATGAAAAATTAATGGTTGTGTTCAAAGCTGGTTGGTTTATGAACAAATGGATCAGAGGATGAGTGATTTTATTCGCGGACTGCATTTTTATTCAGTAATTTTAAGCTCGGGAGGGGCAGCAGATGCAAATCTACAATAGAGGGCTTGGTATAATTAGGCATAGTGCACCAAAAGTTGCTGCAATTGACTCTTTCGGTAATCGTTGGAACTTAACTAGTGACAACAAAGCAATACCGGTAGTCTTCACAAAACTTCTCTTCGGTGCTGGAAAATAGCAACTTTGCAACGGAACATTAAAACAAACAAACAACATCCGGGCGTACTGATGCAGAATAGTTAATCACTGAACCAGGAACGTTGTCTAGGTCAGTGTGAGAGCTGCTGACTGCTAATAATGCATTATAAAGCAAAGTGATTACCGATTGGTAAATATAACAAAGAAGATTAAAATCACTGATCCATGATTCTATCACAATGGCTATTTTCACCGATCGGTGATAGTAGTTGTGTGAGCTATGATCACCGATTTGGTAAAAGGTCAGGGTCAGTGTTAGTTAGCCGATTCAGCCGCGACCTGCCGGGGTGAGGTCTGGGGAGGGCGGAGCCCCTCCCAGTATATAATTACCATAATTCTACGACTCATAAGCCCATTAAGCTGCACTGACTGCTAGTTACTAGGTCTGTTCTGTTATATTTATTGACATTTCAATTTCATCCCCAGTTTTACGTTTTTTCAAACATTTTGCTTACTTGGAAGAAGCATTGTTACAATATCCATGTATGAAACTGCAAATTCGTGGGTCCCTAGAAAATTAGGTTAGGGTCAGTGTTAATTAAGCAATAAATTTCGCCAACTTAGCTGTCTTTGGTTTTGCATCCAAACAGACAAATACTGGTACTACCAGATCAGTGTGCGAAATTGCATGTTTCTAGATCTCAACAGAATTAGGTTAGGGTTAGTGTTAGTTAAGCAATAATTTCGAAATATTCTGCTACCTTTCCGCCATTTTTGTCACAAAATATGCAATCCTAATTCCTAATCTATATCTGTTGGGCCAAATTTTGCACTACGCCAGTGCGAATTAAAATTAACTCCGAACGCACCGCAATTGAACAGTTATACCCGCGTTCTACGTGATCGTCAACATGCAGTGTGAATGCTGATAACACTAAATATACGTGTCATAGTGAAAAAATTTGTGGATGTTTCGCAAAAGTTGTTTAATTTCTTGACTTAATTAGTCATTTGCAGCAACTTTTGGAAAGTTACATGTAACTGACAATCCTACTGATAGACTTTGGCTACATTCAGTAACTATAGAGCAGATCTATCCTGGTAAAACGGTGGACATGGCCTGCGAGAGTGCTGTTAGATTCTCGAGATCTGCCCTGGAGTATATGAACGCAACCGATGGATAATGAGACAAAACTCAGTTAATTGTAACATATAGGGAGTTAAGGGTAAGGGAATAAAGGGGAAGGGAAACGTTTTTTTACATGGTGACTTAATATATAGATATACAGTGTCCAAATATATATGTCTGACATTTATGTCGATCTTTTAAGTGTAAAAAGCTTAATTGTGAAAATTCAAGATTTGTCCATTGTTACTTATTTACTGCACGATGACATCACATTGATGCCATTAAAATGTCTGCACCCCGCACAGATCTCGCAAATGGCTAACCAAAGTTTTGCTTAGAAGATGACCTCGTTAGTCGTTACACCAGTGTTTGTGTTTATAGGTCTTGTCTGCTTATGTATAAGTTTATTTTATGTTATGGAATTGTTTATGCTTTGCAGAAGTCGTGATATTTTGCAATGATGCAGTGATACCTCAGCATAATGAGTCAGAATTCCGACAGCAGGCAGGTAGCGGCAAGTGGCCATCAGGTATGTCGGAAATGTCATTGACAATACACGTCATCCTTGACATATCTTATTTGATGGCCTGTATGTTGTTTATGGGTTTAATTTAGTGCTATTAAAATTAACGCGTTAAAGAATTAATTGTGATTAAGAAATAAACACATAATTACATGCACATTCATGAGTTCCAATATTCAATTAAACTGCAGTTATATGACGATTGAATAATGTGCAATTAATTATTATGTAGCAGCACAGCACTACTCTAATAATTCACAGTTAACAAGTTAATGGGTACGTTTTTTAATTCTTTCCGGAAAGGTCCAGCAGTTTGTCGCGGTCTAGACATCGACCTTTCCAGAAAGGAGGCGAAAAACGACTCTATTGTTGCGCTGTATTCACTATATACAAAAGTACTGGCAAACAGCACTGGAATGCACACCCGTACAGTTATCTTTACGCACAGTGACTGTGAAACACACGGAGCAAAATTAATTATACCTCGAATTCCGTATCTTCTTCTTCGATGTGTGGCGCGCTGGCGCAGGCGCCATTCGCGCCAACACAAAATGCAAACAACATCTGATTGGCTGACACGAGTCACCCCTCCCGCCGCACCACCTTTCCTCATCGCTAGACCGTAACATTTTTGTTTTCACACGGTGCGTTCCAGAACGATAAAAAACGTGAATCATGCGTTCCGGAAACAATTAAAAAACAACTCGAAAGCTACTTACTTGGGCTGGTCAGACCTGGTCAGACGTCAAAAAACGGCACCAATAAAATTGTTTGATGGCAAGTTCCACAGTGGTGGTATCTTGTAGATGAGTGGTTGTCGTTCGCTGATGGTAACATAACTACACAAATGGACCTGTCGTATTGATGCATTACCCATTAACACACGATTAGAATAATTAATCTCATTCGCTAACACGATAATTTCTTGACATCTTTAGTTTTATTGCTTTAGCTACTCAAAGTTGATCTCCAATGTGTCTGTGTGTGTTTTTTTTGCATGCTGAGTGCATACTGTTGCTGTTGGTATATAGTGACTACGGTAGTGTAGCGGTAAGGCGTTGGACTCGTGATCAAGAGGTCGTGGGTTCGACTCCGACCTCAGCATTATTCGGGCAACAACCCTGGGCAAGTTGTTCCCACCTAATATGCCTCTGTTCACCAAGCAGTGTAATTGGTACCTTGCGAGGACCATGCTAAAAGCGCCGTATTGTGGGCAGCGGCATAGGGTCCAATGAACAAGGGGGTATTGTAGAGCGGTTCTGCGGTGATTCTCGAATTGCAAAGAACCACGATATAAATCATCTGCTTTGCTTTACTATCGTACCATCAGCAGTTCTGAACTCTTTCTTCAACAACTACAGTTTGATACGACACAATATGATCACTAGATTAAAACTGTCAGTTATTCAACGATGACAGAAACAACAGGAAAAGGCCAAAAGCCGAGTAGTGTTTGCACATGCTGTTATACTGTGCTTAGTGTTGCTTTGGCATGTGGTCACGATGAATGCACATGGAATTAGCACTAGCATTGCTGCCCATCCGTGATAGCATGGTAATATGGGCAAGTCAGTGCCAGACAGTAAACAGAAAAAAGCAACAGTAATTGCACAAGTTCTCCAGCAACATTGACGTGGTAATGTTGTGTTTGTGTAGACTGGGCGTGTTCCTTTGTTCCAGAGATTGCCGTTATCTGCTCTTTTGTCTCACGAGTCCACTGTTCTTCAGCGATTAGGTTTTTATCATATACAACTCGTGTTATTATATACCTTCTGCACTACATGCAACACACCAGTGTGGTTCTGTATGTTTCCATACTGTGTCATATTGGAGTGCGTTTGACTTGTGTAAAAAGAGTTACAGAAAGTCAGCTCGGTCAACCGCTGTGATAAAAAAATTGAGGCTTTTAAACTAAAATAAGTATTTGTAACACATGGGACACCTATGCATATGTCACATATCGCACTTTTTCCTCCATCAGGTAGCCCATCGTTCTTGTTTTTCCAGACCAGACTTTACCTGAACTTCAGGGTAGATGTCGCCCACAGATGACACCCATCGCTCAGGCTGCCCAGTTGGGCCCACTGCATTTCCCCGTTACGCCAAAAGGCTAACAAAATCTTCCAGAACCTTTGGCAAGCTTCAGGAGCAAAGGGCGATGTATGTTACCTAGCTCAGTGTCCATGTAGTACATACTGTAAAGAGTAAGTCTAGTGGGTGAAAGTGCTCTGCATGTTGCAAGGAGATGGAGATAGTCTCTTTTTCCTCTTGACAGAGGGGACAAGTAGCCTAGTGTCCGACCTAACTTTGATCAAAGTCAAGTGTCGGTTAAGATCCACATGTCATGTTAGTAATCCTACCAGCATGTCGAGATCCCTCCCTCCTAGCTAAGTGACTTGATCGGAGAGTTGCAAGATTCCAACATGGCACCACCCTTGCTCAGTGTGGACATCAAATTGAAATACTGTGCTATTAAGGAAAGTTCGCGATCGTAAACCTATGTTTCGCTCAATATGGCTGTAGTTACAACAAATTTCTGAATGCAAAGTCAGGTGCTGTATATAGAAGGATATCATTCCCAGGGACCTTGAGTGACATTTGAGGGTTAATTTGATGATTCACTACCGAATATTTTGTAATTTTTGTACATCTTTGCAATTGACTATGGATTGGCTGTCAGTTATTGGCTGTGAGCCTGTGATTACAAGGAGAACTGATACAGCGATAATTGATACAAACGTGTTTGTCTGTTGTGTGATTTCTTGGTTGTTCTTGCATGCAGGATATAATGAGGAGGAGTTATGGCTTCCTGAAAACGATAATACAAACAGTAACACCGTTGTTCAGATAGATGACTTAATATCAGGTTTGTACATGTTTGTTGTTGATAAACTATGTATATGCAACATTTCAGTAGAGTGTGCTTACTGCGGATTTAGAAATAACCAACAATATGTCGAACTCGTGGGACATTAATGGATTGTGGCCACCAATTACGTGTCAGCATGCTAGAGAATATTCGCTAATGCTATTTCATGTTTCCCATCATGTCTGCAGTGTGTTTGACTCTGATTGTGCAGCCGTGTGTCAGTAGTGAGTTAGTAGTTTCTTATGGCTCATAACAGTTCATGTCAATGCCATACTATGTTTGCCCCGTGGGGACTCGGGAGCATTGTCGGTTAAGCCCACCTCCATCGTTTCCCGGCCGACTGTCATAATGAGGCGACTAAACCAGAGTGGCTTTGTTTTATGCATTGTTTGCTTGTTCTGTGTTGTGTTTAGTATGATTATTATGGCTGTATTTTTAATTTGTCTTCGGTCTGGTATTTTCCTGCATGAACTAACGGACGTGAATGGCACTGTGTAGCCTACCGTGCTGATGTGCCGTTAAGAGTCCCTTCACACCATACCAGCAGTGTCACGACTCTAAGATTGTCATTGGTAATTACTTGTACTGCATGTACTGGCAGGCAACAGGGATCCGACCTCACCGGAGTATGTTATGTCCGATATGCTTCTGCCTCTTCCTCAAGTTGATTGGAATTTTGAGCCGTCTGACGGTCTGACCGATGCAGTAGGTGACACCAGTCCTGCGGTGTCTCCAGCCCCTGAAGGTCTGTCAAGGCCGTCGTACGCGGCCATCGTTCGCGGTGAAGAGCCAGCAGCGGCTGGCCGAGTGCTGTCTTCGGACGACTCGTGGTCCAGTGGGAACGAGAGTAGCCCAGGCGGATTTCGCAAACGGCATTTCGTGTCGCCGCTTCAGTCGCATGCCGACAAGAAATCTGCACAGGGTTGGAAGGGTGTGGGACGCGGCGTTCATCAGCCTTCTTCCAGCAACCCGCTGTTGCACGCCGGGAGAGGTATTCGACGCGGCTCCTCGTCGCCTGAAACTGCGGTCGATCAGTCTCGGTTTGGTGGTTTCGGTCGTGGTGGTAGCCGTGATCCTGTAGTCGTGATAGCCAGCGATGATGGCCTCTGTTGTGACCGAGGCCGAGGCCGTGGTATTCGCGACCCGTCTGTTTGGTCGACCGTTGGTCAGCCGTCTAGTCGTTGGTTTGATGATCTTTATAGCACTTCTAGCGAGACGTCTGTTGAGCTTGATGCTCACATGAACGGTGCTGCATCTGGTGTCTGCCTACCATCACACGCGTCGGTTGTCGATCCACGTATCACTTGGAATGATTCTGCCGTCGGCGGCCGCCAGTTTAAAACACGACAGAGCTGGTATCCGAACCAACAGAACTCGGGAATTTCGGCCGATAATGGGGAATTTTTGCCACCTTCCGAGGAGCAGCCGTGCTGTTTGCCGTTGCCGCGCTACTTCTCATCTCTTGAACGGTCCGCTGACGGCGCAGCCAAAGACGAAGTTTGGGACGTCGCTAGTCGTCAGTCTATTGACGTGTCGTCCGGTGCTGGTGCTGCTCACGTTGGCAACGATTCATCGTCGCGGACCAGTGGAATGTTAAATCCCGCTCGGCACAGCTCTCCGCTGTTCAGACGACGTGGCGCCAGACTGGTGTCGCTGCTTGAGCAGCAGCAGCCGGCGGCGTTTGACGATGTCGTCAACACTCACTGTCCTGCTGATGCCCACGCCGACGCGGACGTTGAACTGATACAGTTCCAGTCTCCTGAAAGGTGCGTTCAACTCTCTCACAGTTGTGTTCGCATGCGAAGCTGCAGTGTCGTGCCAATTGGCCCAGCTATACATCTGTTTATTATGGTTAACTTTAGGTTCCACTGTGTTCATGCGAAACACTGCTGAGAACTGTTAGCAAATTAAATTAATGGCTCGTCCCAGTTGGATACTGTCTTCTCACCAATACGTCTGTGAACTATGGGTGATCGAGCGTTTCCTGTCACTACAGGGTGGGCCAAATTAAGTGACACCACTTTACATTTTTGCGTGTAACAAATTAATGCATAAACGAAATTTTGTGATTTTTGGCACAAACAAACTACATAAAGCAACAAATGGTATGATGCCAACTTTATGTTAATGAATGGGTAACACGCTAGGGGGCGCCACGTGTATCCTCACGTGTACGCCTCATACCGGCTCGGAATTTTCAGAGAAAGTCGTACATATGACCTTGACCAATAAAACTGTCAGTTGGATATCCAACATAATCCTCTTTTCTGATGAGTCGATCGAGGCTCGATTTGGACCAGCTTCAGCCCACAAATTCTCTCAGAAAGCGGCGTGAGCTCCAACTTTTTCCACTCGTAACGTCTATCACAATCTCGTGAGATTTTTCCTATCACAGTGAATGGTATTGAACAGAGTTATTTTTAACAACAAAACCAGGTAAAACAGGTAGCTATTTGCAAAAAAAGAAAAGTGCTGATAAATACTACCAAATAGCTAAACCAGACGAATTTTTGTTTACTATAAAATTTTAGTAATGATTCATGCAAAAAAGAACGCACTGTTTCAATGTAAAAATTTGAGAGAAAGTAAAACTGCTATAATGCAGATAGAAAGTACTCATGTTTGTAGCGCCCTCTGGCGAAAAAGAGTTGACATAATGACATCAACTTAACATCATCTCGTTTTCTGCATTGTGTAGTTTATATGTGCCAAAAATCATAAAATTTTGTGGATGCATTCATGTGTTATAAGCAAAAATGTAAAGTGGTGTCACTTAATTTGGCCCACCCTGTAGGTTGAGTTGTGTGAGGGTGTCACGTCGTTGCATGAGTGTTTCATGTCATTACCTTCATTACGCATCTGCAAATGTCGCCTCCGAACGTAACCATTCAACAAGAGCATTGTATTGTACACTCTATGTCAACATATTGCAATCTGGATCTGCGACTGTCGCATGGAATTAAAACCTTTCGCTAACTTGATCACTTGCTTATGTCACGTCACCTTCATTGTGCATCTGCAGAAGTCGCCTCAGAACATGTCTGCCACAACGAGAGCCTTGTCACAGTGACTATGACTCTCTGCATGTCGTGTTTCTACTCTGTAGTGTTAACGCTTAGTCTGCCCACTGCTCTGTAATGTTCTACATCATACCCTGACCTGGTCGCTATTATTGATATGCTACCTTAATCGCAATCATTTTCACCCAACGGTCGCACTTATGCTACAGTATTGCGTTTGTCTCTCCTCTCTGTCGTTAGTAACATATGTATTGTTAACAGTTAACTTAGGATGTGCATTTGGCTCACTAGAGTATATGTCTGCCATGGATGGTAAGGTAAGATAGTGTAAAGAATTACTTATGAAAATTGTTGACAGTTTGGAGAACCGTCACCGAGCTTGAGCTCATAGCAGACAAACAGCTGTCATTACATGATATATATCATTTGATTATGGTATCCGACAACACTCGGCCTGGTTTTGTTTATGGCGGACGCTATCTGTTGTTTTAGGCCGAGCGACTCCACGTCTGCAGTGCTTGTGGATCTCTCACAGTCGGACGACGACGGTGATAACTGATTTCTTAACCCTTTGACGCCCTTTGTTGCCATGTGGGTGTGGGTATAGCTATAAAGCATCCTATGCCAGACCGGGTTAAGCCATTATTTGTAATTTTTGATATGTGGGCGCTCTGGCACTCGGCCCTTGGTGTCAGAGTGCCTGGATGTCAACAATTACAAATGACTGCTTCACCCGGTCTGGCACAGGATGCTTTATAGCTGTACCCATGTGGCAACAGAGGGCATCAACAGGTTAAATAGTGTTGATGTGTTGGCTTAGTAAAATATAAAGTCCTTCCCGGGTTTTAGGGGCCCATAAGGTCACACAATGATCTCAGTTTCATTAGTCCTCAGCTGGATACTAGCTAAACCTGCAGTGTCGTGAGCTAATTCATCTCGTGGTATGTCCGTTTATTATTATTATTTTTTTTAACCCTCTGTACGAGCCAGGTTAGTACTGAGATGGGTGACCGTTCGCGGGTATGCCGTCTCGGTATTTAACCAAGCCACCCAGGCCAACTCAGCCTGGCCATCCCTCCGTGGGTAGGCGTAATGAGTACTGGCG